>Ga0247727_10003220_pt1 | contig 36380 bp, 24 predicted proteins | sample WisWelCaveWW1625_FD_202498 | JGI IMG/M metagenome (GOLD analysis project Ga0247727, IMG submission 202498) | Biofilm microbial communities from Wishing Well Cave, Virginia, United States - WW16-25 | ecosystem: Environmental > Aquatic > Deep subsurface > Groundwater > Cave microbial mat | place...
TCTCACGACAATCGCGGCGACTCTTGTGGCTCCCGTGGCTTGCCCAGATCAGTTTGGACAGTGCGGCATCGCTGCGCGCGGCAATGGGCAACGTGAGTCCGGGAAGCACCTCCGCCATCACGGACCGCGCGAGCTCACCGGGAATCGACGACTCGGGGTAGAGGTCGAGCTTGAGGGCTTGATCGATGTCCAGGATCTGGAACATCGTCCTTGCCGCAAGCGCCGCGCGAACGGTCTGCTCCTCGAGGTGAAACCCCGCTGCCGCCAGCTCGCGCAACAAGGCCTCGCGGTTCTCGAGCGCTGCCTCGGAGTCGATGACCAGATCGAGATCCTGGGTCATGCGGGGTTCGCCGTAGGCCACCGCCGTGACGCCGCCCGTCAGGTGGAAGCGAACCCCAACTCGATTCAGCACCCCGACCAGTCTCGTGAGCGTCGGCCGAAAGATCTCAACCTGGTGCACGGATGCGCATTCCTTCGATCAGCGCTCGGGTCGTAGGGTCGCCTCCGTACTGACGCAGTGCGACCTCCCATTTCAGCCGCTCGTCGGAGAGTGGCCCCCGCTCGGCGAGGATCTGCCGCGCGACGAAGCCCCGGGCCCAGGACAGCAGCGCGTCCGCGCGCTGAACGCGTTCGCTGATCGTCATCGAATCGATCCGCCGACGATACTCGACTTCAATGCGACTCAATGGCTCCCTCGCCACGCACATCATAGAGGAAGGCGCTCCCAGGACCGTCTCGCCGATGCGGATGACGTCGCCGTCTTTCAGTTCGGTCGGCTGCTCGATGCGGCTCTCGTTGATGAAGGTCCCGTTGGAGCTGCCGAAGTCGATGGCCACGTGGTTTTCCGCTCCGGGAATGGCCTTGAACTGGAGGTGGCGGCGCGAGACGCTCTTGTCCACGATCTGGAAGTACAGTCCGGGTCGCGGCCGATCATGACGATCCGGTGCTGTTCCAGATCGAGGTGCCGCCCGATTTCCGGGCCTTCGGTGACGATCACGCAAGCCATGCAGGGATCATACACCCGGTCCGCCCCTCCGGAAAAGCAAGGAGTCCGAACGAAGTCTCGATTGCGCCTTCGCCTTGCCATCGAACCATGGGATAATCGCGCCCACAAATGCTGCAGTGTCCTGAATGTGCCAGCCGGGCCGCCGCCGGCAGCCGCTTCTGCCCGTCGTGTGGCGCGGGTCTCGGCGATCGAACGTCGTCGCCGACGCGGACCAGCCTGGAGAGCGAGTCCCCGCTGCCCACCGTGGTGTTGACCTCCGGCGCCTCCCGCGAGCTGGTCACCTCCCATCCGTCCCTCGACGGCGCCCGGTTCCTCCCCGGCGCGATGCTGGCCGACCGCTACCGCGTCATCGCGTTGCTCGGCCGCGGCGGCATGGGCGAGGTCTACCGCGCGGACGACCTGAAGCTCGGCCAGCCGGTGGCGCTGAAGTTCCTGCCGCAGGAGCTGAAGCAGGACGACAAGCGCCTCGCGCGCTTCCTCAACGAGGTCAAGATCGCGCGCCAGGTCTCGCACGCGAACGTCTGCCGCGTGTACGACGTCGGCGACGTGGATGGACACCACTACCTGTCCATGGAGTACGTGGACGGCGAGGACCTGTCGTCGCTCCTGCGGCGCATCGGCCGGCTGCCCAGGGACAAGGCCGTGCAGGTCGCGCGGCAGATCTGCGCGGGGGTCGCCGCGGCCCACGAGCAGGGGATCCTGCACCGCGACCTCAAGCCGGCGAACGTGATGATCGACGGCCGCGGCCGGGTGAAGATCACGGACTTCGGCCTGGCCGGTCTGACGGGCAGCTTCGAGGGGACGGAAGTTCTGTCCGGGACGCCGGCGTACATGTCGCCCGAGCAGTTCGCCGGCCGTGAGGTCACGGTCCGGAGCGACCTCTACGCTCTGGGCCTCGTGCTGTACGAGCTGTTCACGGGCAAGCCGGCGTTCGACGCCGCGACGCCGGCGGAGGTGGTCCGGCTCCAGCGCGAGTCGGCGCCGACGAACCCCTCGAGCCACGTCGAGGGGCTCGACCCGGCGGTCGAGCGCGTCATCCTGCGCTGCCTGGAGAAGGAGCCGCGCGAACGCCCGGCTTCGGCCCTGGCCGTGGCCGCGGCGCTCCCCGGAGGCGACCCGCTGGCGGCGGCGCTGGCCGCAGGCGAGACCCCATCGCCCGAGATGGTCGCGGACGCGGGCGTGACAGGAGGATTGCGGCCGCCGGTCGCGGTGGTCTGTCTCGCGCTCGTCCTGCTGGGTATCGCGGCGGTGCCGTTCATGACGCAGACGTGGTCGCTGATACACCGGGTCCCTCTCGACCTACCGCCGGAGGCGCTGACCATCGAGGCTCGCGAGATCGTCCGTCAGGCTGGCTACGTGGACCCTCCCGCCGACACGGCGTACGGCTTCGTCGTCGATCGCGACTACATCGAGCACGTCGGCGAGCAGGAGCCCGCCGTACGCTGGAGGGACGTGGCCACCGTCCGTCCTGCGCCGATCCACTTCTGGTACCGCCAGAGCCCGCGCTACCTCACGCCGACGGACTTCATCTCCGGGGGGCCGGCCTCGCCCGACGACCCGGCACCCGTGCTCTCCGGGATGGTGGGTGTCCGACTCGACCCCCAGGGGCGTCTGCTGGATTTCGAGGCCGTGCCGCCCGAGGTCGACGACTCCGAGGAAGCCGGCTCCGAGCCGCAGTGGCTGGCGCTCTTCGAGCGGGCGGGGCTCGATCTCGCCGCGTTCACGCCGGCCCGGCCCACATGGAATTCTCTCGGCGGCGCCGACCTGAGGCGGGCATGGGAGGGAACCCTCCCCGATGCATCCCATGTGCCCGTCAAGGTCGAGGCCGGCGCCTATCGTGGGCGGCCGACGTTCTTCCGCATCGTGACGCCGTGGACGAAGCCAGCGCGCATGGTGTCCCGGCCCTGGAGGCCTGGTGAGAAGGTGGGAGCGGTCTTTGTCACCGTGCTGCTGTCCGTCGTGCTCGTAGGCGGGATGCTCCTGGCGCGTCGCAACCTGCGTCTCGGGCGTGGCGACCGCCGGGGAGCATTCCGCGTGGCGCTGGTGGTGTTCCTGTGCGGGATGCTCACGTGGGCGCTCGGGGCGGACCACCAGCCCACCTTCGCCGAGGTCGGCCTCTTCTTCCAGAATGCGGCGTGGATGCTCCTGTTCGGCGGATGCACCTGGCTCGTCTACATTGCGCTCGAGCCCTACGTCCGCAAGATCTGGCCCGAGTGCATCATCTCCTGGAACCGCGTTGTGCAGGGCCGCTTGCGGGATCCGCTGGTCGGTCGAGATGTCCTGATCGGCGCCCTGACGGGCCTGGCCTGCCTCGCGCTCGAAGTGCCCTTCTTTCTCGTTCCGAGCTGGCTGGATCTGCCCCTCCCGGAGCCTGTCATGGCGGGGCTCACCGCCTTGAAGGGGATCCGGCAATCGATCGGCATGGATTTCGGCCTGATTATCAGCGGGGTCCTGGACACGGTGCTGTACCTGTTCCTGCTGCTCTTGCTGCGCGTGATCCTGCGCAAGCAATGGGCCGCCGCGATCGCCCTCGTCGTGCTGATGTCGGTCCCTCAGATCCTGTCCGGGACGAACCTCGCGATCGAGGCGGCGAGGTGGCTGCTCTACAACGGCCTGCTCGTCTTCCTGGTCGTCCGCTTCGGCATGCTGGCCTTCCTGTCGGCGGACGTCTTCTACACAGCACGCTTTCTCCATCCGTACACCTGGAACCTGTCGGCATGGTACGCGGGGCGCTCCCTGTTCGCGCTGTCGCTCCTCGCCGCTCTCGCGGTCTACGCCTTCCGGGTCTCCCTCGCTGGCCGCCCCCTGTTCCAAGGAGACCTGTTCGACAAGGAGGCGACGGGAAAGGTGAAGGAGCGTCCGTGAGCATGGTGCTGGCGCTTTCGACCCACCTGGCACGCGCAAGCAGGAAACGCCCCTCGCTTCTCGACGGGGAGGAACTTTGGCGTCGAGTGGGACGAGGTTGGTCTGGCGCTTGCGTTCGGTAGTACCAAACGCAAACATGGCGGCGTATGGTCAAACGACCCTTCTGGGAACGCAGGCTGCGCTCGGCGTTCCGCAGGCGCTCCGTTGTGTGGCTCATGGGGGTGCGTCGCGTCGGCAAGACCGTCCTCTCCCGGTCGTTGCCAGGGTTCGAGTACCTGGACTGCGAGCTGCCTCGTGTCCGCCGTCGGTCTGGGTGATCTGACCGGAGCCCTGACCCGTCGAACGACCGGGGAAATCAAGTCCTGACGCGGTTTTCACTCGAGGTTCTTGCTATTCCTTCCCTTCGGCTCCGCCGCGCTTCTCTTCGAGCTCCGCCCAGCGGGCGTAGAGCCGGTCGACCTCGCCCCGCGCGGCCGCGAGATCTTGAAAACGCTCCTGCAGCGCGGCGGCGTCGGTCGCGACCCCCGGGTCCTCGGCCCGCTGCCGCATGCGCTCCGCGTTCTCTTCGGCCGCCAGGATTCGCTCCTCCATTCCCTCCCACTCTCGCTGCTCGAGGTAGCCCAGTTTTTTCTTCTTCGCGCGCGGAGCGGTGAGCTCCTCCGGCGTCGCCCTCGACTCGCCCGGATCCCCGCGTTCGGATGCCCGGGCCTCCCACTGCGCGTAGTCGGCGTAGCGTTCCGCCCCGCCCCTGCCGTCGAGGGCGAGGATCTCCGTGGAAACCCGGTCGATCAGGTAGCGATCGTGGGTGACGAGAACGAGCGCGCCAGGGAAATCGAGCAGCGTCTCCTCGAGCACCTCGAGCGTCGGGATGTCCAGGTCGTTCGTCGGCTCGTCGAGGACGAGCAGATCGCACGGCTCGAGCATCAGGCGCGCCAGCACGATCCGGGCACGCTCTCCGCCGGAAAGTCGCGAGACGGGGGTGTCGAGGTCCTCCGGCCGGAAGAGGAACCGCTTCGCCCATCCGACGACGTGGACGGGCCGGTCACGAAAGACCACCGTGTCCCCTTCCGGCGCGAGTGCGCGGCGGAGCGAGACGGCCGGATCGAGAGTGCGCCGGGTCTGGTCGAAGTACGCGATCTTCAGCCCCTCCGCGCGCTCGATCTCTCCGGAATCCGGGGCGATCGCGCCGACGATCATGCGGAGCAGGGTCGTCTTCCCCGAGCCGTTGGGGCCCAGAACGCCGACGCGCCGGCCCGGAGTCAGGACGAGGTCGAGCTCCTGGACGATCGCGCGATCCCCGAACGCCTTGGACAGGCCGCGGCAGAGCCACAACCGCTTCGTCTTCCGCCCGGACGCCGCGAAATCGAGCCCCACGGTCGTCGCCTGGGCGCGCTCCCGGCCCGCGGACAGCTCCTCGATGCTGCGCCCGGCGGCCTCGATCCGCGCCTTCGCCTTCGTCCGCCGGGCCTTCGGCCCGCGGCGCAGCCATGCCAGCTCGTTTCGCACGCGGTTGGCGAGCGACTCTTGATAGCTCGCCTGGCTCGCGAGCGTCGCGTCGCGGGCCTCGAGCAGATCGGCGTAGGAACCGTCGACGCTCAGGAGCCCTTCGGGATAGACCCGATCGAGATCGATCATTCGCTTCCCGACGGCCTGCAGGAAGTAGCGGTCGTGACTGACCACGACGAATCCCTCGGGCTCGCTCGCGAGGAGCTTCTCCAGCCAGAGGATCGACTCGAGATCCAGGTGGTTGGTCGGCTCGTCGAGCAGCAAGAGCTCGGGGTCGAGGACGAGCGCGCAGGCGATCGCGAGGCGCGTCCGCCACCCGCCGGAGAGCCGGTCGGCCCCGAGCCCCGGATCGGAGAAGCCAGTCTTCGCCAGGACCTCGGCGACGCGCAGCGCGCGCTCGTTCCCGTCCAGGAGACCGGCCCCGGACGCGGCACGTGCAACGGCCGCCTCGACGCTCGCGCCGGGCGGAAAGACCGGATGCTGTCCGACGTAGCCGACGCGCAGGCTCTTCCGTCGCGTGCAGACCCCCTCGTCGGGCGATTCGGCGTCGGAGAGAATCCGAAGGAGCGTCGATTTCCCCGCCCCGTTGGGCCCGACCAGACCGACGCGGTCCCCCTCGTGCAGGGTGAAGGTCACGTCGCGGAAGATCTCGCGGTCTCCGTACGACTTCGCGAGGCCCTGGCAGCCGAGGAGGATGGGAAGAGGCATCGTGGTCAGGCTCCGTCGTCGCGCCGGGGCGGCTCGATGAGATGATCGCACCGGTTGCCTGCTGGACGCTCCGGTTTTCGGCGTATCCTAGGGGTCTCCGGCGCTCGGGGCGGGGCCGGCCTGGGGAGCCGAGGACCTCGGAGAGAAGACGAATGGCCAGCATCGGAAACCTCATCTGTCTCACACCGCGCGATTCCTACGTTGTCGACGAGCCGATCCGGAAGAGAGGGCTCCTGGGCGGCCTGGAGCGGAAGACGGGGCCGTTCGTGCGGAGCCCGGGAATCGGGTTTCCGTATCTCGTCGGGTTCCTGCGCAAGAACGGGGTCATCACCGAGGCGACGCGGGTCGTCGTGCAGCACGACAAGATCGAGGGCCCCACGCCGTTCGACGAGATTCTCCGGGAGAAGGTCGATCTCGATCGCGGCGACCACGACGTCCTGTTCCTGACCGCGTACACGAACTCGGTGCGGGAAGCCTACCGTCGCGCCCGTGAGGCGCGGGCCGCCTATGCCGCCGCCGGAAAGAAGCTGACCTGCGTCCTGGGCGGAGCGCACGCATCGGCCATGCCCCTGGAAGGGACGCGCCACGGACACGTCGACGCCACGGTCACGGGCGAGGGGGAGTGGGCGGCGTCCGCGCTCCTCAACGACATCCAGTCGGGCCGATCGGTCCAACCCTGCTATCGCGCGAGCTTCGATCGGATCCGCGACCGAGGGACCCTCGCTCTCGACATGGGGATCTGGCGCGGGCTCAAGAACGCTCCGCAGCAGATCGTCGCATCGACCACCTTCGCGCGCGGCTGCAAGCTCGACTGCCACTTCTGCGCCGTCTTCCTGACGAACGGTCCGAAGATCCGCAATCGCGACGTCGCCGACGTCGTGGATGAGATCCGGAGCCAGGGCCCGGCGTTCACGCGGGAGACGATCGACCGGATCGAGCCGGGCCTCTTCAACTCGATCCTCCGGGGTCTCGTGAAGCTTCCCGTGATCGGATCGCGCTACGGCGACCGTCTCATCGCGCGGATGGGACCGGGCTTCACCGAGCAGTTCTTCTTCTGGGACGACAATCTCTACAACGCCCCCGGCACCATCAAGGCGCTCTGCGAGGCGATCCGTCCTCTGGGTCGCCCTTGGGCGGCGGAGCTGACCATCGATCTGGCCGAAAAGCCCGAGCTCCTGAAGCTGGCCTACGAGAGCGGCTGCCGGGATCTCTTCCTCGGCATCGAGTCGGTGAGCCAGACGGCCATCGACGGCCTCGACAAGTGGTCGAACAAGGCGCAGACGATGGGCGAGATGGTCCGGCGCATCCACGATGCGGGGATCAACGTGATGGGAGCCTTCGTGTTCGGTCTGGACGGTGACGGCCCTTCCGCCTTCGATCGAACCCTGAGCTTCATCTACGAGACCGGCATCGACTTCGTGGTGGCGAACATCATCCAGCCGTACCCGGGAACGGGAACCTTCAAGGACGCCGTCGCCGGCAACGACTTCCTCCCGTGGGCGCTCTCGCCGAAGGACTCGGACGTCGCCATGGACTACAACTGGCCGCTCTTCGACGGCGCTCACGTCCTGGTCCGCCCGAAGGGGATGTCCATCGAGCAGCTCCAGGAGGGGTACTACGACTTCCTGCGCGAGGCGTACTCCCTGTCGGGGATCGCGCGACGATTCCGCGGGTCCCGCTCGGACGTGACGGGCGCCCTGTCGCACTTCGCGCGCAACTACCTGTTCAGCCGCTACGGCATGGCCAAGACCGCCCACGCGATCCGCAGATCCGGAACGGATGGAGTCGGGATGAGCGAGATCCTCCCGGACGGTCCCGCGACGGTCCTGGAGGGCCCAGCGGCGGCGCGGAGCCCCGTGCCGGAAAATCCGCACAGTCCGGAGAATCCGCTCTTGACGAGATAGACCCAACGACGTATCAAGTAACGCGATGTCGCGCCTGTCGGTTCCCTGCCCGCGTCCGGCGCGGCTCGTCGTGCGGGCCGTCCGCATCGTCGCCGTTCTCGCAGTCTCGCTCCTCGCCGCCGCCCCCGCCGCGGCCCAGGCGTCACGCCGCGTCGTCCTCCACGCCCAGCTCGAGAACCGCCTGGCCTATGCGGGCTCCTGGGGCTATGCCGCCGCAGGGCGTGAGTACGCCCTCGTCGGTGAGCGCGACGGGACGATGTTCGTGGACATCACGAACCCGGCGAGCCCCGTCGAGGTGGGGTTCATCCCGGGGCCGAACTCGTCCTGGCGGGAGGTGAAGACGCGGGGGACCTACGCCTACATCGTCTCCGAGGGGACCGGTACGGGCGCGGGGCTCCAGATCGTCAATCTCGCAACCCTTCCCGCCTCGGTCAGCCTGGCCCGGACCTACACCACGGCGTTCGCGACCGCGCACACGCTGTGGATCGACGAGGAGGGGTACCTGTACGCCGCCGGGGCCAGGACAGCCACCGGCACCTCGGTGGGGATGCGCATCCTCTCGCTCGCCAATCCTACCTTCCCGGCGCTCGTGGGGACCTACTCGCTGCGGTACGTGCACGACATCTACGTGCGCAACCGCGTCGGCTATGCGGCGGAGATCAACGACGGGCTCGTGACGATCCTCGACCTCTCCAACCGGAGCGCCCCCGTCGTCCTCTCCTCCATCCCGAGCCCCCTCCAGGTGACCCACAACACCTGGTTGAGCGACGACGCCCGCCACCTCGCGGTGAGCGACGAGACGGCCGGCGGGTTTCTGACGATCTACGACGTCGGCAACCTGGCCGCGCCGTTCGAGGTCTCCCGTTTCCGGGGCCCGAACGTCCTCGCGCCGCAGGCGCTGATTCACAACGTGCGCATCCTGGGAAACCTGGCGATCGCCTCCTGGTACACGGAGGGGTTCCGGATCATCGACATCTCCGACCCGACGCTTCCGGTCGAGGTCGGCTTCCTCGACACCTACCCGGGGCCGAGCGGCGGGTCCGCGGGCGACTGGGACGTCTATCCATTCTTTCCGTCCGGAAGAATTATCGCGAGCGACATCGACGGCGGCCTGTTCGTGGCATCGTTCACCGGGCAGTACGGGATCCTCACCGGCACGGTGAGAGACGCCGTGACCCTCCTGCCGATCGCGGGAGCGACGGTGGCGGTCTCGGGGGGAGCCCCGCTGCCCAGCGGCGCGGACGGACGGTACGCCCTGGACGCCGATCCTGGCCCGACCACGCTGGCGGCGGTGGCGCCGGGATACCACGCCACCTCGGTGGCGGCCAACGCGACGCTCGGCGCGCGGGCCACGTTCGATCTCCTGCTCACGCGCCTACCCTCCGGAACGCTGTCGGGGACCGTGCGGATGTCCGGAGGCGCCCCTCTGCCGGGCGCGGCGCTGACGCTTCCGGACGCTGGACTCGCGACCGCCTCGGGCCCGGACGGCTCCTACGCGTTTCCCGCTGTTCCCGTCGGCGGGCATACCCTCGTCGCCTCGCGCTTCGGATCCACACCGGCGAGCGCAGGCTTCAGCATCGGCGCCGGCCAGGCGGTGACGCTCGACATGACGCTCGCCGCCGCAGCGGCGTCGGCCGACATGGAAGCCGGCCCCGGCTGGACCGTGGGCGATCCCGCCGATACGGCGGCCACCGGCATCTGGACGCGCGTCGATCCGGTCGGCACCGGCGGAGGTCTGGTCCAGCCCGAGGACGACCACACCGCGGCCCCGGGCAACATGGCCTTCATCACGGGGCAGTCGAGCCCCGGCGACGGCATCGGCGTCAACGACGTGGACGGCGGGGCCACGACCCTCACCACACCCGACTACGGCGTCGCCTCGCTGGCCCACCCGGTCGTCAGCTACTTCCGGTGGTACGTCAACGACGCCGGTTCGAATCCCGGAACCGACACCTGGCTCGTGGAGGTCTCGGCAGATTCCGGAGGCAGCTGGGTCGCAGCCGAGAGCACCCTGCTCTCGAGCGGCGCGTGGACCCAGGTGGACGTGTCGCTGGGAGGCGTGCTGCCCGGTCCCGTGGGGAGCGTGCGCGTTCGCTTCGTCGCCTCGGACTCGGGTGGCGGATCGGTCGTCGAGGCGGGAGTGGACGATTTCCAGGTGGTGGACACCTGCGACGCGCGGGCGCTCGCGGGGCTCCCCGACGCCGACGCCGACGGGACGGAGGACTCCTGCGATCCCTGCCCCTCCGACGCCGTGGACGACGGCGACGGCGACGGCGCGTGCGGAGATCTCGACAACGCACCGCTCGTTTCGAACCCCGCGCAGACGGACAGCGATCTGGACGGGGTCGGCGACGTCGCGGACAACTGCCCCATCCTCGCGAACGCCGGGCAGGGAGACAACGACGGCGACGGGATCGGCGACGCCTGCGATCCGGATGACGACAATGATGGCCTACCGGACGCCCTGGACCCGGACGACGACGACGACGGGTCCTCCGACGACGAGGACAACTGCGCCCAGAGCCGGAATCCGGATCAGGCCGACCTGGACGGCGACGGCGTCGGGGACGCATGCGACGCGGATGACGGCCTCGTCGGCGACCTGCGGCTCGAACGCTCGGGAAGCTCCGTGGAGCTGCGCTGGGCCGCGGAAGTCGAGGCCTCGGCGTACAACGTCTATCGCGCGATGCTTTCGGGGGCGGACCCGGCTCCCGAAGCCTCGTGCCTTCGCAGCGGCGTGGTCGCGCCCACGACAGGGGACGACCATCTCCCTCCAGCGCGCGGCGTCTTCGTCTACCTCGTCACCGCAATCGGCCCCGCGGGCGAGGGCCCGGCTGGGTTCGCCTCCACCGGAGCCGAGAGGCTTCTCCTGAATCGCTGCCGCTAGGCGAGGCGCCCCCGCCCCCGCAGGGAATTCGGTGTAGATTCCGGGGCATGAGGCCGCTTCGGGCAGTCATCGGGGTCGTTCTGCTGCTCGCTTCGGCCCCCCGGGTCCGCGCCGAGCGATTGCCGCTCAGGATCTTCACGACCGCCGACGGGCTCGCGCACGACTCCGTGAACCGGGTCGTGCAGGATTCTCGCGGATACGTCTGGATCTGCACGGACGAGGGTCTCTCGCGGTTCGACGGCTACGGCTTCAGGACCTACGGCGTCGCGGATGGCTTGCCGGGGGCGACCGTCATGGACATTCTCGAGACGGGGGACGGCTTGTACTGGGTCGCGACCTTCGGCGGCCTGGCCCGGCTCTCGATGGAGCGTTCGACCGACGACCGATCTGCGCCCGGATGGCAGGCCCGCTTCGAAGCCCGGCCGCTCGACTCCGCTCCGGAAGCCTCCGGGGTTCGCACGCTGCACCAGGACCGGCAAGGCGTCCTGTGGGTCGGCACTGTCGAAGGGCTGTACCGCGTGGACCCCAAAGCTGCGACCTGGTCGCCGCGATTCATCGACTTTCCATTCCCACGTCGGTCGGGCGTGGACCACCAAGTCAACTCTCTCGTGGAGGACCACGAGGGGACGATGTGGATCGCGACAAGGGGCGCCGGCCTGCTGCGCCTGCACTTGGACGGCCGCATCGACCGGTTGACGGCCGCGGACGGCCTTCCCTCCGACAACGTCCGGTCGCTCCTGCGTGACGAACCCCGCGTGCTGTGGGCCGGCACGAGTGAGGGAATCTGCCGAATCAGGACGTCCCCAGAAGGGCGGATCGTCGAGAGGTCTTTCACGCTGCGGGATGGGCTCCCCCACGAGAGCGTTCGGTCGCTCCTGCGAACGCGCGCGGGACGGCTCTACGCGGCCACGGACGACGGGCTCGCACTCTACACGGAGGGCCACGATCCGACGGCCGCCCGCTTCCGGGCCTACGCCGCGGCCTACGATCTGCCGCACCCGGGACTCGTGGCGCTCTCGGAGGACCGAGACGGTAACGTGTGGATCGGCTCCCGGGGCGGGCTCGCGAAGCTCGCCCGCGGAGGCTTCACGACCTATGGTCCCGAGAGCGGGTTCGAGCCCTCTCGCGCCCTGGAGAGCTTGCTCGAGGATCGTCGTGGGACCTTCTGCGCGGTCTCCAAGACCTCGTCGGGGGATCGCTCGCTCCACTGGCTCGAGGGTGAGCGCTTCGAGCGAGCGAAGATCGGTCTCCCCCTCGCGTCCGCTGGCTGGGGTTGGGGGCAGACCGTGCTCCAGGACTCCCGCGGCGACTGGCTCGTTCCCACCGGGCGGGGGATCTTCGTCTTCTCCGATCGGGGCTCCCCGTCCGGCCTCGCGGATACGCTTCCGCGAGAGCAGGTGACCCAGCGGGACGGACTGGAGTTCGACGATACGTTCCGTCTCTTCGAGGACTCTCGCGGCGGGATCTGGATCTCTCCGCTGCGACGATGGGATCGCCGCGCGGGCACGATCGAAAGCTTTCCCGAGCTTCCGGCGGGCGTCGGGGGGGAGTTTGCCAGCGCCTTTGCCGAGGACACGTCGGGTGCTGTGTGGATCGGGATGTACGGTGGAGGCCTGCTCCGTCACCGCAGCAGGCGGTTCGACCACTGGACCAAGGCGGACGGCCTTCCGGCAGGGAGTATCTCGTCCCTGCACATCGACCGAAAGGGGCGGCTGTGGATCGGCGGTGATTCCGGTGGCGTCGCACGCGTGGACGACCCGCTCTCCGGCAATCCGTCCTTCGATGCCTACACGATCGAGCGTGGGCTGTCCAGCAACGAGGTCAACTGCATCACCGAGGACAGATGGGGTCGGATCTATCTCGGCACGGGTCGTGGTGTCGACCGTCTGGACCCGGAAACCGGACGGATCCGGAGATACACGAGCGCGGATGGGCTCGCGAGAAGCCGTGTCCACCTGGCTTTCCGCGACCGGAGCGGCTCGCTGTGGTTCGGGACGGAGCGAGCGGTGTCAAGGCTCGATCCGGTGCCGGACGAGTCGCGGGAGGCGCCCGACGCGGTCGTCAGCGCGCTCCGGATCGCGGGCGCTCCGAGATCGATCCATCCGCTCGGCGAGACGCTCCTCCATGGGCTCGTGCTCGGCTCGGCACAGAGCCGTGTCGAGATCGAGTTCCTCGCTGTCTCGTTCGCCCCGGGAGAGGTGCTGCGTTACCAGTACCGCCTCGAGGGCGCGAGCGGGGACTGGAGCACTCCTTCGGAGAGGCGGTCCGTGAACTACGTCTCACTGTCGCCGGGTCGTTACCGGTTCCAGGTTCGCACGGTCACGGCGGATGGCGCCGTCGGCAGCCGAACGGCGACGGTCGCGTTCACCGTGCTGCCCCCGTTCTGGAGGACGTGGTGGTTTCTCGCCTTGCTGACGACTCTCGTGGCCGGCGCCCTGCTCCAGGCCCATCGTCTTCGCCTCGCCCGGCTCGTCGCCATCGAGCGCATGCGAACACGCATCGCGACCGACCTTCACGACGACATCGGCGCGAGCCTAACGCAGATCGCCCTCCAGAGCGAGGTCCTCCGGCGCGAGCTGACCGATGCAGAGCCGGGCCACAGGCGGCGCCTGGAGCAGATCGGCAGCGTCTCACGCGAGCTCGTGGACGCGATGAGCGACATCGTCTGGGCGATCAACCCGCGCCGCGACCGGCTGCGCGATCTCGTGCAGCGGATGCGGCGCTTCGCCCTCGACACGCTCGACGCCGGCGGAATCGCTCTGCGCTTCGAGGTCCCCGAGGGCCGGCAGGACCTTCCCCTGGGCGTCGAGGAGCGGCGCGAGGTGTACCTCGCGTTCAAGGAGTGCATCACGAACGCGGCCCGGCACTCCGGCTGCCGAAAGGTCGACGTTCTGCTCCGGCTCGTGGACGGCCGCCTGGAGCTCTCGGTACAGGACGACGGGCGTGGTTTCGATCCGGGGAGCGAGAGCGCAGGCACGGGCCTCGCGAGCCTGCGGCGCAGGGTCGAAGGGCTCCGCGGGAGCGTCGTGTTCCACAGCGAGAGCGGAGAGGGAACGCGCGTAGAGATGTCCGTTCCGCACTCCAGCCGGCGCCGGCCCGAGCGCTGATCCCCCTTGTACAAGGGAGGCGGCCCCGCCGCCCGCAGGCGTATGATCCGCACCACGGAGAGCTGATGGGGAGATGAGCGTCGAAACGCGTCCAGGCACGATCCGGGTCGGCATTGTCGAGGACCGGGCGGAGATCCGCGAAGGGCTGACGCGGCTGATCGGGTCGGCGGAGGGCTACCGCGTCCTCGGCGCCTGGCAGTCGATGGAGGAAGCGCTCCGAGGCCTGGAGCGCGAGGTCCCGGACGTCGCGCTCGTGGATATCGGCCTTCCGGGAATGAGCGGGATCGACGGGATCCGGATTCTGCGGGAGCGGCACCCGAACCTGGTGTCGCTGGTCCTGACCGTCTACGACGACGACGACCGGATCTTCGAGGCCCTCTGCGCGGGTGCCTGCGGGTACCTGCTGAAGAAGACCCCTCCCCACGAGCTGCTCCTGGGGCTGGGCCAGGCGGCGCAGGGCGGGGCGCCCGTCTCCCCGGAGATCGCGCGGCGCGTGATCGGTCTCTTCCGCCGCTTCCGTCCTCCGCGCATGTCCGGGTACGAGCTGACCCCCCACGAGACGCGCATCCTCGGGCTCCTCGTGGACGGGCACAACTACCGCTCGGTGGCCTCCGAGCTGGGGTGCAGCGTCCACACCGTGAACTTCCACATGAAGAGCATCTACCGGAAGCTCGAGGTTCACTCCAAATCCGAGGCGGTCGCCAAGGCGCTCCGGGAGAAGGTCGTCGAGTAGCCCCGCCCCCCGGCCTCTGTCCCTCGATCCCTACTCACACAAGTGAGGCGGAGCCTGCAACAGAGGTGTATCCATGAGAGCGTTCCGTGCGGATCTCGCCGGAGAGGCGGAAGGTCCCGGCAGGAACGAGGAGAATCCGATGAACTCCCAAGGCCGATACGCGAGGAGGGTCCTCTCGGGCCTCTTCACCTCGATCCTGTGCCTGACCGGTGCTTTGCCCGTCGGGGCCGCGACGTTCACGGTCAACAGCACCGCCGATCTGGTGGACGAAATTCCAGGCAGCGGCCAATGCCGGGACAACCCGAGCACCGCGTGCACGACCGACACCGATTGCACGAACGCCGGCTTCGACGGGCCGTGCGACCGCTGTGCGACCGGGAGAACCGCGCCTCCGGCGTTGTTCGCTCCGGAGTGCACGCTCCGGGCGGCCATCCAGGAAGCGAACGCGACCCCTGGGGCTGACATCATCAATGTTCCGGCGGGAACCTACACTCTGACCATCCCCGGTGTCGCCGAGAACGCCGCAGCCACGGGCGATCTGGATATCACCCAAGACCTGACGATCATCGGTGAGGGCGCGGCCAATACCATCATCCAGGCATGCATGGCGGATCAGAAAGCGGCCCCTTGTCCGGCTGGCGAAGGGATCGCCGACGATCGCGTGTTTCATGTGGATCCCGTTCCTGCCGGGATCATCGTTGAGATCGATGACGTGGCCATTCAAAACGGAGGACCCGACCATATCGCCTTTCACTCACCCCATGGCGCTGGCATCCTCCTGGGCGTTCACGTGTTCTTTTCTCCGGGAGTGGGCACACTGACCCTCACCGACAGCGTTGTTCGTAACAACCATTCTACTGCCCTCTTTGGCGATGCCGGGGGTGGCGGGGTTTACAACAACGGGGGCTCACTGAACGTGATCAACAGCGCCATCAGCGACAACCTGGCGAGCGGCGATGGCGGCGGCATCGCCAACAACGGCTCATTGACGCTGACCAACAGCACCATAGGCAGCAACACGGCCGGTGGCCAAGGCGGCGGTATTCGAAGCTACGGCGGTGTGGTGAGCATCACCAGGAGCACCATCAGCGGCAACGGCACACCGATAGGGGTTATCAATGCCGGTTGTGGTGGTGGCATGCGCATCGATCAGGGTGAATTGACGATGACGAACAGCACCATCAGCGGCAACAGGGGCGGTGCCGGGGGTGGCGGCCTCTGCATTTCTTTTGCCAACGCCAACTTGCCGCTCCCCAGAGCTACCCTGCGCAACAGCACCATCACCGGCAACACCGTCGTCCTTCCCTCTTCCGGTCTAGGGGGCGGAATACTCTCCAATGGAGTCGTAACCCTGAGCAACACCATCGTCGCCGGCAACACCCACCCGGGCGGCGCCACACATGACTGCGCTGGCGCGTTCACCTCGGGGGGATACAACCTGATCGGTGAGGCGATCCCATGTACGAACTGTTTCCCCTGGTGCACGCTTAGCGCCGCGACCGGCGACCAAGTGGGCTATTCCAGCCCTATCAATCCGCGGCTTGGTCCGCTTGGAAGCAATGGTGGTCCGACTCAGACCCATGCGTTGAGTCGTGGCAGCCCAGCGATTGACGCCGGCAACCCCTTCCCGCCCGGAAGCCAGGAGGAAACTCCTTGCGAGGAAACCGACCAGCGGGGGGTAGGTCGACCGCTGGACGGCGATGGCGATGGCGCAGCCCGTTGCGATATCGGCGCGTACGAAGCCGCCCCCGGAACCACCCTTGACGGCATCGAACCGGGGCACGCCGGGAACGTCGGTCCAGTGTGCGCCACCATCTTCGGTAGTGGCTTTGCGGATGGCGCCACGGTCAAGCTCACCCGATCAGGCGACTCGGATATTCCGGGGGAACCGGCAGAGGTGCTCGCGGGTGGTGTGGTGATTTCCACGGAATTCGACCTGAACGGGAAGACTCCGGGCACCTGGGATGTGGTCGTCATGAACCCGGACGACACGTCACTGACCCTCATCGGGGGGTTCACGATCGACGACGGCGGCGCCCCGCGGCTCTGGCACGACGTCGTCGGCCCGTCCGCGCTGCGGCCAGCGCGCCCCACCCGTTACTTCTTCTTCTACGGGAATCGCGGGAACGTGGACGCATGGGGCGTGCCGATGATGATCGTGGTGCCCCGCCCGGTTCAGGTGCAATTGCTCTCCCCGGTCGCCATGCCGCCAACGCTGCCGGGAGAGGCGCCGATCGATTGGAGCCACTTCCCGATCGAGCTCGCCCCAGAATCGTCACCCGACGAGACGATCGTGGCTCTGCTCGTACCGGTGATTCCGGCCCACTCCACGGGTGTGATCGAGTTCCTCGTGACGGTACCGACGACCATGGATGGCGAATCCGTGCAGATGTACCCCGGCATCGGCACGCCTTTCTTCACCGCGGACGGCGAGGATGCGGACGACGAGCCGGACCTCGATCCCCAGGTCGTCCACGACTTCGTTGAAGGGGCTCGAGCGTACGCGGATCAGGTCCTGCATACCGGCGCCACCTTCGACGGAGCCGTTGCCGAGCAGCGCGTCCGGGCCCAGCTCGAGGCCATCCTCGCGCGCGGGGAACAGGCATGGATCGAGAGCGGTGGAGGGTCCACGAGCGACGGAACCGGAGGCTCCACGAGCGACGGGATCTACTCTCTCCCGGCCGTGGTCCCCGATGCGGCGATCTACGCGAGCACCACGGACGGAACGAACAGGCCGGAGATCCCGCCGACGGGAGGAGGCTCCAACTGCTCCATGATCGGCTGGTGTCAGGTGGCGGGCACGGGGGGGGATCCTGGGCCCGCGCCACCACCCTGCACGCCTAGCCGCTCGCGAGCGTCCCAGGGGCGAACCTGTACGTGTCCTCCTAACCCGTGGGATGTCCGACGGTCCCACGATCCCAACGCCAAGTTCGGCTCGCAGCAGGACGGGACTCGCTTCGTTTCCGGCGAGGAGCCGCTGCGCTACACGATCCTCTTCGAGAACCTGGAGACGGCCACCGCGGCCGCCCAGGAGGTCGTCATCGAGGACCAGCTCGACGTCGCCGACCTGGACCTGGACAGCTTCAGCTTCGGTCCCATCGTCTTCGGGGATCGGCGGGTGGTCCCGATCCCCGGAGTCCATGAATACGCGACGGATGTCGACCTGCGGCCGGACCAGGAGCTCCTGGTGCGCATCGACGCGCGCCTCGACCGCGCCACCGGTCTGGTCACGTGGCGCTTCACCGCTATCGATCCGGCCACGGGGGAGCTCCCTGAGTTCGACGGCTTCCTTCCGCCCAACGTGAACCCCCCGGAGGGAGATGGAGCCGTGGCGTTCACGGTTCGCTACAGGGACGACTGGCCAACCGGCGCCGAAGTCTGCAACCGGGCGAACATCTTCTTCGACGCGAACGATCCGATCCTGACGCCGGAGTGGTGCAATTCTCTCGACAACACCGCGCCGTCGAGCGAGGTGTTGCCCCTGGTATCTCCCCAGACCTCCGCCACGTTCACGCTCGAGTGGGCCGGGACGGACGCGGGCGCCGGGATCGAGGACTACTTCATCTATGTCTCCGAGGACGGCGGGCCGTTCATTCCGTTCCTGACCTTCACGGAGGAGACCTCGGCGCCGTTCACGGGCCAACCGGGGAGCACGTACGCGTTCTACAGCGTGGCGCGGGACAAGGCGACCAACCGGGAGGAGGCTCCCCTGATCCCGGATACCACCACGACGATCGACCTCTGCCCGGACGATCCGGACAAGGTCGACCCCGGCGCATGCGGCTGCGGCGTGGCGGATACGGACAGCGACGGCGACGGCACGCCGGACTGCAACGACGGGTGTCCTGCCGATCCACTGAAAATCGCTCCGGGTCCGTGCGGCTGCGGGGTCCCGGACAGTGACGCAGACGCCGACGGCGATGGCACGCTGGATTGCAACGACGGCTGTCCAGACGACGCCGCCAAGACGGAACCGGGAGCGTGCGGCTGTTGCACGGCGGACACGGACAGCGACGGCGATGGGACGCCGGACTGTAACGACGGATGCGCGAGCGACCCGAACAAGACGGAACCGGGAGCGTGCGGCTGTGGCACGACGGATACGGACAGCGACGGCGACGGGACACCGGACTGTAACGACGAGTGTGCCAACGACCCGAACAAGACAGCGCCAGGCGTGTGCGGCTGCGGCACGGCGGATACGGACAGCGACGGCGATGGGACGCCGGACTGCAACGACGAGTGTGCCAACGACCCGACGAAGACAGCGCCGGGAGCGTGCGGCTGCGGCACGGCGGATACGGACAGCGATGGCGACGGGACGCCCGACTGCAACGACGGCTGTGCCAACGACCCGAACAAGACAGCGCCGGGAGCATGCGGCTGTGGAACGGCGGATACGGACAGCGATGGCGACGGGACGCCCGACTGCAACGACGGATGTGCGAACGACCCGAACAAGACAGCGCCGGGAGCGTGCGGCTGCGGCACGGCGGATACCGACAGCGACGGCGACGGGGCGCCCGACTGCGACGACGGCTGTGCGAACGACCCGAACAAGACAGCGCCGGGAGCGTGCGGCTGTGGAACGGCGGATACGGACAGCGATGGCGACGGGACGCCCGACTGCAACGACGGCTGTGCCAACGACCCCAACAAGACGGCTCCAGGAGCGTGCGGTTGTGGCACGGCGGATACCGACAGCGATGGCGACGGGGCGCCCGACTGCGACGACGGCTGTGCCAACGACCCGAACAAGACAGCGCCGGGAGCGTGCGGCTGCGGCACGGCGGATACGGACAGCGACGGCGACGGGACGCCCGACTGCAACGACGGATGTGCGAACGACCCGAACAAGACAGCGCCGGGAGCGTGCGGCTGTGGAACGGCGGATACGGACAGCGACGGCGACGGTACGCCGGACTGCAACGACCCTTGCCCGCACGACGCCAGGAATGACGCAGACGGCGACGGCGTGTGCGGCGACGTGGACAACTGTCCAGAGGATCCCAACCCCGGCCAGCAGGACACGGACGGCGACGGTACCGGGGACGCCTGTGAGCAGGCGACCTTCCACTTCAGCGGCTTCTTCCAGCCCGTGGACAACCTTCCGACGCTGAACGTCGCCAAGGCTGGAAGTGCCATTCCCGTGAAGTTCAGCCTGAGCGGCAATCAGGGGCTGGACATCTTCGCGGCCGGGTACCCCAAGTCCCAGGCAATCGCCTGCGATTCGAGTACCGCACTGGACAGCATCGAGGAGACCGTCACCGCGGGCTCGAGCACTCTTTCGTACGACGCCACGACGGATCGGTACATCTATGTGTGGAAGACGAGCAAGTCGTGGGCCGGGACCTGCCGCCAGCTGATCGTGCAGCTCAGCGACGGCAGCTCCCATGTCGCGAACTTCAGGTTCAAGAGGTGACAGCGAGGCCAGGAGTCCCACTCCCCGGCGACGCATTTCCTCCTTGAGGCCGGGGCTCGACCCGAGTACAGTCCTCGCTCCGGCCGCCGGGCTGGAGCGGGGAGGGTACATGGAATGGTCCATCGTCGGGCTCAACTTTCTCTACGCGGCGCTCGGTGTCGTGCTGATGTTCCTCTCGTACCGCGTCTTCGACCTGCTCACGCCCCGGGTGAGCTTTCCCGAGGAGCTCAAGCGCGGCAATGTGGCCGTGGCCATCTTCATCGGTGCGATGTTCATCGCCATCGCGATCATCATCGGGGGCGCGCTCAACTGATCCGATCGCTCTTCCTCGCCGCGCTCCTGGTCGTGCCGTCGACCTTGCAGGCTGCGGTGCCCCGGCCCGGGGCGACGACCGAGCGCTACGACGACCTGTTCAGAAAGTACTCGAAACGCTTCTTCGGCGTCGCGTTCGACTGGCGGGTCTTCAAGGCGCAGGCGATGGCCGAGAGCAACCTCTCTCCCGTGGCCGAGAGTCCCGTCGGTGCCCGGGGCGTCATGCAGCTGATGCCTTCGACGTTCCGCGAGATACGGACCCAGAACCCCGAGCTCGAGTCCATCGACGACCCTGAATGGAACATCGCCGCCGGAATCTGCTACGACCGGACGCTCTGGCGGCTCTGGACCGAGCATCCGACGGAGACGGACCGACGCAACTTCATGTTCGGGAGCTACAACGCAGGGCGGGGCACGCTGCTTCGTGCGCAGAACACGGCCCGCGCCCACAATCTCGACCACCGCTCCTGGTCCAGCATCGCGGAGGTCGCATCGGCGGTCCGCGGCTGGAGGTACCGCGAGACTCTCGAGTATGTGCGGCGGATCGAGACCCACATGGCGAGGCTGACGGTACGCAAGGCGACGAAGTAGAGCCTCCTCAGGGCTGGGCCGCCGCGACGGCCAGCTCCTTGAGGTCTCCCGCCTTGATCTTCACGAGGGCATCGAGCCGGACGTGCTTCTGGAGCGCCGAGGAGATCGCCTGCGGCGTCAGGCTCTGGACCTTCTCGTTGCGGCTGCCGTAGAAGGCGAACGTGCGCCCGTGCTCGAGGCTCGAGGCGAGCGTGCTCACGACGAAGCCGTCGCTCGAGAGCAGGTTGTCGTAGATCTGCTTGTAGCTCTTCTTCGAGTCCTCGAGCTCCGCCACGGGGATGCCGTCCTTCACCAGCCGCCGCAGCTCCTCCATCATGAAATCCATGCTCTTGGTGACGTTCTCGGGGGCGCAGATGGCCCCGGCGAACAGGACGCCGTTGCGATCCAAGGGGTCGGCCTGGATGCTGGAGAAGGCGCCGTAGGATAGCCCTTCCTTCTGCCGCAGGCGCTCCAGCAGGCGCGACTTGGCGCTCGAGCCGAGGACGTAGTTGATCATCTCCAGCGCGGGGTAGTCGGCGTCGTCGTCCCGGACCTCGATCGCGTGCGCCACGGCGACCACCGCCATCTGCTTGTCCGGAGTCTGGATCACCTCCTCGCCGCCGGAGGTCGCGCGGTAGGGCGTCTCGATCCGGCGGTACGGCCGCGGTGATCTCCACCCCCCGAAGAGCGTCTCCATCGTCGCCTTGGTCGCGGCGGCGTCGAAGTCGCCGACGAGGGCCATCTCGGCGTTGCTCGCGCCGTAGAGGTCCCGGTAGAACCGCTCCACCTCGGCCCGCTGCACCCCGCGCACCCGCTCGATCGTCTCCTCTGTGCTCGGCACGTAGCGCACGTCGTCCTTGGGCCACGGATTGACCTTGCGCACGAGGGTCGTGAACGCCTGGGCGGTGGGATCCTGGAGCTGCTGCTCCAGCTCCGCCAGGGTCTCTTTCCGCACGATCTCGATCTGGTCCTGCGGGAAGCTGGGCTCTCGCAGGATCTCGGCGATCAGGGCGAGCACGTCGGGCAGGGTGTCCCGCTTCGTCGTGAACCGCACCACCGCGGCCCCGTGTTCCCCGGGGGAGATGCCGACCTGAGCCTTGAGCCGATCCATCTCGTCGCGGATCTGCTGGTACGTGCGCCGCAGTGTTCCGCGCATCAGCATCTGCGCGACTCCCGCCGCAGCCGTCGTCCTTCCCTTCAGGTCGGCCTCGGCGCCGAAGTGCAGAACGATCTGGCCCTCGACGACACCGCCGCGGGTCCTCTTGGGCAGCAGGGCGAGCTTCATCCCGTTGGACAGCGTCGCCCGCGTCGTGCTCTTCTCGATGTTCAGGACGGTGGCGACGAACTCCTCGCCGGCGCTCACGGCCTCCCGGCCCTTGTAGTCACGGACCAGGGCCTGGACGTCCACGGGGTCGGGCATCGGGCTGCGCACGGGGTCCTTCGTCGGGACGAACATGCCGACCGTGCGGTTGCTCTGCTTGAGGAACTCCGCCGCAACGCGGCGCACCTGATCCAGCGTGACCTTCTCGACCCGGTCGCGATGCAGGAAGATCATGCGCCAGTCGCCCAGGGCCGCCCATTCGGACAGCTCGATCCCGATGCTCTGGCTGTCGGTCCACGCCAGCTCGATGTTCTTCAGGGTCCGCGCCTTGAAGCGATCCAGCTCGTCCTGGCCGATCTCGCCGCGGGAGAGCCCCTCGATGATCTCGATCGTCGTGTCGCGCACGGGCTCTTGAGGCTGGTCCAGACGCACCTCGGCCAGGACATGGATCACCCCGGGCTCGGCCCAGGGGTAGGCCGCCCCGGACACGCGCGAGGCCATGCCCTTCTCCACCAGGGCCTTGTACAGTCGTCCCGCGGGCTCGTTGGTCAAGATGTCCACGATCGCCTCCTCGGCCACGAAATCGTCGTGCGCCGCGGACAGGCCGTGGTACACCACGCCCACGGCGCCCACGTCGCCGGTGCGGCGGAGGATCACGACGCGCTCGCCGTCCTGGACCGGCTCGACCGTGTAGGTGGGAGCGAGCTTGCGCTCCGGTCGCGAGATCTTGCCGAAATGGCTCTGGATCCGCTCGAGCGTCTTCGCCTCGTCGAACTTGCCCGCCACGATGAGGAGGGCATTGTCGGGCTGGTAGTAACGCTGGTAGAAGGCGCGCAGGCTCTCCACGGTCACGCGCTCGATATCGCTCTTCGATCCGATGGTGGACTTTCCGTAGTTGTGCCACAGGTAGGCGGCCGAGTACATCCGCTCCTGCAGGACGTTGACCGGATAGTTCTCGCCCGCCTCGAACTCGTTGCGAACGACGGAAAACTCCTTGGCCAGGGCCTCCTTGGCGATCTTGCTGTGGACCATGCGGTCGGCCTCGAGGGCCAGCGCGAACTCCAGGTTCTCGGGTGTCGAGGGCAGGGTCTCGTAATAGTTGGTGCGGTCCACCCAGGTGGTGCCGTTGAAGAACGCGCCGTGGTCCTCGAGGGCGCCCCAGACGTCCTCCACCGTCGGAGTGCCCTTGAACACCATGTGCTCCAGCAGATGAGCCATGCCCGTCTCGCCGTAGCCCTCGTGCCGGGAGCCGACGAAGTAGGTGATGTTCACCGTGAACGTGGGCTTGGACTGGTCGGAGAACAGCAGCACGCGCAGCCCGTTGTCCAGGGCGTACTCGGTGATTCCCTCGATGGTGGCCACCTTGCGGGGCGTGGCCGGGGCGGGCTTCGCTTCCTGTCCTGAAACCGGCGCCGCGACGGCGGCGGCAGGGTGGACGAGGACCAGGGAGAGGAAGAGGGCTCCGAGTCTGACTCGCACGGGCATGACGATTCTCCTGTTTCGGTGGACCGGGGCAGGGCAGTCTACTCCCGCGCGCCCCTCGGAACAACAGAGCAGAGGACCGACGCGCGCATCGCGCGACGCGGGCCAAGCGCCCATCAAGGGCATTGTGTGGCAGAATCGCAACCATGCGACGTCCTGCCCGCGCTCCGTTCTTCGCGCGCGCCCTGCGTACCCCCGTGGAATCGCTTGCCGCCCTCGCATGGCTTGCCGCCATGCCGGTGCCCGCCGCCGCGGGTGCCGTCGCCGTTTCCGCTGCACGGCTCCTGGATGTGGAGACGGGACAGGTGCTCGCGAACCGGGTCCTCCGGATCGAGGAGGGGGTGATCCGCTCTTCCAGCGAGAGGCGCGCGGGCGAGCCCGTCGATGTGGACCTGGGGGACGCAACGCTCCTGCCGGGTCTCATCGACGCCCACGTGCACCTGACGGGTGGCGAGGAGCAGACCCCGTACGACAGGCTGAGGGAAACGACGGCGCGCGCCGCGATCGAAGGAGTCGCGAACGCTCGCAAGACCCTGCTCGCGGGGTTCACGACCGTACGGGACCTCGGGAGCCGTGACTTCGCCGACGTGGCGCTGCGCGATGCCATCGCCGCCGGGCGGGTGCCCGGCCCGCGCATGCTGGTGGCCGTCCGTGCCCTGTCGGCGACCGGCGGCCACGGCGACCGCAACGATCTCCCCGACGACGTGCTCGTCGACCGCTACTCCGGCATCGCCGACGGAGCCGAGGCGATCCGGGCCAAGGTCCGGGAGAGCGTCAAGTACGGCGCCGACTGGATCAAGGTGCTCGCCACCGGCGGAGTGATGTCGGCCGGCACCGACCCGCGAGCCGCCGACTACACCGAGGAGGAATTGCGCGCGGCGGTCGCGACCGCTGCGGAGAGGGGGCGCGACGTCGCCGCGCACGCTCACGGAACCGAGGGGATCCTGCGCGCGGTCCGCTCCGGCGTCCGCTCCGTGGAGCACGCCTCGATGCTCGATGATGCCGCTCTCGCGCTCGTTCGCGAGCGCGGCGTGTTCGTGGTCCCGAATCCGTACACGAACACCTACATGCTCGAACGGGGCGCGGCCGGCGGCTACCAGCCGTATCAGCTCGCCAAGTCGCGGGAGATCCTCGACCTCAAGATGGCAAGCCTAAAGAGCGCGATCCGCGCCGGCCTCGCGGTGGCCTACGGGACCGACTCGGGAGTCCAGCCCCACGGGCTCAACGCCAGGCAGATGGCCCTCTTCGTGGAGGCGGGGATGACGCCTCTCCAGGCGATCCAGGCGGCGACGCTCGTGAACGCCAGGCTCCTGCGGATGGAAGGCAAGATCGGCTCGTTGCGTCCCGGAGCGTTCGCGGACGTGATCGCCGTGCGCGGCGACCCGCTCCTGGACGTCCGAGTGCTGGAGCGCCCCTTCTGGGTCATGAAGAGCGGGGAGGTCGTCGCGGGCGAGTGATCCGCGAGCTACAGCTCGATGCGCTGCCCGTATGCCGGAACGACGACGTTCCATCCGTGTCGCTCCCGGATCCGATCTGCCAACGCCTGCGATGCCGGCTCGGCGCCGTGATTCAGCGCGAAGGTGCCCGGATGTCGCCGCAGGTGCCGAAGCCAGCCCAGGAGCTGGTCGCGGTCGGCGTGCCCCGACATGCCGTCGATGCTCGCGATCCGGGCACGGACGACGCATTCCTGTCCGAGGATGCGCACCTCGGGGTGGCCGTCCCGAATCCGGCGTCCGAGCGTCCCCTCGGCCTGATACCCCACGAACAGGACGGTCGATTCCGACCGCCCGATGTGCTGCAGGAGGTGGTGCTTGATCCGACCTCCGGTGCACATTCCCGCGCCGGCGAGGATGATGCAGCCCCGAAGAGAATTGAGCGCCTTCGACTCGTCGGCGGAGCGCACCACCGTAAGAAGGCGGCGCGCGCCGGCCAGCCTCTGGCTCTCGATCGTCTCGCGCATCGCCTCGTCCATGAACTCGGGATAGCGGCCGTAGATCTCGGTCGCGTCGGCCGCCATCGGGCTGTCGAGGAAGACCCGGACCGGCGGCACGCGCCTGGACTCGACGAGCTCGCCCAGCTCGAGCAGCAGCTCCTGCGCGCGCTCGATGGCGAACGTGGGGATCAGGAGGTTCCCCCCGCGCCGGAGCGTGTCGACGACGACCTCCGCCAGCGCCTCGCGCACCTCGCTGCGAGGCTCGTGGTCGCGGTCGCCGTACGTGGACTCCATCACTAGGACGTCCGCTTCCTCGATCACGGCGGGGTCGGGGACGATGGGTACTCCTCGCTGTCCGAGGTCGCCGGAGAACACGATGCGCCGCGGGGCGCCGGTTCCGTGGATTTCGAGCTCGATGCTGGCGGCGCCGAGGATGTGACCGGCCTCCAGGAACCGCACGCTCGCCTTGCCGTCGAGGGACACCGGGTTCCGGAACGATGTGCCGCGAAACAACGGCAGCGCGGCCTCCACGTCGCCCGTGGTGTAGAGCGGGGCGATCGGGTGCGGACCCTTCCGTCCCTCCCGGGCGTGTCGCTTGGCCTTGAACGCCGCGTCCTCCTGCTGGATCCGCGCGGAGTCCCGTAGGACCAGCTCGGCAAGCTCCACCGTGGGTGCCGTCGCCAGGATCGGCCCCCCGAAGCCGTCCCTCACGAGCCGGGGAACGAGTCCGACGTGATCGAGGTGCGCGTGCGTCAGCAGCAGGTAGTCGATCGTGGCCGGGTCGACCGGCTTCGGCTCCCAGTTGCGGCCCAGCAGGTCCCGCTCCTGGAACATCCCGCAGTCGATCATGATCCTGAGGCCCCCGGTCTCGACCAGCGAGCACGAGCCCGTGACCTGCCGGTTGGCACCCAGGAAGCGCAGGGCCGTCTTCATCGGCTGGCGACCTTCAGTGGGCTCCGCCGTGGCGGACGTCGCGTCCCTTCGCCATGAAGATGGCGATCTCGGCGATATTCGTCGCGTGGTCCGCGATCCGCTCGAGATAGCGGACGATGGACGTGGCCGGGAAATACCGCCGGAGGTTGTGCGGCTTGACCATGGAGCGCTCCATGAGCTCGGTCACGTACCTCTCGGTGAGCGCGTCCACCGCGTCGTCCTTCCCGAGGACCGCCTCGGCCTTGGCGACATCGCCCCGGACGAATGCGTCCAGAGCGTCGCGGAGCATTCCCTGCACGATCCCCGCCATCTCGCCCAGGTCGACCGGAGGATCGCCTTCCCGCACGATCTCGATCACCCGTTGGGCCGTGTTGACGGCCAGGTCGGCGATGCGCTCGAGGTCGGTGACGATCTTGAGGCCGCGAGTGACGAAGCGCAGGTCGCTCGCTGCGGGCTGGTACCGGGCCAGGAGCGCGAGGCACTGCTCGTCGATGGCGACCTCGAGCGCGTCGACCTCGCGGTCGCGCGCGACGATCGCGCGGGCCAGGTCCGCGTTGCGCTCCGTGAGCGCGCGGGTCGCGTCCGCGACCATCGCGTCCACGACCCCCCCCATGAAGAGGATCCTTTTCTTGAGCGCGTCGAGCGCATCGTCGAAATGATGGTCAATGTGATGGTCCATGCTGGTCTCCCGCCGTGCGCCGACGTGTGCGGATTCCTGTTTCATTCCACTATCCGAATCTGCCGGAGATGTAGCCGTCCGTCCTCGCGTCGCGCGGAGCCGTGAAGATCCGCGGCGTGGGGCCGAACTCCACCAGCTCGCCGAGCAGCATGAAGCCGCACTCGTCGGACACGCGGGCGGCCTGCTGCATGTTGTGCGTTACGATGACAATCGTATATTGGTTCTTCAGATCCTGCATCAGCTCCTCGATCCGGGCGGTCGCGATCGGATCGAGCGCGGAGCAGGGCTCGTCCATGAGGAGGACGTCGGGTCGAACCGCCAGGACCCGCGCGATGCACAACCTCTGCTGCTGCTCGCCGCTCAGGCGCAGCGCGCTCTCGGCCAGCCGGTCCTTGAGATCCGACCAGAGGGCGACACCCTCGAGGGTCCTCCGCACCGCCTCGTCGAGGACCGCCCGGTCGTGCTCCCCGTGCACGCGCAGACCGTAGACGATGTTCTCGTAGATCGAGAGGGGGAACGGGTTCGGGCGCTGGAACACCATCCCCACGCGCCTGCGGAGGAGGTGGATGCGAATCTCCCGAAGCGCCTCGCCGAAGATCTCTACCTCTCCCGTGGTGCGAACCCCGGCGGTCAGGTCGTTCATGCGGTTGAAGACCCTGAGCAGGGTGGACTTGCCGCACCCGGACGGGCCGATGAGCGCGGTGATCTGCCTCGGGGCGACGGTCAGGTCCACGTCTCGGAGGGCGTGGAAGTCGCCGTAGAAGAGGTTCAGCTTCCTGGAGACGATGGCGTTCTGCACCGGCACTAGCCGAATCTCCCCGTGACGAAATCCTCCGTCCTCGGGTCGGACGGGTTCGTGAAGATCTTCTCGGTCCGGTCGACCTCCAGGAGCTCGCCCATCAGGAGGAAGGCGGTGCGGTCCGCGACGCGAGCCGCCTGTTTCGTGTTGTTCGTGACCAGGACGAGGGTGTGGCGGGACTTCAGCTCTCCCATGGCCTCCTCGACCTTGGCGGTCGAGATCGGGTCGAGGCCCGAGCAGGGCTCGTCGAACAGGATGACCTCCGGACGCACCGCCAGGGTACGGGCGATGCAGAGCCTCTGCTGCTGCCCGCCGGACAGGCGCAGCGCCGACAGGTCCAGCCGGTCCTTCACCTCGTCCCACAGAAACGCGGCGCGCAGGGAACCCTCGACGACGGCCTGGGCCTCCTGGCGGTCGAGGCGCCGCTTGAGGCGAGCTCCGAAGAGGACGTTGTCCCGGATGCTCATGGGCAGGGGGATCGGGAGCGCGTAGACGATCCCGATCCGCCGGCGCAGGTCCTGGACGTCCGCGATGGCGGCGACGTCCTGCCGGTCGAGCAGGATCCGTCCCTCGACCGATGCCCCCGGGATCCGGTCGACCATGCGGTTCAGCGCGAGGAGAAGGCTCGACTTCCCGGAATTGGAAGGACCGATGACGCCGAGGATCTCGTTCTCCAGGACGTCCAGCGAGATGCCTCTGAGGGCGGCGGAGGAGCCATACCGGACCCAGAGATCGCGGATCTCCATCTTCGCCGCCGGATGCGAGCTAGACGGCACGGCGTCCCCGTAGTACGCGGTGCATCAGGGTGTAGGCGAGGATGTTGATCACGAGGATCGTGAGGATCAGCACCGCCGCCGTGGCGTAGGCCTTCTCGGTCGAGATCCCCTCGCGCGCGAGGATGTAGAAATGCACCGCCATGGTGCGGGCCGAATCCAGGAGCGATCTCGGCATCTGCACGGCGGAGCCTGCCGTGAAGATGACCACGGCGGTCTCCTCGATCGACCGGCCGATCCCCAGGATCACTCCCGTGAGGATCCCCGGAAGGGCGTAGGGGAGGACGGAGCGCGTCACGACCTGCCAGCGGGTCGCGCCCAGGGAGGCGGCGACGTCGCGATACTGCGCGGGGACCGAGCGCAGGGCCTCCTCGGCCGTCCGGATGATCGTGGGGAGGATCATCGCCGCGAGGGACAGCCCCCCCGACAGGATCGACCATGAGAGGCCGAGCATCACGACGAAGAGGATGAAGCCGAACAGGCCGAAGATGATCGACGGCACGCCGGCAAGGCAGTTGATCCCGAAGCGGATTGCCTGCGTCGCGCGTCCCTCGAGCGTGTACTCGGCCAGGTAGATGGCGCTCGCGACTCCCAGAGGCGCCGCGATCCCGAGGGCGACGAACACCATGAGGAACGTGCCGACGATGGCGGGGGCGATCCCGCCGCTGCGACCCATGTCGAGGATCGGCTGCGTCAGAAAGCCCCAGGAGACGTGCCGGAATCCGCCCGCCAGGATGAACACGATGACGAAGAGGAGCGAGGCGACCGCGGAGGCGCACGCCAGCATCAGCATCCCCTTCGCGATCTTCTCCGTGAGGGTGGGGGCGATGCGCACGTCAGAACTTCCGTCTCGCGACCCTGAGGGCCGCCGTGTTGAGGATCATGATGAAGAAGAACAGGACGACCCCGGTGGCGAACAGCGCCCGGCGGTGGTCCCCGACGGCGTAGCCCATCTCGATGGCGATGTTGGCCGTGAGGGTCCGCACCGAGTCGAGGATCGAGCCGGGGATGTGCGTTGCGTTGCCGGAGATCATGATGACCGCCATCGTCTCCCCGACCGCGCGCCCCATTCCGAGGATCACTCCCGCCAGGATCCCCGACCGCGCGGCCCGGAGGACCACGCGCCGCGTGGTCTGCCATTCCGTGGCCCCGAGCGCGAGCGAGCCCTCGCGATACGAGCGGGGCACGGCCTGCAAGGCGTCGATCGAGACGCTGACGATGGTCGGGAGGATCATGATCGCGAGAACGCACGAAGCCCCGAGGATCGACAGGCCCGGCCCTCCGAGGTGGGTGCGGATCAGGGGCGCGAGCCAGAGGACCCCGAGGAAGCCGTAGACCACCGACGGGATCCCCGCGAGCAGCTCGATCGCGGGCTTCAGGATCAGGGCAGAGCGTGGCGGGGCGAATACCGCCAGGTAGGTGGCGCACGCGACACCCAGGGGGACGCCGAGGAGGAGGGAGCCGGCCGTCACCCAGAGCGATCCAAGGATGAAGGGCAGGATGCCGAACTGCCCCTCGAGCGGCGCCCAGGTCCTGCCGGCGAGGAAGTGGCCGAACCCGCTCCGGAACAGGATCGGCGCCCCCTCCATGAAGATGAATAGCGCGATGAGCGCGAGGATCGCGGTCGACGAACAGGCCGCCAGGAACAGAAGGCGGGAGATGAAGCGGTCCATCCCGAAATCACTCCTTGACCGCGATCAACCCTTCCTTCTCGAGGATCCCCTGCCCGACCGGAGAAAGCACGAAGTCGATGAAGGCCCGGGCGGCGGGGCTGGGCTCTCCCTTCGTCAGGAAGAACACGGGGCGCGACAGAGAGTAGGTCCCGTTCTTCACGTTCCGGTTCGAGGGCGCGATCCCGCCGAAGGCGACGGCCTTCACCCGCTCGTTGACCAGGCCGATGGAGAGATAGCTGATCGCCTCGGGGTCGCTCGCCACCGCCTCCCGGACGGTCCCGTTGGAGTTCTCGAAGAGGGCTCCCGAGGCGAGCTTGTCCCCTCCGAGGACGAGGGCGTCGAAGGAGCGCCGCGTTCCGCTTCCTTCCTCGCGTGAGATGATCCGGACCGTGGCGTCGTGCCCGCCGACCTCCTTCCAGCTCGCCGTCTTGCCCGAGAAGATCGATCGGGCCTCGTCCGCCGTCAACGACGAGACGGGATTCCCGGGGTTCACGATGATCGCGATCCCGTCCTTCGCGACCGCGGTGGAGGTGAGCGAGCTGGCCTCGGGAGGGAGATCGAGCAGGTCCGCCATGCCGACGTCGGCGGCTCCCGAGAGGGCCGCCTGGATCCCCACGGCCGAGCCTCCACCCTGCACGTTGACCTGGGCGTCCGGGTGGGTTGTCAGATAGACCTCCGCCAGCTTCTCGGCGAACGGCTGGAACGCCGTCGAGCCGGCGAGAGTCACCAGGTTCTGCGCCGAGCGCGAGCAGCCGCTCAGGCAGAGCGCGGTCAGGATCAGGAGTCCTCTCGGAAGTGTCGTTCGCATGCTCGGGTTCCCCCCACTTCGGTCGGGAGCGAAGGGGGGATTGTAGCGCAAGCCGCGATGTCCGCGGCTCGCGCCCTATCCTTTCCGCCGCGGGCGCTCACGCCACGATCGGTCGTCCCAGGAAGCCCCGTCCGTCTTGCGGCCTCCCGGCGTTCCGGCGTATGGTTCGGGCCGCTCTGTCGAGGGAGTGCCGTTTTCCCGGAGGGTCCTCCATGCTCGCCTTGAAGAGAATCGGCCTGGTCCTGGCCGTCGGGTTCGTTCTCTTCCTCGTCGTCGGCTTTCTCCTGCCGCGGCAGGTGCACGTCGAGCGCTCCGTCGCGATCGACGCGCCGCCGACGACCGTTTTCGCGCTCCTCGGCGGATTTCGCATGTTTCATCGCTGGTCGCCGTGGCACGGTCTCGACCCGAACCTCCGGTACACGTACTCCGGTCCGGATTTCGGCGCCGGCGCGACGATCGAGTGGGCCGGGGATCCCAAGACGGTCGGATCGGGGCGGCAGGAGATCGTCGAGGCCAGGTCTCCCGACAGGATCCTCTTCGCCCTCTACTTCGGTCCTGACGGAAGGGCGACGGGCGAGTACACCCTCTCTGCCGAAGGGGACGACACCCGGGTCACGTGGGGCTTCGACACCGACCTCGGCGTGAACCCGCTCGGGCGCTACTTCGGCCTGATGATGGACGGCATGGTGGGGAAGGACTTCGAGAAAGGGCTCGCCTCCCTCAAGATCCTGGCCGAGGGACTCCCGAAACACGACTTCGCCTCCCTTGCGGTCGAGCGTGTCGAGGTGGAGCCCGCGACGGTGGCGTACGTCACCGCGCGAAGCGGCAAGGACGAGCAGGAGATCGCCCGGACGATCGGCGGCGCCTACGGTCAGGTCATGCAGTTCATGTCCCAGCACGCCGTGAAACAGGCGGGCCCCCCGATCACCATCAACCGCGAGCGGAGCGACGCCGGGTACGAGTTCGACGCCGCCATCCCGATCGACCGGGTGCCGGACGAGGAGATCCCCGCCGACTCGCCGGTCCAGGTGAAACAGACCTACGCCGGCACGACGCTCAAGGTGGTGCACCGGGGACCGTACCGGAACATGCAGGACACCTACCTGGGGCTCGAGGCGTGGATGGCCGCGCACGGGTTCGAGGCCGGGGGGCCTCCCTGGGACGAGTACGTGACCGACCCGGGGAACACGGCCGAGGCGGACCTCGTCACCCACGTCTTCATGCCGGTGAAATGACGACGGCCGAGCCTCAGCCTTTCGGCTGCGGGACGATGCGCATGTACGGCTTCGGCGCCTTCCAGCCTCCGGGGAACCGCTGTCTCGCCTCGTCCTCCGGCACCGCCGGGACGATGATCACGTCCTCTCCCGGCTTCCAGTTCACGGGAGTGGCGACCTTGTGCGTCGCGGTGAGCTGGACGGAGTCGAGGAGCCGGAGCAGCTCGTCGAAGTTCCGCCCCGTGCTCATCGGGTAGGAGAGCATCGCCTTGATCACCTTGTCCGGGCCGATGACGTACACGGTGCGCACCGTGAAGTTGTCCGCCGCCGTCCGTCCCTTCGCACTCGTCCCCGCCTCGTCCGGGAGCATCTCGTACAGCTTCGCCACCTGAAGATCGAAATCGCCGATCATCGGATAGTTGGGCGCGTGCCCCGTCGTCTCCCGGATGTCCTCCGACCACTTCTTGTGGTCCTCGACGGAATCGACGCTCAGCCCCACGACCTTGCAGTTCCGCTTGTCGAACTCCGGCTTCAGCCGGGCCATGTACCCGAGCTCCGTCGTGCACACCGGCGTGAAGTCCTTGGGGTGGGAGAACAGAATGCACCAGGAATCCCCGGCCCATTCGTGGAAACGGATGGGCCCCTCCGTCGTCTGCGCGCCGAAGTCCGGGGCCTTGCTGCCGATTCGAAGCGCCATGGCGATCCTCCTTTCTCGACCGATGCACGATTCTCGCGGGAATGCGCGATTCCGTCAACCAACGCTCCTGGAGACGACTCCGGCCGCCTCCCGCGCGATCCGAGTGGGTCGCCGCTCCGTTACTCCTGCAATCGCGCGATCAGCGCGGAGCACTCCTTGGATCCCGACAACGTCTTGACGACCTTCGCGCCGAAGCCGGTCTTCTTGAGCCTCAGGTCGGGCGCCCTCTCGAGGAGCGCTCCGGCGGTTTCGGGAAAGCACGATCCGAGAGAGGGCCCGTCGGTGAAATCGAACACGGCCCCACCGCCGGCGGCGTTCCACAGCGCGGTGACGCCCCCTCGGGCCTCGGCGTAGGGATCCGCCCCCTTCTCGAGGAGCGCCCGCACGATCTCCGTGTTGCCGTACGCCGCGGCGAACATCAACGCGGTGGTCCCGCCGTCCAGCCTGAGGTTCGGGTCGGCTCCGGCGGCGAGGAGGACCCGGGCGACGCCGTTCTGGTTCTTGTGGATCGCATGGACGAGGGCGGTCCAGCCGTTGACATGTCGGTCACGGACATCGGGCAGGGCTCCGGCTCCTAGAAGCGCCTCGACCACGGCGACATGCCCGGCCCGGCCAGCCCACATGAGGGGAGTGATCCCCCGTTTTCCAGACTCGTTCGGGTCCGCGCCCTGGGCCAGAAGTGCCCGGACCTGCTCCGCGTCCCCCTTGGCAGCCGCCTGGGCCAGCGGCGTTTCTGGAACCGGCCCGCAACCCGTGGCGATGGCCGTCAGCAGAACCAGCCCCAAGATCCCCGTCACGCTCTTTCGCATCGCTCTCTTCCTTCCGGGGGCGCATTGCCCCGCCTTGTACGGCGGCAAAGATGCCCCGGCAAGCAGGGAAAGACATGAGCGAAAAGTGAGGCTGGGCTGATCTGTTCCGTCAGAACTACCGATAGAGCTCCGCTACGGACAGGTCACGTTGAGAGACTGCGGCAGGTCGCACAGACCGACGCCCACGGCCTCCGGCCTTTGCACCGCGGCGGAGCTCCTGCCGAACGAGCCCTGAACGGAGGCGTTCTGTCCGACGACGACGAAATAGAAGAACGCCCGTTCCGGCGGCGCACCCGGGTCGAACATGCCGGCGCCGCTCGTCCCCAGCCCGCAGGCGGAGCCGATCCAGCTGAGTGGCCCCACGATCGTTCCAGGGCCGGCCTGGCCCCAGTAGGCCACGTGGTCCGTGGCCCCGCACGCCGGCGGGTAGGTCACGCCGACGGAGGTTCCCGCGCCCTTCGACGCCGTCACCGTTCTCCCCGGATCGGCGGGATCCGACGGAGGAGGAGGCGGGAAGACCTGCCCGCGGATCTCGCCGCCTCCCGCGAAGCTCGAGTGGAGATTGACGTAGTGGAGGCCGTTCAGCATGTCCAGAACCTGCTGCGCCGTGAGGGTGCCGCCGCCGCTGATCGTGCCGGACGTCCCTCCGCTCTGCGTCAGCGAGATGACGACGTTCGCGTTCATGCCGACGGGCGCGGGCCCATGGATGTGGCAAAGGCTCGCGGTGCCCGTCAGGCTCTGGTACGTTCCGGAGACGGTCACCTGCCGGGTCACATCGTTGAGGGTGACGGCGCACGTTCCGGTCCCCGTCGTGATGATCGGTGGGTTCTCCTGGGCGCCGCTCATGTTGGCGACGAGATTGTGGATCGTGGCGGACACGTCGGGTGCCGCCGCGAGCCAAGCCACGAGTAACGAGGACAGAGCGATGATGCGCCGCACCGAGGCCACCCCTGGATCGGCCTTCATCTGATCGAGCAACATGGATAGATGTATACGTCGAAAAGGAGGGGACAGTATGGGTGGATTGCGGGAACTGTCGGCCGGTCTGCTCAGTCCTTCCGGGTGAGGGGGAGGATCGAGGCGGGTCGGTCCCGCATCGCCAGGTCGAGCGCGACCATGGTGCGTACCCGCTCCAGCGAGGCCGGGAGCACGTGCCATCGCAGGTCCAGACTCCGCAGCCGGTCGGGTACCTGCCACCCCACCTCCTTCTTCACCGTCGGGGAGACGTACACCGAGGCGTCGCCGAGCCGCAGCAGCGTCTCCCTTGCCTCTCGCGGCTCGACGATGTGAATCTGCCTCACCACCCCGGCCGGGACCGAGAGCCGCCGCAGCAGCCGGAGGAATGCGGGCGCGAAGTCGCGGTCCCGGACGACCATGACCACGGGCCCCTGCCTGGCGTACGCGGCCAGGACCTGTGGAAACGACGGATCCAGGGCCACCGGGTAGACCGGGACTCCGAGCGGCCCGGCCACCGCGAGAACGTCGAGGCGGTGGCAATCGGTGGTCACGATACCGCGCGTTCCCTGGAGCGCGCGGCCCGCCGTCCCTTGGAGGTCGGCGAGCAGGACCGGACGGGTGGTCGCACAAAGCCGTTCGCTGAGATCCTGCTCGATCAGCTCCACCTGCTCGCGGTTGCACTCGACCACTGCCAGGGGCAGCGCCCCCAGGTTCGCCGCAAAGCAGCCGCGGGCGAACTCCGCGTAGACCCCGGGCGAGAGGCCGAGGCTCTCGGCCTCCTCACGCATCCTGTGGACGGCCGAGAGAAGCCGGTTGCTCGACGGCTGGCCGGGCGGCGGCGTGCCCTCGGCGACGAACGTTCCGCTACCGCGGCGCAGATCGAGGAACCCCTCCGCGGCCAGCTGGCAGTACGCGCGATGCACGGTCTTCCGGTTCACCCCGGTCTGATCGGCGAGACGCCGGAGCGAAGGAGCCCGATCGCCGGGCTCGAGCTTGCCGAAGTGGAGCAGGTCGAGGATCCGTGCCCGGACGCGCTCCACGCCCACGCCCCTCGCTGAATGTATGGGAGCCACGATTCACCTCCCGGGAGGTCTCGCTACATATACGCCGGTTTCCGGGCCTGGGCGAGCCGGAGGCTTCCTGTTGGCGTCCAGCCTAGGAGCCCGTCTGACTAATCGGCCCCGACGGTCGCTTTCCTGAGGTGCGGCGTGCTGGCATCGACAGGATCTCCTTCAGCGAATGGAGTGCGCCTGGAACCTGACGGGCGACGGCGGCTCGTATG
>Ga0247727_10003221_pt1 | contig 36373 bp, 30 predicted proteins | sample WisWelCaveWW1625_FD_202498 | JGI IMG/M metagenome (GOLD analysis project Ga0247727, IMG submission 202498) | Biofilm microbial communities from Wishing Well Cave, Virginia, United States - WW16-25 | ecosystem: Environmental > Aquatic > Deep subsurface > Groundwater > Cave microbial mat | place...
CTGGTCACGGCGTTGCTCCCCGCAGCGCGTGCCGAGCCCCCGTTCGAAGCGCCGTTCCATGCGTACGAAGTTCCTGGTTCGATTCGGTTCGTCGCGACGGCCGAGGTAAACGACGACGGCCACGCGGACGTGATTGTTGCTCACGGCGATTCGAGTCTCACGATCCTCTTTGGAGATGGAGCCGGAACGCTCACGTCGCGCACCGATCTCGTGTTGTCGAGCCGGCCGGCTCAGGCCGTGGCCGCAGACGTCAACGGCGACTCGCGCACCGATCTGCTCGTCGCCAGCGCCACCGCGACTATGATTAGCGTGCTGCTGGCGCAAGCCGGCGGAACGTTCGTACCCATGGAAGTCGGCCTCGATGCCGTGCCGCGCTCGCTTGCGGCGAGCGACATCGACCACGACGGCCGCGTGGATCTCGTCGTCGCCCTGCGCACGGGTTTTGCCTCGCTCTTGGGCAACGGCGATGGAACCTTCGGTCCGGCTCGAAGTCATCAGGCAAGTGCTTTCTGGGTGGTGCTCGGAGATCTGAACCGCGATGGGCATGCCGACGCGGTTACGGTCGACAGTGGCTGCTCGCCCAGCCCGTCCAGCAATGTGTGCGTCTCGCTCCTCACGGGGAACGGCGATGGCACCTTCGCGCCTCCGACCGGCATCCTGCCGGAACTTTGGTTTCCGACTTGGGCGGCCGTCGAAGACGTGAACGCCGACGGTGCTCCGGACGTGATCGCAGCACGCGGACGACTGAGTTGGTTGGGTTGGCCGGGCGAGTCCATGGTCATTCTTGGCAACGGTGAAGGGACGTTTCAACCGGTCACGACTCTCAGCACGGGCGAGTACGGGCTGGATGCGATCACACTCGGCGATTGGAATGGGGATGGGAGGAAGGACTTCTTCTTCTCGACATCGGGGACGAACAGTCACCAGCATTGCGATTATGCCGCGCTTCTACTCGGGAACGCGGCTGGTTCTTTCGGGAACTCCGTTCGTGTGCCGTTGCCGCAATCATTGTCGTCCGCCTCGTCCGCTGATCTGGATGAAGATGCACGCGAAGAAATCATCGTGGCACATCGCAATTGGGTTTGTGTTCTCCCAGGCCAAAGCGCGACGCCGCGCGAGCACCGAGTCGGGGTCTCTCCCGCGTCGCTCGCAACGGCACACGTCGATGCGAACCGCAACGCCGACATCGTCGTGGCGAACTACACCTCCCATTCCGTGTCGGTTCTCGTCGCCGGGAGAGATGGCGTTCTCCAGCCCGCGGTCGACTACGCGACGGGAAACGGTCCTCGCTCGGTCGTGGTCGGAGACGTGAACGGCGACCTGACGCCGGATCTCGTCGTCGCCAACGAAGTCGGCACCAGCATCTCGATCCTCTTGGGTCGCGGCGACGGGAGCTTCGAACCATCCAACGAGTTCGGTACGGAGGCGGCTCCCGTTGCGGTCGCAATCGGCGACTTCGATCGCGACGAGTCCGCCGACCTCGTGGTGGCACATTCAACCGCCGACAGGGTTTCGATCTTGCGCGGCGATGGCACGGGGAGCTTTTCGCCCGTCGGTCCCGTCGCGACCGTGGCTGGGCCGGTCGACGTCGATGTGGGCCATCTCGACGCGGACGAATACCTCGACATCGCCGTCACGAGCAACACGTCCGACTCGGTGTCTCTTCTTTTCGGCGACGGCTGGGGAGGATTTTCGAGCCGAGTGGATCTGCCGATCGGTGCGCGGCCCTCCGCAGGCTCCCTCGATGACTTCGATGCCGACGGCCACGCGGACATCGCCGTCGCGGTGGAAAACGAAGTGCGCATTCTCTACGGCAATGGTTCGGGCTTCGAAACTCCGCAGGCGTACCACACCGGTGTGAGCGGCGGGTTCGCGTCAGGCGACATGAATGCAGACGGGCTCCCCGATCTCGCGGCTACGGGAGATCGGAAAATGGGTCTGGTCTGCGTCTTGTTGAACTCCGGCCAGCGGTTCTTCGACGTCCGACACGTCATGGGGATCGGGCCGCAGAACCGCTGCTGGGGCGATCACGACGTGTACTACCCGGTGTTCCATCGCGTCGCGCTGGGCGATTTCGACGGCGACCGGCAGCTCGACATCGTCGCGTGCAACTCGCGGCAATTCGTCTCCTTGTTGCTCAACCGCATGGATCGCGTGACTCCAGTCATCCTGTCGGACGTCCGCGCTTGGACCGACTCGCGAGGCGTGCTCTTGAGCTGGCATCTTGAAGTGCGCGGCGGCGACACGATCACGGGTGTTCGAGTCCAACGCGCGGAGAACCGCGCCGGGCCTTTCGAAGAACGCACGCCGGTCGCTCTCGAGCCCAAAGCCTCCATGTCCTTCGATGACCTCGATGTCGTACCCGGGAGACAATATTGGTACAACCTCGTCCTCGTATTCGGAAATGGTGCAACGAGCATCGGTGCCACCATCGAGGTCGTCGCGGGAGGTGCCTCCACGTGGGTGACCGCTCTCGAAGCAGCCTACCAACCGGGACCCGCGCAACCCGTCCACGTGCGCTACAGCATCCAGTCGCCCACCGCCGTCGAGCTCGCCTTGTTCGACGTTCGCGGCCGGCGCCTCGCCATGTTGGACGCGGGTTTCAGGAGCAGCGGCCGCTATCATTTGTTGTGGCAACCGCTGGATTCCCAGGGGAAGCGCCTCGCTCGGGGTCACTACTTGGTGCATTTGCGTGCGGGATCCACCGATCGGAGCCGCAAGTTCCTCCTGCTCCATCCATAATGCCGACAAGCGCAATGGGCCAACGACGGACAGTTGATCGGCGGCTAGCGGGAGTCGCGCCGGGTTTCTGCCTCTCGGACCGCGCGGGAATCACCCACTCAATTCGCCAGGACGATCTTCTGCGTGAGTTCTTTCTCGCCAGCCTTGAGCTTGGCGATGCAAACACCGGTCGCGACTTGTTGCCCCCGTTCATTCTTGCCATCCCACTCGATGATATGAACGCCGGCATCGATTGGACCATCTGCGAGACTTCGCACGCAGCGTCCAGCAACATTGTAGATCTCAAGCTGCACGAGTATGCGCCGCTCGAGCCCAAGCTGAAGGCGCGCCACGGACGTCGCGGGGTTCGGTCCGCCGGTGGCCAGAAACGTTCGCAAGACTGCCTTCGGCTCTTCCGAAGCGCCAGCTTTGCTGGTCGTTCGATACAGCAGCGTGATCGCGAGATCCAGGTCGATTGGCTGAAAGGCTTCCTCGCGTGTCGGAGCGACGTAGCAGTCGCCGAACGTCGCCAGCTGGGTGGCGGCGATAACCCATCGCTTGCTCCCCGGACACCGCTGCTCGGGGGGAAGCTGACGGCCAGGTAGAGATCCTACGCGGATTCGACGGCCACGGGTGGTATCTCCAACGTGACCCGATGTGCAGAAGCAGCCCGAGTCAACGATACATGAGCTTGATCGCGCTCCAGGTCCGCCGCTCGACGGAGACGGCTCCGCATTCGGTCTCCTTGGCGCCGATCGTGCCGCACGACGCACCGGTGGGATGTCGTCCGGGCGCACACGGGGAGTCTTCCTGAAGTGTGAAGTTGAGACTGGCTGCCGGGTCTGTCGCACAGAATTGCGGGTCAGCGCTGAAGTTGTCGCCGCCATTAGTGGCGCAGAACGCATCACCGAGCGAATTCCCGAACAAGTCGCAGCAGGCCAGCACCGGGCTTCCGCCGCAACCGAAGCCCTCGTTGAAGGCGATGATCGTTGAAGTGACGGCGCTCGCCGCCTGAGCGAACAGGCCGCCGACCGGGCTCACGCCCCCAAGCGCCGTGTTGGCGACCACCGTGCAGCGGGTCATGCTGAAAGACGCAAGTTCCCCGTACACGGCAGCGCCTTCGGCGCTCATGCCACTCGAATTGTTCGTTAGGGCACGATTGCCAACGAAGACGCAGTCGGAGACTTCTCCCGAGGTCAGCGCACCGCCGCCCCGAGGATTTCGGAAGGGCATGAAGGAACTGGTCCTATTGCTCACGAAGACGCAATTCCTGATGGGCACTACACGCGTGAAAACTCCCCCTCCCCACGCGTTTCCGGAAGCGTTCGCCGCGTTCGCTTCGATCCAACAGTTGATGATCTCTCCTCCGCCATCGGCATAAATGCCGCCACCGAATGAAGAATGCCCGGCTGCCACATTGTCTCGAATCAGACAGTCTCTGATCACCGTGTCGCGACAGTAAATCCCGGCTCCGCGTCCATTGTCGGACGCGCGGTTGTTCAAGATCTGGCAATTGGTGACGATGGAGTTTTCGCAAAGGATTCCGCCGGCTCGTTCCAGGCTTTCACACTCGCGGACGACGCAGTTCGAGATGGTCGCGTTCGTGCAGGAGATTCCTCCTCCAGAACCGCCGGTGCCACAGTTAACAACAATGCAGTTCACGATGCTTGGTCGCGTTGGCGAGTCCGAGAAGAAGCCTGCGCCAGCCAGAAACCCGTACCCGATGCCACGTTTCAACGTCAGGCCCTCGATGAACACTTCGCCAGCGTTCTCGCAGTAAATCATTCTGCCTTGAAATTCCCCGTCGAGGATCGTCACCTCGGGGCCGCCTTCGCTACGCAGCGTAATCGGCTTCAAGATTCGGATGATCCCGAAATCCGGTGGAAAAGTTCTGCGTCCTTCGGATGTATAGCTGTAGGTTCCGGGCGCCAGCAGTACCGTGTCGCCAGCCATGGCCGAATCGAGCGCAGCTCCGATCGTGGGTGCGTCGCCTGATCCGGTCGGAGTGACATACCATGTGCGGGCATCAGCACCGAGCGCGCCGAGTAGGGCGGTGAGAGCGAAGCCGACGATGCGCACGCGGCAGGTCATGGTCGGGCACCTGAGGTTGAGTAGTTGCTGCTGATGCTACTTCCCTCACACGGCGCGTCAAGGCCGAATTGAGACCGACCACCGGAGCGAGATGCGCTGGAGTTGGGGCACCCAGCTCGCGTCGTCGTTCTGACAACCGGCGGACCGGATCCCCAAGGGGCGCAAGGGAATGCGGGGAACCTCGCCAGGGTTGAAGGAATGCGCAGCGATGGGCTACCGTCATCGCCATGACACGGGACTGGACGAGAATGGGACTGCAAAAACTCCTGCCGATCGTCCTCGGGTTGAGACTTCTCGTCCCGGCGCAGTTCTTGTGCGATCTCACCGATGCGAAGCAGCCGACTGAAACTCCTCGCGTCGCGGATCATCGTACGACGGCGCACGATCACGGTTCGTCGCACGATCATCATCCGGCGGCATCGAACGGGCACGACGCGTCCGAGAAGACGCCCGCACCGAGCGCGGGACATTGCGACTCCGATTCCGAAAACCACGCCTGTCATGGCGACGGCGAATCCTGCTCGTGCGGGACGCAGTCGGCGGCCATCGTGCAGCCGGCCACGAATTTCAAACCACAATTCGTGAAGTTCGTTGCGCTCGAAGCGGTCGAGGGTTCGACAATCATCCTGACTGATGAAGTGCGAACGATGACTCGGGCAGGACCGGCGTCCTCGCATCCGCCTCGCCCTTCACCTTCCCGCACGCCCGATTGCACCCGGGCCCCGCCGACGCTTGCCTGAAACTCAAGATTCGCTCTGATGGTGTCGTCGCGCGCGGCGCTTCGCTCGACCACGAGTGAACCAGCGTCCGCGCGGCAAACATTCAACGCGCAACGAAAAGCGAGCGGGAGATCATGCGACGTTTTGCAAAGCGGATTCCGATGCCCACGTACCTCCTCGGGATGAGCCTCGTGGCGGGACTCATGCTTCTGAGCGCCGGCGCGTGTAACCGGGGTGCCGATTCATCGAAGGCGCAGCAGCAAGCGGCGGTAGCGAACCATTCCTGCCCGATGCACCCGGAAGTGACACAGGCGGGACCAGGCCAGTGCCCGAAGTGCGGGATGGCGCTGACCCAGAGCGCATCCGCCAACGATGGACACCACGGCGATGGCTCACCGCAGGCTCACGCCGACCACAGTCCGAAGCACGGCGGCTTGTTCGGCATGCAGGGCGATCATCACGTCGAGCTGGTCGTGCGACCGGGTGGAACGATCGAAGTGTACCTTTACGACGCGTACACGAAGCCACTCGCGATCGAGAACGTGCAGGCCAGCGTCGCACTCGAGATCCTGGCCTCGGAAATGAGTCCGGCACGCGAGATCTCGGTTCAGCTCACCAAAAACGGTGAGGCTTTGACCGGGCAATCTCCCGAGGTCGAGCAGGCGCATTCCGCGACCGTGCACGTCAAGCTATCCGGCGCGGCGATCTCGATGACCTTCCCGCTGCAGGTGACTGCGGGAGAAATCTGGGCGCAGATCGCCGCACAGCAAGCGCAGCTCGAAGCGGTCATCCAAGCCGGCGACCTCGTGAAGGTACACGCACTCGCCTTCGCGATTCGCGATCACGTCGTGGCGCTGGAAGCGAAGACCGAGACGTCGAACGCGGCGGAACGTGAAAACATTGTCGACGACATCTATGCGAGCGCCGGCAAGCTCGACGAGTACGGCGACAGCGGCAACGCGAGCGCGGTCAAAGAGGAATACGGCAAGTTCCAGCAACAACTACAAGCCTTGCGGGCTCTGGCCGGCACGCAGTGAGGAACTCGAATCAGGGGACACCATGCCGAAGATCGAGTTGATCGAGTTGCACGTGGCGGCGGCGCATTTTCCCGTTGCGCTGCTCATGTCGAACACGTTTTTCGACGTGATGGGGCGGAGGCTGCATCGCCCGGAGCTCCGGACGACGTCGTACTGGTGTCATTTGCTGGGCGTGTGTGCCGCGGTCGTGACGGCGATGCTCGGTACCCTGGGGAATCCGTTTCGGGAAACCACGGGCATCCTGGTGTTTTTTTGGAAGGACTACCACCACGGCATGTCGCAGAGGATGGCGACGCATTCGTGGGTGGGGCTTTCGAGCTTGCTTCTCTTCGCCGCGCTGGCGGCATGGCGGGTGAAGCGCCGCGACACGTTCTCGCGGCCCGGCTCGATCGTCTACTGGATGGCAACCGCGGCGGCAATCGGCCTGCTGGGAGCCACCGGCTACTTGGGAAGTCATGTGATGGATTGACCCCGGGGGCGACAGCAGCCCCACTTCAATCGAGGGCGAGATGAAGATCAGGAAGTTTTCGCAACCGTGCGCGACCGTCATTGTTATCTTGTTGGTGGCATCCGGAGTCGGAACCGCGAACGCGCACGAAGCCAAGTGTCCTTACTGCGAACTCGAAGTGGTGCAGGACACGCCCGAGCAAGACAACGAAACCGCGATCCAGTACGGCAAGAAGCGCATCGAGTATCGCTGCGTGTTCTGCGCGCTCGCGGATGCGGAAAAATCGTACAGCGGCGACCTCACGGTCCTGGCACCAAGCGAAATCAAAGGCAAGCCGGTCCTCCTTGCGCGTACCGGTGGCGTGTGGTCCGCCCCCGACAGCACCGTGTTCGTGGGCAAGAAGGTGAAGCACCGTCACTGCCAGACGGCTTACCGCGCCTTCACCACCAAGGCAGCTTTCGATCGGCACGTGAGCAACAACAAAGCGCTGCTCAAGGAGGCCAAGCCCATCACGCTGGTCGAGATGGTCGAGATCGCCAAGGCCGACATCGGCAAGAAGAAGTAGCGATGAACCGTTTCTCGTTGGTGCTGTGCCTGGTTTTCGGCGCGGTTGTCCCTGCACCGGGCTTCGGCCAAGCCGAGAGGGGCGCGCGGATGACCACCGGCATGGCCACCGCGCCACCCGAATCATTGACGCCGCTGCCGGACAGTCTCCCCGATTGGCTCCACGGCAAGAAGAAGAACCACATCTTCTACAAACGCGGGCCGTACAACTTCGACATCTACAACCTCGAGCGCTTGGCCCGCGATATGAACGCCGTGGCGGTGGGTCACGCGATGGCGTACGAGGCACTGGTCACGGGCAAAGCGGACAGCTTGGAAACGCAAATCTTCGATCGCATCAATTGGGTGCTGGAGCATCCGCCGCGTCTCATGCCGGATGAAGCGAATATCTCACCGACCTTCGGCCGCACGTACGGCGTGTTGGAGCAAGTTTTCGACTGGACTCACATTCTGCATGCTCAAACCATGGATGTGCTGGCGAGCACCGATCTCACCGAGGTGGAGAAAGACAACGAGATCGAGGCCTTGTGGCGTTACTACTACGAAAGCGTGCCGTACGCCATCACGCCGCTGCCGATGAGCATGGCCTTCTTGGACAGTCAGCCCTACAGCATGGCATTTCGAGACAAGTACCCCAAGGTGAACGGGCTCTTTTGGGGCTACCACTGGTTGCAAGGCGCGGTCTATGACGGTCTCTATGTGAAGTCCTTGCCGCAGCAGAGCATGGTGTACGAAGTGTTGGGCGACCGTTATCACGCGACCGAACTCTACCGGACGGATCGAACCTTCATGCCGATGTTCGCCGAGGTGAGCCCGCGGTTTTCCATGAAATTTCCCCACATCGCCAACGCCTTCGACAACTTGCACATGTTGCACGACATGGTAAACGACATCCTGGCCTCGGATTGGATCCCGGTGGCGGAGAAGGAGCGACAGATTCAACGCGCCATGTTGCTGGTGTCCGCCAGCGCGCACCGCGGCGAGGAAGCAGGCAAGAGCCGCGGTGACGACGGCATGCACGATCACCGTCACATGCTCGGCATGCCCGGCATGGGCATGATGAAGTTCGCCACCGAAGACGTCATGTACATGGACAACATGGGCTGGATGAGCATGGCCGATTGTCATCATTGCTCGATGCCGCTTCCCGACGGCGAGAATGCATGGAAGGCCCCCACCGTCTCCGCCGAAGGCTGGACGATGCGCGCGCGTTGCCCACTCTGCGCCCGCGACATGGCCGCCGAGACCAAAGGACGCGCGATCTTCCATATCCCGACCGAGGATTTTCTCAAACCACTGGTGGTGATTTCGGACGAGCAAGGCAATCTGACCACGGATCGACCCAGCGCTGTGTTCTTGGAGCAGGAGGGTGGTCACGAGAGCTGCCAGAAGTGGTCGAGCGCGTTCTCATCGCGCGCGGCATTCGATGCGTATGTCGCGGCGCGGCCCGAATTCAAGGAGGCGCGTCCGGTTCCGTTTCAGGAATGGGCGGATCTGCGCGGCAAGAAGCCGAACACCTACGTGAAACCGGAAGGCCCCGAAGGCAATCCGTACGACAAGCACGACGAGGACCTGGAAGACGAGGCAGACGAATGATGAAACGATTTGCCTGGGTCCTCGCACCGGCGCTCATCTTGACCGTACCGCGCTTCGCCACCGCGGTGGATCACAACAACATCGATGCGGGACGACCTTTGAGCTTCGACGATGCGGAAACCATCGCATTCAGGGAGTTCTCGATGGAGATGGGACCGTCACTGGTGTTCCCATACCGGCAGCACACCGGCCTCGCGCTCGACGCGGAATTCCTCTACGGCTTCGCACTCAACACGCACGCGGGCGTCGGCGTGGAAGCCGTCGCGGGCGGCCGCGCCGGCTCGGCGGAAACCGATTTCGCAGTCGAAGCGCTGGATGTCAACGTGCTCCGCAACTTCAATCGCGAGTACGGCAACGTGCCGGCGTTTTCGCTGCGCGCCGACGCGGTGTTCACGCCGGATGGAAGCCGCAAAGGTGCGGAAGTGCGCCTGCGGGCCATCGCGAGCCGTGCTCTTGTGCAATACGATCGCCTGCATTTGAATCTCGATGCTGTGGTCGCGACCTCGCCGGAGGAGGGCGAGAGAGGGTTCCGCCCCGGCGCGGTGTTGGGTTACACACGACCGCTCGGATACCCGCGCCGCTTCGATCGCACCGGTCTGGCGGAGGTGGCGGTGCACGCTTCGGAAACCGAGAGCGCCGGCGCCGTGACCTCTCTTGGTGTTGGCGTGCGCCAGCAGATCACGGTGCGCTCGGTGGTGGACGTGGGCATTCGCGCCGATATCGCTGCCTCACGGCGCGAGGCACACGATGACGTGACCGTCGTGGCCGGCTATTCCATCGGTTTCTGAGATTGCTTTGCTCATCCCGACGAATCGCACAAGGGGCCTGGCCGAGCCATGCGGTGTTCCCGCCAGGCGGCCGATCATGCTCACGAGCGGAATGTCAGGTTCTAGGAGTGGAACTTCGAAGGCGAAGTGGGTTCCCGGTTTCCCCTGGACACAGCGGCGGAAATGGACAGACCGAACGGAAATGGATAGAATTTGCAACAATCGCATGAATACCCCATACGCCGCGAAGGTCTGGCCGCCCCGAAACGGCCGGCTTTCATGGCGACAGCAACCCCAGAAGAAGGAGGTACACGATGGCACGCTCGCGCGATCAGCTCCATGTGGCTTTTGGCGCCGCGGTGATCGCACTCACAGTCGGCTGCTCGGTACGTGAGAACGTCACCCAACCACCGGCTCCCGAGACGACCTTCGCCGTTCCGAAGCCGCCGCCACCGACCATCGACCCCGACGACTTCGTCGACTCGATCGACAACGAGTTCTTTCCGCTCTCGCCGGGAACGACCTACTACTACGAAGGAGTGAGCGACGGCGTTCCGACGAGCGATGTGTTCTACGTCACGCACCAAACCAAACGGATTCTGGATGTCCGGTGCATCGAAGTTCACGACCAGGCCTACGAGGCCGGCGTCCTAGTCGAGGACACCTTCGACTGGTTCGCCCAGGACATCGACGGCAACGTGTGGTACTTCGGCGAGGACACGAAGGAGCTGGACGAACAGGGCAATGTAGTCAGCACGAATGGCTCATGGATGGCGGGTGTGGACGGCGCCCTACCAGGCATCATCATGCTCGCGAATCCGCAAAAGGGCGATCGCTACGAGCAGGAGAATGCCCCTGGTGTCGCGGAGGACAGGGCCCGCGTGTTGAGCCTGGACGAGTCCGCGAGCGTCCCGTACGGTGAGTTCGACAACCTGCTGCGCACGGAGGACTCGACTCCGCTCGATCGCAGCACGGTCGAGCACAAGTGCTACGCCAAGGACATCGGCTTTGTTCTCGGCGTGGCGATCCGAGGCAGCGACGACATCACGGAACTCGTGAACATTACCACTCGGGGCCCGCAAGACTGACCGGGGGCTTCTTCTCGGCCAGCTTTGCCTCGTGCGCCCGTGGTTTCTGAGGTTGCTCATCCCGACGAATCGCACGAGGTGAACGACATGATGGATACAAGTCGCGTTCCAAGGTTCGTACTCGGATCGATTCTGTTCGGGGCTTTGAGTGGAGCGAAAGCCGCTTCACCTCCGAAGCCGATCGAAATCCGCTCACCGGCTTCGGCGGGCAGCGGCGAGGTGAATCTGCACGCTGGCCGCGACCAGCTCTACATGACGTGGCTCGCGGCGAAGGGGGAGAAGCAGCACGCACTGCAGCTCGCGGTGCTTCACCACAAGAAATGGTCCACCACGCGCACCATCACCGAGGGCGATCGGTTCTTCGCCAACTGGGCCGACTTCCCGTCGGTCGTGGAACTCGCCGATGGTTCGTGCGCGGCGCATTGGCTGCGCCGGAGCGGCGACGGACGCTACGCCTACGACGTCATGGTGTCACGGTCGAAGGACGGATCCGCGTGGGAAGCACCGGTGACGCCGCATCACGACGGCACGCAAACGGAGCATGGATTCGTTTCCCTCGTTCCGCTCGACGGGCACGAGATGAGCGCCGTCTGGCTCGACGGCCGTACGTTCGCCGGCAAAGAGGAGGGCGATCCGACGGCGGAGTCGCAATTGCGGTGGACCCAGTTTTCACCGGGCGGGTCCGCGTCCGAGGTCGTTCTCGATGCGCGGGTATGCGACTGCTGCCAAACCGCCGCGGTGCGCACCCAGAGCGGTTTGTTGGTCGCCTATCGCGACCGCTCCGAGGAAGAAGTGCGCGACATCTCTCTCGTGCGCCGCGATGCAAGCGGTTGGACGAAACCCTACGCCCTCGCGAACGACGGCTGGAAAATTCCCGGGTGTCCCGTCAATGGTCCGGCTCTGGATGCGCTCGACGACGACGTCGTTGCCGCGTGGTACACGATGCTGGGCGAGAAGTCGGCGGTGCAGGTGGCGTTCTCGTCGGACGGGGGCGCAACCTTCTCGGCGCCACAAAGAATCGACGAAGGTCAGGCGCTCGGGCGCGTCGACGTGATTCTCTTGCCCGGGCGTGATGCGCTCGTGACCTGGATGGAGACGACGAATACGGGCGAAGCATCGATCCTCGCGCGCCGACTTGGGAAGAGTCGCATGGACGCACCGTTCCATGTCGCTGCAACGAGCGCCAAACGCGCCAGCGGTTTCCCGCGCGTGGTGCGCCTGCACGACACGCTGTACTTCGCATGGACGGATGCCACCGAGCCGGCGCAGGTTCGCTTGGCGAAGCTCGAGCTGCCGTCAAGCTGGCGCAAGTAATCCAATGCATTGCGAACTTCTGAATCAGGACGCCAGCGCTTCTCCATCGCGCGTTCGACGTCGCGGCCGGCGCGGATGCGTCGGTAGCCATGGTGCACGCACGGCGCTATCTTACGAGCGCGTTCTTGGACATCCGAGTCTCTTCACTCTGCAGGTGCACGAAGTACACACCGGAGCTCAGTGGATGTCCGAAGCCGTCCGTGCCGTCCCAAATCACCACCCGCGGCCCGCGGGGCGGATCTCGTCCACAAGTCGGGCGATGCGGCGCCCGTCCGACGCGTAGATGGCGAGATTCACGCGCTCGCTCCTACGACCTACCACGCGCCGTCGACGTATCGGAACAGAAAGGTTTTGAACCAGGTCTTGTCGATCACCCGGACAGTTTCATCGTCCGAGCAAGCCGGCTCCCATTGGCGATCCGCTTTGATTGCAGACGAGTGTTGCCGCCGTGGACGTCGTCTGAACCCCGCTGCAAGTCACGAAGCTTTCGGGGCACTGAGCCTTTGCGGAAGTGGGACCGACCAAGACGAAGGTGCTCAGCCCACACCAGAATAGAACTCGCATCGTGCGCCCTTCATCGCGTCCAGCTCACGCGGCTCTGCGCTTCGCCGGAGGGCGTGACGACTCGAACGAGATAGACGCCGCTCGCGACCGGCCGACGCAGATCGTCGCGGCCGTCCCACTCGAGCACGTGACGTCCGCCAGCCAGCGGGCCGTTCCACACCGAGCGAACGCGGCGTCCGCCGACATCGAAGACTTCGAGACGCACCGTCGCGGCACGCGGCAGGTCGAGCTTCCAGTTGGTGATCTCGTGCGCCGGGTTCGGCCAAGCGGGAAGCAGGCGCAGACGGCTTGCCGTCTCGTGCACGCCGCCGGCATCGGTCGCGGTGCAGTACTTCGGATAGATGTAGACGCCGGACGCACCCTCGGCGACGAACACGTAGCCGCCTGCTACGTGCACCGAGTGCGCGAAGTCCGCCAGTGGAAGGACGCCGAGCGAGTTCCACCAGCCGGGATCATGCACGGACAGAATGACGAGCTCGGCGAAACTCTGACCCGCAACGCGCGGCGCGATGGCATAGAACACGTCCTCGTCACCCGCGACCATTTTCACGCGCGCTTCGAAGTAGCCCTCGCTGACGGGAGCTGCTGGATCCTTGATGTCCCAGAGTGACGTCAGCTGATGGCCGCCGCCTCCTTTGCCCACGTACAGGTACTCTCCCGCAGCGTCTAGAGATGCGATCGTCGTGGTACCGAGCGCGGTCACGATACTCGGCGAAGGGCCGGAGACATCGACAACCGTCACGTTGTCGTTCAGTCCGATGTAGGCATGGTCTCCTTCCACTTCGAGAGAGGTCACACCGTTGCCGATCGTGCCCGCAGGCACCGGTGCCGCGTGGTTCGTGACATCGTAGATCTCGAACGGGCCGCCATTGCAGACGAAGGCCCGATTCCCGACGAGTTCCAAATCGGTCGCACTCGTTCCAGGGAGGTTGCCTATGATCAAAGGCTGTGAGGGATCGCTGATATCCACCAGCGTGCGCGCAGTTCCACCGACCAAGAGAAGATTCCCCTCCGCGGACACGAGCTTGGCCGCGAGCGGCAGACTGCCGACGATGCGTGGGGCGGAGGGCACCGCGAAATCCACGATCTGCAGGCTGGTCTCATCGGCGACGAAAGCGTGCGAGCCCGACACGGCCACATTGAGAGCGTTGCCGGGCGTATCGACGAAGCCGATGGGTGGTGCGGAACGCTGCGCTGGATCCATGTCGATGACCCAAAAATTCTCACCGACGACAAAGACATGGCCACCCGCGAGGGTCAAGCCCATCTCAGGGTTCGCGGAGTCCGGCAACCTGCAACTCCCGACGTGCGCCGGCAAGTTCGGCTGCGAGACGTCGTAGAGATCGACCATGCTCCAGTACGCCTCGTGTTGGTGGGTCACGTAGACACGATCCCCGTCCGCGATCAGGTCGTAGTAGAAGGAATAAGAATCCCAAGGGATGAAGGCCATCGCCGCGGGAACGCTGGGGTTCGAGACATCGAGGACTCGAAACCCATCGATGCTTGCCGTGAAGGCTCGGCCGCCTGCGACATCCAAATCTCGGTTCCCTGCCGCCGTCGCATCGAGCGAGCCCAAGAACGCCGGCGAGGCCGGATCCACGAGATCGTAGATACGCAGTCCAACGCCCGACGAAACGTACAAACGACCGTCGCGCACGACCACGTCGAAGACGTTCATCCCGGTGAGCAAGCCGACGATCGCCGGCGAGTCCGGCAGTGAGACGTCGACGACGGAAACACCACCGGAGCCACCTACATAAGCAAAGCTCGAATGCAGGGCGAGAGAGGTCGGCCCGCTGATTGGAGCGTCCCCTCGCAACGTGATGGCGGCTGGATTCGAGACATCGAAAATCGCGAGCGCAATCCATCCCGCCACGTACGCGAGGTCTCCAGCGATTTGGATCGCACCATCGTCGTAGGGAATCCTCGACAAGCTTCCCAGAAACACGGCGGCCACGGGATTCGTGATGTCGTAGATCCGCAGGCCTTGGCCACTCGTGTAGGCACGATTGCCATCGACGCTGACGTGCTTGCCGCCCAGGAAGTCGAGGGTCGCCTCGACGTGCAAGGTCTGCGTCGCATAGTCGATGCAGTGCTCCGCCCTGGCGACGAATGCGACACAAATCATGAGCGGAATGAGTAGCACGCCGCGTCGAAGCGTGTTGCGAGTGCTCACCGGTACGAACATGGGCACACCTCGATGTCGCAGGGGAGATCGAGGAAAAGTCTACGCCCCTTAGGGTCGAATTGCGAGAGCACGCGCGATGGCGCGGCCGGCATGGATGCGGCCGAACCCGAACTCCCGGTGATGCCCCTTGGCGCTGTATTTCACGCCGCCGATGCGGTCGGCCGTTTCGATGAGCAGAGCGCGCAACTCGGTGCGATCGAGCTTCGGATGCACTGATAGGACCAGCGCCGCAACCCCTGCCGCGATCGGCGTCGCCGCTGACGTACCGCCGAAGTCGTTGCAGAAGCGGCCATCCTTGCCGCCCTTCGCGACACTGCCGAGGTTGAAGCCGCGCCGATACTTCGACACATCGGTCGTGAAGATGTCACGCACGCCGCCGCTCGAAGGCGCGACCAGATCCAACGGGCGCCCGAAGTTCGAATACGACGCGCGCAGTCCCTCGTCGGTGGAGGCGCCGATTCCAATCGCATCGGTGTCGTTCGCCGGGAAACCGACGGGATCGCCGTCCTCGTTGCCGGCGGCACAGAAGACCGCGGCGCCCAATCCACCGCGCGCGCGGCCGATGTCCTCGAGCGCCATCTGGATGTCGGGGCTCGAGCCGCCCGTCCACGAACAGGAAAGAATCGCGGCGTAGCGCGATGCATAGCGAATCGCGTCGGCCACGGCTTCATCGGCCGCCAATTCGTCGGCATGGAACACCTTCACCGGCAGAATGCGGCAGCGCGGCGCGACTCCCGGCGCAGTCCCGCCGCGCCCATCGGCCGCGACCAGTCCGGCGCACGAAGTTCCATGAATGTCGTTCAAGTCCATGTCGTCGTACGGATAGCGGAAGCGCTTCGGCCGCGGGTCGTAGTGATCGCTGGTCACCGGCACGAAAAAATCGCGGCCGTTGCGATCCGGCGATTTCTTGTCGGGATTGCGCCAGATGCGCCCGCGCAGATTGGGATGGTCGATATCGACACCGTCGTCGAGCACTGCGACCACGATGCGCGGATTCCCGAGCGTCACGCGCCAAGCATCGCGCACGTGCACGTCTTCGCCCGCGACCGCGCCGCCGCCGCCGCGATTCTGCAAATGCCACTGCTCACGACGAATCCGCGGCGCGCGCGGCCGTGCCGCCACACGCCGGAACTGCGACACGAAATTCGGCGACGCGAAGACGACATCGTCGGTCTCGGCGTACTTGTTCGCGATCTCGAGCAGCTCCTCACCCGACCAACGTCGGTCCGGGTGGTACACGACCACCTGATCGCGCACCGAGGCGCTCTTGCGCCGCACGATGAGGCCGTGCTCGCGCAGCATCGCAGCGCGGCTGCGCTCCGATGTGCCGTGACGGAAGCGCACCATGATCTCGCGGTACACGACCCGCACGAGGCCGGTCTTCCGTTCGCGGAATGCGGCCGGCGGCGGACCTACTTGTTTGACTTCGGGCTTGGCGGCGGTCTTGCGGCCAATTTCGAAGCGCGCGCGCCCGGTGCGTGCCACCAGCGCCGGCGCCTCGGGCGGATCGGCGCCCTTGCGTGCTTGCACCGCGACGACCTGGCGCCGCGAAACGGAATCGCGACGCACGGTCGTCGGCATGGCAACGAGTTCGACTTTCTCCTTGTTGGCATCCAGTGCGTGCATCGTGCGGCCTCCGGGCGAAGGAGTTCTACTTGTCGGCGGTGGTGCGTGTGTGCACGTGCTCGACAACACGACGCACGGTATCCACCGGCGTTCCCTGCAGCACGCGTATCGCGACGCTGGCGCCGCGCCGCGCCCGAGCTTCATCGAGCGGCACGCGCCAATCGAGGCTGATCACATCGGCGCCCGTCTGCGCGAGTAGTGGCAGCAACGCGCCCGAATCACGTGCGAAGTAGATGACAGGCGCTCCGGCCACGACTAGTGCACACCAAAAAACGATACTTCAGTCGATGTACCAGATCTTGTAACATTTTCTAGCTATGATAGATAGACCTTGACATCATAGGGGGGGGCGCCCAACGTCTCAACGTCAGACTCGAGGGAACCATGGAAGGTGCATGCGGGCTTGCTTGCCCCGCGCCCTCCATGGTGAAACTGCATGCATCTGCCGTTCACGACGGCGGCACATCGTCGGCTGGGTGTCCTTCGGGCTTGACGTCAGCGCGGCTCGTCGAAGCGAACGCGCTCATCAAACCCATGGAGGACCCAATGAAACGAGTGCTGCCACTCATGTTCTGGGCCTGCGTGCCCATCGTGGCCGGAAGCGCGCTCGCGCAGACAAGCGACGGTTACGTCGGCATCTACCGCGACTCGCTCGGCACCCAGGCCTGTGCCTCCGTGCCGCCGTACACTGGCGCGACGCTCTACGTGATCGGCAGGACCGCGGGTCAGTCCGCCAACGGCATCACGGGCGCCGAGTTCCGCATCGAGGTGACGAGCCCGTCGGGCTGGTACCTCTCGTACAACGCGCCCGCGGCCGCGAACATCGCCTCCGGCAACCCGATCGATACCGATCCGGATCCGAACGCCGGAGGCGGGATGAACCTCGGATTCCCGAGTTGCCAGGTGCCGGACGGAAATGGCCGGGTGAAGCTAGGCACGCTCTCGGTCTTCAACGCGGGTGGCACCCCGACGAACCTGCTCGTCAGGCGCCACAGTCAACCGTCGAACGCCGGCTTCGCATGCCCCCTCTTCGTCGAATGCGACGATCCTTACTACAGGAAGGTCTGCATGACGCCCGCGCCGCCGGATTCCTGCACGCTCGGCACGCAGAAGGCAAGCGTGACGATCGCGGATGACCCGACGGTCTTCACGGCCGGCCTCAATGAAGTCGGCAGCGATCAGGAACCAAGCCTCGGCAGTCGCGAGGTGCTCACGAAGTTCGTTTCCGGGGCGATTTCGCTACCGCCCGGGCAGACGAACGTCAGTCTGGTGAGCGTCACGATCAACTCCGACGCCGTGCGCACCGTTCTGGAGAACTACAACGTCGAAACCGTCGGCAAGACCTTTCCCAACTTCACACTCGCCGACACGCTTGGCTACGATCGGTTCGGCGAACCGGTCCGTCACGCCAACCTCTCGGAGCACTACACTTTGACCGTGCCGGTTGGTGGTAGCGCAACGGCGCTTGCAGCCGATCTGACTGCGGCCTCCTGGGAAGTGGTGTTCGCCGAGCCGAACGGTGGAGTCGGCCTCGATACAGCATGTCAGTACGGACCCCCCTGCAACTTGCTCGTCCAGAACTGCCCGAACGACCCCTACTTCATGAGTGACCAGTGGCCGCTTGTGAATAACGGACAGCATCTCATTGGGGAACCACCCGGAGATTGCCGCGAGGACATTCACGCGGACGAAGCCTGGGCGATCACAACTGGCGTGACCAGCACCATCATCGGCGTGCTGGACACAGGGGTCGATCACATGCACGAAGACCTGTGGGGCAAGGTCTCGGGCGATGAGGGCTATTCCTGCCCCAGTTACACCTTCCACGGCACCGCCGTCGCAGGCGTCGCAGCAGCCTGGGGGAACAACGGGTCGGGCATCGCTGGCGTCGATTGGAACGCCAGGATCCTCGCGAAACGATTGCCCCCTGTTGATTGTAGCCATGGTCCAGGGTTTGATGCGGAAACGGCGAGCGCCATCCGAGACGCCGCCGCGCAGTTCGCGGACATCTTGAACAACAGCTGGCGTCTCCTCCCGACGGGCCGGTCCTCGACCGAAGTGCGGCTCGCGTTCCGCGACTTCTACATGGACAAGCGGATTGCCGTTGCCTCGATGGGCAACGAGTACGGCGAAGTCATTCAGTACCCCGCTGCTTGGCCAGGTATCATCGCCGTGGGCTCGACGAACAGGTACGGTAATCTGAGCGACTTCTCCAGCACTGGAGATCACATCGATGTCGTGGCGCCGGGAGAGAACGTCAGGCTGCTCGGCGCCGCTGGTGGTTACGTGCTTTCGGGGACGTCCTTCGCGGCGCCGCACGTCTCGGGGCTTGCCGGGTTGCTCCTGTCCGTCCGCAATTACCTCGAGCCCGACGATGTCGAGCAGATCATCCGCATGTCGGCGGACGATAAGCCGCCTGCCGATTTCGACATTTTTACCGGCTGGGGGCGCATCAACGCCAAGCGCGCCTTAGACCTTCTCCTCCCCCCAAACGTGTTCGTGCAAGATGCGGTGGTCGGCGGGGAGCAGCTCGCCCTGGACTGGTCCGGGCAGATGCATTTCGAATACCCGCCGCCCGGCCTGCCGAATACGCCCCTTTGGGTACGTCGCTATCCGGTGGAGCGGACGGTGACCTTCCCCGTGCCGTTCCAGTCTAAGCCGAAGGTCTGGGGCCGTGGCTCGTCAACGATCGGCTACTCGACCGAGGGTTCGACCTCGGGTGGAAACAACATCAACTTCGGCATGGGGTGGTGCGAGCCGGTCGGACTGATTTTGAGGGGGAGCTGTCGACTGCGGACGTACATCTACGAGATCGTTAACGCAGCCTCACAACATGTCGCCTGGGCCCCGACCGACGCGGCAAATGTCGTCTTCGCATACACCACCCTCTGGGAGGCTAAGGACCCCACCGACAGCGGGGATGAAGCGACGAATGGCGCCACAGCTCGACTGGCCCTACAAAGCCAGAATCCTCTCCGGGCGGGCGGAGCGCTACAGGTGAGTCTTCCGAAGAAGGCGTATGCGCGGCTCGAGATCTTCAGCGTCACCGGTCGCCGGATCGCGGTCCTGCAGGATGGAACCCTCGAAGCCGGCAGGCACTCATTCGAGTGGCAAGCGCACGGTCCAAATGGGATCCCGTTGGCGTCGGGTCTATACTTCGCTCGCGTCGAAGCGGATGGACAGCGGGTTACCAAGAAGCTCATTCTGATTCGGTAACCCGCAAGTGACGAGAAGGGGGCGGTGGTTGATAACCCCCCTGGTCAGCGGGAATGGGCAGATAGATCAGGCGCTCTCGTTACGGGAGTCAACCCGCGTGTCCTGCTGACTTGGCACGCGATCGGAGTGCGTATGGGCCTGGGTACTGTTCGCGGTGTCGCTCTTGCCTGCTGCATCATTCTGCCCGTTCTGGGCTGCAGGCATCCGGAGACGGTCGCCAGCGCTTCGAAGCCTTCCGGCGGCGGGGCGATCGTCCCGCCGCTCTTTCCGGTCCATCACGACTACCCCGCTTGGTCGGCACAGGGCGTCATCGCGTACGAGGATTTTGGGATCGTCTGCGTCGACTCGTTGTCGGGCGGCTACCGCCCGGATACGACTCTGGCCGGGCTGTGGACCGTGAACCCGAGCACTGGCGATAGGCATCGCCTGCTGACAACGGGCACGATGCCGGCCTGGTCCCGAGACGGCAGCAAGCTTGCGGTCGTAATCGGCGTGAGCATCTTCACGATGAATGCGGATGGAAGTGAACTGCGGCGGCTCACGTCGACTGGGATGAATCTCTTCCCGTCCTGGAATATGGATGCGACGTGGATCGCGTTTCAGGGGACTTTTTCGACGTTCCCGAACGTGTGGATCATGCGGCCGGACGGAAGCGACAAACAGGTCGCGGGTGATGAAGCAGGGGAGTATCCATGCTGGAGTCCGGTCGAATCGGTAATCTTGCATACGAGGTTTCTCGTCGGATTCTATGGCGCCGAACTCTACACCATGGACGAACGCCTTCACTTCTTGAATGGGACACGGATTACGAACGACCGGGCATACGACCGCGCGCCGGACTACTCCCCGGACGGCCGACAGATCGCTTTCTCCTCTCAGTGGCGGCAGGGAATCCTCAAACCACAGATCTGGGTCATGAACTCCGATGGGACTGGAGTACGTCAGCTGACGCAGAACGGGGGAAAAAGCCCATCATGGTCGCCCGATGGGTCGAAGATCGTCTATGCTCGCCATGATTGGACGGTCAACACACCTGAAAACGGCGTCCTCTGGGTCATCGATATGACGACAGGGACCGAGTCACAACTCACCTTCAAGTGGCCGTGTACCACGCCGGTTGCCACCGTTTCCTTGACAGATGTGAAACAGAAGTTCCGCTGAGCGCTTGAAGATCCAGCTATCGCTACGTGGCGGTGCGTGCGTGCACGTGTTCGACCAGGCGACGCACGGTATCGACCGGCGTGCCCTGCAGCACGCCGTGTCCGAGATTGAAAATGTGTCCGGGCTCGCGCCCGGCGCGCTCGAGCACACGATCGGTGCGGTGCGCAACTTCATCCCAGGGCGCGAACAGCACCGCGGGATCGAGATTGCCTTGCACCGCAACGCCGGTGCCGAACTGCATCCGCGCCTGATCGAGCGGCACGCGCCAATCCAGACTGATCACATCGGCGCCCGTCTGCGCCAGCAGCGGCAGCAACGCGCTCGAGTCACGTGCGAAGTAAATCACCGGCGCGCCGGTCGCCCGCACCGCGCGCACCATTGTCTGCACGTGTGGCAATGCCCAGCGCGCGTAGTCGTCGGCATCGAGAATGCCGGCCCAGGTGTCGAAGATCTGCACCGCCTGCGTCTCGGTCTCGACTTGTGCACACAAATAGCGAGACTTCAGGCGATGCGCAGATCTTGTAACATTTTCTCGCCACGATAGATAGCGCTTTCCGAAGAAGGCGTATGCGCGGCTCGAGATCTTCAGCGTCACCGGTCGCCGGATCGCGGTCCTGCAGGATGGAACCCTCGAAGCCGGCAGGCACTCATTCGCGTGGCAAGCGCACGGTCCAAAAGGGATGCCGTTGGCGTCGGGTCTATTCTTCGCGCGCGTCGAAGCGGATGGACAGCGGGTCACCAAGAAGCTCATTCTGATTCAGTAACCCGCAAGTGGCGAGGGGCGATGGCTGATATCCCTCCTGGTCAGCGGGAATGGGCAGATAGATCAGGCGCTTTCGCTAGCGGAGTCAGCACGCGTGTCCTGCTGATCTGGCACTCGCTCGGAGTCCGTATGGGCCTCGGTGCTGTTCGTGGTGTCGCTCTCGCCTGCTGCATCATTCTGCCCGTTCTGGGCTGCAGGCATCCGGAGACGGTCGCCAGCGCTTCGAAGCCTTCCAGCGGCGGGCCGATCGACCCGCCAGTCTTTCCAGTCCATCACATGTACCCCGCCTGGTCAGCACGGGGCGTCATCGCGTACGAGGATTTTGGGATCGTCTGCGTCGACTCGTTGTCGGGCGGCTACCGCCCGGATACGACTCTAGCCGGGCTGTGGATCGTGAACCCGAGCACCGGCGACAAGCATCGCCTGCTGACAACGGGCACCATGTCGGCCTGGTCCCGCGACGGCGGCAAGCTCGCGGTCGTGATCGGCGTGAGCATCTTCACGATGAACGCAGATGGAAGTGACCTGCGGCGGCTCACGTCGGCTGGGATGAATCTCTTCCCGTCTTGGAATATGGATGCGACGTGGATCGCGTTCCAGAGTACCGTTTCGACGTTCCCGAACGTGTGGATCATGCGGCCGGACGGTAGCGACAAACAGGTCGCGGGGGATGAAGCAGGGATGTATCCATGCTGGAGTCCGGTCGAACCGGTGATTCTGCATACGAGGTATCCCGTTGGAGTCACTGGCGGCGAACTTTACACCATGGACGAACGCCTTCACTTCTTGAATGCGACGAGGATTACGAACGACGGGGCAGACGACCGCGAGCCCGACTACTCCCCGGATGGCCGACAGATCGCTTTCACCTCTCAGTGGCGGCAGGGAATCCTCAAACGATCGGGTACGGCAAGGGTCTATCTACCACAGATCTGGGTCATGAACTCCGATGGGACAGGAGTACGCCAGCTGACGCAGAATGGGGGACGCCACCCGTCGTGGTCGCCCGATGGGTCGAAGATCGTCTATGCTCGCCGGGATTGGACGATCAACACACCTGAAAACGGCGTCCTCTGGGTCATAGATATGACTACAGGGACCGAGTCACAACTCACCTTCAAGTGGCCGTGTACCACGCCGGTTGCCACCGTTTCCTTGACAGATGTGAAACAGAAGTTCCGCTGAGCGCTTGAAGATCCAGCTATCGCTACGTGGCGGTGCGTGCGTGCACATGTTCGACCACGCGACGCACGGTATCGACCGGCGTGCCCTGTAGCACGCCGTGTCCGAGATTGAAAATGTGTCCGGGTTCGCGCCCGGCGCGCTCGAGCACACGATCAGCACGGCGCGCGACTTCATCCCAGGGCGCGAACAGCACCGCGGGATCGAGATTGCCTTGCACCGCAACGTCGGTGCCAAATTGCATCCGCGCCTGATCGAGCGGCACGCGCCAATCCAGACTGATCACATCGGCGCCCGTTTGCGTGAGCAGCGGCAACAACGCACCTGAATCGCGTGCGAAGTAAATCACCGGCGCGCCGGTCGCGCGAACCGCGCGCACCATGGTCTGCACCTGTGGCAATGCCCAGCGCGCGTAGTCGTCGGCATCGAGAATGCCGGCCCAGGTGTCGAAGATCTGCACCGCCTGTGCGCCGGCGGCCACCTGCGCGCACAAATAGGCGGCGTTCGTCGCCGCGAGCTTGGCGAGCAAATGTTCGGCGCTGACCGGATCCTCGAAGCAGAGTTGCTTCATGCGCACGAACTCCTTGGCACCGCTGCCTTCGACGACGTAGTTCGCGAGCGTCCACGGCGCGCCGCAGAAACCGACCAGCGCGACTTGCGGCGGCAATTCGCCGCGCAACCGTCGCAGCGATTCGAGCACGAACGGCACCGACTCCGCCGGCTCGGGAACGCGCAGCGCATCCACCGCGGCGCGATCGCGAATCGGATTGCGCACCACCGGCCCCGGCGCGAACTCCACCTCGATCCCCATTGCCGCCATTGGGATCAGGATGTCGCTGAACAGAATCGCCGCATCCACGCCCAGCGCCCGCACCGGCTGCAGCGTGATCTCGACCGCGAGATCCGGTGAGCGGCACATCTCCAGAAACGAAGAACGTTGCTTGATCGCACGGTACTCGGGCATGTAGCGCCCCGCTTGGCGCATGAACCACACCGGTGTGTAGGGGACCGGTTCGCGCCGGCACGCGCGCAGGAAGACGGAGTCGCTCACGCGAACGCCTCCTCCAGCGCGCCGCCGATGGCCGCCACGGTTTCCGCGATGACGGCGTCGTCGTGCGCCGCGCTCACGAAACAGGCTTCGTATTGCGAGGGCGCCAGGTACACGCCGCGCTCGAGCAGTGCCCGGAAGAAGCGTGCGAAACGTGCCGTATCGCTCTTCGCCGCGCTCGGCCAGTCGCGTACCGGCCCCGGTTGGAAGAACAGCGTCCACATCGAACCGACGCGCTGCAGGCAGATGTCGAGTCCAAGACGTCGCACGTGCGAACACACGCCGTCTTCCAGCGCGCGACCGCGCGCTTCCAGGTTGCGGAAGACGGTGCCGTCGTCGAGCAGATCGAGCATCGCGAGACCCGCGGCCACCGCGATCGGATTCCCCGACAACGTTCCCGCCTGATACATCGGTCCACTCGGCGCCACCATCTCCATCAAATCGCGTCGGCCACCATACGCGCCGATCGGCATGCCGCCGCCGATGACTTTGCCGAAGGTCGAGAGATCGGGTCGCACGCCGTATAACTCTTGCGCGCCACCGCGTGCCAGACGGAATCCGGTCATGACTTCATCGAACACGAGCAGTGCGCCGTGCGTGTCGCACAAACGGCGGAGTCCGACCAAGAACCCATCCGCGGGTGGCACGAGTCCCATGTTGCCGACGACCGGTTCCAAGATGATGCACGCAACCCGGCGGGGATGTGCATCCAACAGTGCTTCGACGCCGGCGAGATCATTGAATTCCGCCACCAGCGTGTCGGCCGCCGTCCCCGGGGTGACGCCGGGACTATCCGGCAATCCCAAGGTCGCGACGCCCGATCCTGCTTTGATGAGAAAGCTGTCGGCGTGGCCGTGATAGCAACCCGCGAACTTGAGGATGCAAGCACGCCCGGTCGCGGCGCGCGCTAGCCGCACGACCGCCATCGTCGCCTCGGTGCCGGAGTTCACCAAGCGCACCATCTCGATGCTCGGCACCAGCGCGCAGATGCGTTCGGCGAGCACGACCTCGCGCTCGGTGGGCGCGCCGAAGCTGGTGCCGCTCGCGGCTGCTTCGCGTACCGCATCGATGATGCGCGGATGCGCGTGACCGAACAGCAGCGGCCCCCACGACCCGACGTAATCAATGTAACGCCGTCCGTCCACATCCCAAATGTGCGGGCCCTCACCGCGCGCCACGAACAACGGCGCGCCGCCGACCGCGCGAAACGCCCGCACCGGCGAGTTCACGCCACCCGGAATGCGCACCCGCGCGCGCTCGAACAGCGCTTCGCTTCGCTTGCCGCGTTGACCGTCGTTCATGTTCGCGATTTCCCGGGTCGTTGCCCCGCGAAACGCGGAGCGACCGCATCATAGTCGCCCGGCATAGAGGTGAGGAAGATGGCTCCTATCAGCTCGGCAGGGTCGTCGAGGTGGGGTTCGTACTGCGATCTCTTCACTGGCGCTGGCTGCATGTTTGGAGGAGAGGGCCAGTTCAACCACCCAGAAGGCGTTGCTGTCGATGCCAGCGGGAACGTCTACGTTGCAGACACCTGGAACCACCGGATCCAGAAGTTCGACGGCAACGGTAGCTTCATGCTCAAGTGGGGAATTCGTGGCACAGCACCGGGGCAGTTTGAGTACCCTACCGGAGTTGCTGTGGATGCTGCTGGGGATGTGTATGTTGCCGACGCTACCAACAGCCGCATCCAGAGGTTTACGGGCAGCGGGTCCTTCGTGGCGACCTGGGGCTCCTTCACCTTGGGACGGCGACGGTGTACGATTACTTCTACCACCCAGCCGCGTGTACTGATAAGGGCGGTGCCTGGTATGCGGACGTCAATGGGAGCGGCTGCATTGACATCGTGGACATCATCTGGTGGGCGAACGAGAACTTCTGGTCGCCACTCTGCAATCTCTCGAAGGCGGACAACTCGGAGGAGAATGGTCGGATCTTGAGCTGGTTTGGAATCAGGCCAACCGGTCGAATGATTACCGATAGGGGCAGGGAATTGCCGGAGCTGGAAGTGGCCAGCCCCCCCAGCATGCGACGAGCGATTCAGAATCCGTACGGGTATCGAGATGCTGTGACATCGGGGCAGCCAGCAGCCTGGTCGAGAGTCAAGAGCATCTACAAGTGAGGGAGCATCGGTGCGGGGTCCGATTGCGGTTGTTGTTGTCGGGTTGGCCCTGAACGGGGCGTTTGGCCAGACTGTTCCCACCGAGCTGAATCGTTGCAATCCTGATTGTCGTGAGGCTCTTCCAACGGGGAGAGTGATTGGCTGCGGCACCTGGACGACGATCGATGGACGCGCCTGGTGGGGTCCCTTGCGAAACGCAGGCCCGATTCAGGTGTCCATCGAGGCGTTTCCCCTGGGTGGACAAATCGAAACCCTGCCTCTGTTCGCCGAGATTCGCGTTCCCCTTGGAGAATCCGTCTGTAGTCGCCCGTTTCCCGGAAGCTTGATCTGGCGGACCTACGGCCGGGCAACCTGTGATCCCGATTCTTCTTGGGTGACATCACCGGTGATGGATATCTCTTCGTTCATACCACTCGGCGAAACCTATTACTTCCAGCTGGAGGGCTTTATCACCATTGGCTCAGACAGCACTTTTGAAGGGTGGGCATGGAGCCCGGCGGTTCGATGCGTCCAGCTCAGATCGTTCCCCACTTCTGTGCTTGCCTCGAGCTGGGGACACGTGAAGTCCTTGTTTCGATGATCTGGAACGCTCTGGTTCCTCAAAGTCGGAAGCCGATGATCCAGTTGAGCTTGAATTGGCCGAAGTGCGACACGGCGTGGTAGGCGATTTCGACCGAGGATTGGAGGCGCGCGGCAGCCGGCAATTCGATCCCGGCAAGGACATTGAGGCCGGGTCGCGTCACGTCGCTCGAGACCTCGAGTTCGCCGGTGCGCCGAAACTTGGTGCCGATCGCATGGATTCCCAAGCCGCCGCCCAGAAAGGGTCGGATCGATTTCCACGGGGAGAATCGATAGCGCGCATCGACTCCGAAGGTCCAATCGCGCTGCGACACGTGCTGAATGCCGAACTCCGGGAAGCGATCCGAGTCGCGCCAATAACCGATGGACGGCACGAAGCTGATGTTGGAGTCGAGATCGGCGGCGACCACATGGCAACGCAACGCCAGCCCCGCAATGGCGCTTTGGCCTTCGAGTTTGATCGACTCGTTCACCAGTTCGATGCGAGAAACGGCGATCTGAGCCCGCGCCGGTGCAGCCACAGTTGCCCAAATAAGGAACACAGCAATGAGCGCGCGCACGATCCCTCCGAGTGTTCTGCGACCCGACCCGGGTGCTATTCGGCATTCTGGCAGGCAAGGCAGATGACGTCACCCTCGCGCGCCACCCGATAGCCCCGCGCCTCGATCTCTCGATACGCCGGAGAGTCGTCGAAGCGCGCCGCATTCGTATGGTTCATGTGGATGAATCGCACTTTGCGGCGGTCGGCCGCATCCAGGTTGGCGAATCGTTGCATCGACTCGACGATTCTGGGATGCGGCACGCGCGACATGTCTCGCCCGGGTAGCTCGTGATCGTCATGGAAGGTGGCATCGATGAAGGCGACATCGACCGAGTGAATCATGTCCTCGATCACAATGCCGTGCTCGGTGCGCCATCGGTCCCAGTTGTCGATGTCGGGCAAAAAGAGCGCCGATTGCGTCGGTCCGGAAATCACGAAGGCGACCGTTTCCGAGTATTCATCGCGGTGCGGGACCAAGTACGGCGTGACGGTCAGGCCCTCGCCGATGACGACTGTTTTCCGTGCCTCCATGGGATTGAGAACGATGTTGTTGAAACGAACCAACTGATCCCACGGGCCATTCTTCGCCAGGAAATCGCGCATTCGCGGCATCACGAAGACAAGAATGCCGGCCGTGCTGGCCGACTCGTGTCCAAGGAACATGAGTCCGGCGTAGTGACCGATATGAGCATGCGTCAGGAAGATGCCATCCAGCCCGAGTCCTGGTCCGGCGCGTGGCGAGTGCTCATCGAGACGCTGCAGTTGAACGCGAATATCGGGTGTCGCTTCGAAGAGATATCGCGTGCCTGTCCGGTAGTCGAGCAGTCCAAGAGAGGTCGCCGAACGCACGAGCTTCGAATCCGTCCACGCCGGGTCGCGAGGGTTGCCGAGCTGTGGAGCCCCTGCATCCTGGGCGACGCCGAGCACGATGAGCTCCACGTCGCAGCGTCGCTCCTGCGATGCGCCACGATCTGCTTCTGCTCCATGGCCTTGCGCAGCAACCAAGTACAGAATCGTGACAACAACCAAGTGCGTTGCCAGATTCCTCATCCGGTGGGTTGTCAGCGACGAGCCCGTCACTTGGCGAGGACCAGTCTTTGTGTCGCGGTATACAGCGTGCGGCCGGCTGGGTCGGCGGCATCCAGCCGTACCAGGTAGACGCCCGATGCAGCGCGGCGCCCGTCGAGGTGGGTGCCATTCCAGAGGGCCGTTTGCACACCGGCACGCTGCTCACCCTGCACCAACGTGCGCACCAACCGCCCACGCGGATCGAACACGCGCAGCGTCACCACGGCGGGTGCCGCGACCATGAACTCGATGCGCGTCGTCGGGTTGAACGGATTGGGTGTGGCGGGCGCGAGCCGCCATGCATTCGGAGTCGCGATGGTGGGCAGTTCGATGTCCGTCGCTTGCAACCAGGCGAGCGCCGCGACCGCATCCACGGTGCCCCAACCACGCAGGTTGTCGGGAGACGCCGCGTTGTCGGCGGTCAGGCGTAAGGCATCGCGAATCTGCGCCGGCGTCGCGTTCGGATGCGCCTGCAGCAGCAAGGCCACGACACCTGCGGCCAACGGGCACGAGAGCGACGTCCCCGAACTGTTGCCGTATTGATTCACGCTCGTCGTGCGCGCCACGTGCACCAGCACGCCCGGTGCCATCACGTCGGGTTTGATGCGCGCCGGCACGTCGGTCGTGGGGCCGACGGAGCTGAACGATGCACGGATTCCGGTGGCATCCACGGCACCCACGGTCAGGACCAAGTCCCCGTCGGCAGGCGCCAGCAAGGTATTGTGCGCCGGATCCTCGCTGGCATTGCCCGCCGAATTCACGACCGTAATGCCGCGCTCCACCGCGAGGTCCGCTGCGCGCGTGATCGCGGTGGTATTGCCGTCCATGTCTTCCCAGGTCCAACTGGTGAAGGGTGCATCGAAGTCGAGATAGCCGAGCGAGGTGGAGGCGACATCGGCGCCCAAACTGTCGGCCCACTCGATCGCGGCGACCCAGTTGTCCTCCTCGAGTGGCGTTTCACTCGCGTCGTTCTCGGTGCGTGCGAGTGCATAAGAGGCGTTGTACGCGACCCCGATCAATTCCCCTGGTGCGAAGCCGCTCAACGCCGACAGCGTCGAGATGCCGTGGGCACCCCAACCTGGAGGAGATCCCACCGGCGGCGCAGGATCCACGTCGCCGTCCACGAAGTCGCGCGTCGCGACGATCTGCGTCGCGGCCAGTGCATCGTGCGACAGCAGCCGATAGCCGTTGTCGCAATGCGCGATCAGCACACCGGAACCGGTCAAGCCTTGCGCATGGAGCGGCGGCACGTTCAGGAGTTGGAGTTGGCCGAGCGACGCACCGTAGTCGATTCCGGCGGCGCGCGGCAGGCGCGAGCGGTGCGGTGCCGGCGGAGTTTCCTGCACCGGCGTTTCGTCTTGCGGGCGGCGGTGGTAGCGCATCATGCGCTCGACGCGCTGCACTTCCGGCAATGCCGCCACGATGGCGAGTTGCGCGCTCGTCGCGCGCACACTGACGGCGTTCAACCAGCGCGATCGCTGTCGCACGGCCGCGACCCGTGCCGCGACGCGCCCAACGGCGGCTTCGTCGACCGGCAAATCGGTGGCGTCGACGAGTGCCGCCGCGGGCCGCACCTTGGCGCGCCGGCGCAGGCTGCGCTCGGAAACGACGTTTGCCGGCACCGGCTCCTGCGCTGCCGACTTCTCGTGGAAGTAGACCCACGCCAGGATCTCGGTGTCGGCGGCGGCATGCACGTCCGCGGTTCCGAACGCGATGGCGATCAATGCGAGGGCGATCCGTGATGTGCGCTTCATCGATAGAGCCCCTTGATGTGCGACATGGATGACGGTTCGATCCCAGTCGGAATCCAGAGTTCTGCTGCAACGGAGTTGACGATTCCATAGCCGAAAGAGTTGTCGGGCATGGCGGCGCGGCTCGCGGTGGCGCGCAGTGCGTTGGCGATGACGACCGGTGTCGCGAACGGCTTCGATTCGAGCATCAAGGCAACGACGCCCGCCACGAGCGGACACGAAAACGACGTGCCCGAGTTGTAGCCGTAGTGCGTGGTGTTGTCAGAGCCCGCGAGGTAGACCGCGGTCGCTTGCGCCACGACGTCCGGCTTGATCCGCGGCGGTGTCGCGAGCGTCGGCCCGATCGAACTGCCGAAGTAGATCTGGCCGTTGGGTTGCACGCCTCCCACGGTGATCACGCTGTCGCCATCCGCCGGAGCCATCAGCGTGTTGTGCAGCGAGTTGAATCCCGAATTGCCGGCGGCGTTCACGACGACAATGCCGCGCGCCGTCGCAAGGTCGGCGGCGCGCGTGATGACCGTGGTGTTGCCGTCCATGTCTTCCCAGGTCCAACTCGGGAAACCGGAGTACTCCAGATAGCCGACCGAGGACGAGATGACGTCGGCGCCCAAGCTGTCGGCCCACTCCATCGCCGCCACCCAGTTGTCTTCCTCGAAGGGAGTTTCGCTGGCGTCGTTTTCGGTGCGCGCGAGCGCGAAGTCGGCGCCATAGGCGGCGCCGATGAGTTTGCCGGGGAAGTTGCCGGCCAGCACCGACAACGTGCTGATGCCGTGCTCGCCCCAACTGGGGTCCGAGCCGGCGGGCGGCGCGGGATCCACGTCGCCGTCCACGAAGTCGTGGGTCGCGACGATGCGCGTCGTCGCGAACACCTGGTGCGACAACAGTCGGTAGCCGTTGTCGAAGTGCGCGACGAGGACGCCGAGGCCGCTCAAACCGCGACCGTGCAGGTCCGTCACACCAATGAGTTGGAGTTGTGGAAGCGACAAGCCGTAGTCGAGCCCGGTCGTGCGCGGCCCTGGCTTCGGTGGCGCGAGGACTTCGCGCGGCGTGTCGCTGGGGCCGAGCTCGGGCGCGCGCGCGGACAACGTCACCGCATCGAGTTTTTTCACCATCGGCAGTTGCGCGATCGTCGCGATCTGTTCGGGGGTTGCTTCCACACTCACGGCATTGAACCAGCGCGAGAGTTGTCGTACCGCGGTGACGTGCGGGCGCAGCCGTTCGACATATGCGGTTGCGACCGGCTGGTCGGCGGCGGCCGCCACCGGAGCACCGCGCTGGGCGCGACGCGCCAGGCTGCGCGCGCTCACCTGTTGCATCGCGGCGACCGAGGGACCCTTGTCGGCGAAGAACACCCAAACGACATGCGTCCCGTGAACATCACCGCGCGCCAGCACGCGTGCGAGGCGCGGTTCGATGCGGGCGGCATGGCCGGTCGCGGTCACGCAAAGAGCGAGGATCGATCCGAGGATCGAGATGCGAGGCGTCACGAGGCGATCTCCCATCCACGGATGCGTGCGGCGACCGCGCCGGCAGGGAACACGCGGACGCTCCGAAGGGGCACATTATTTTAGCGCAGGTTGGAGCCTCAGCGCACCCCCATAAAATACATCGCAACAATCGATTACGATTCCACGGTCGAGCACCGCCGGCCCGCTTCGCATTGCCCCCGCTGGCGCGCGCGCGCCTAACCGCACCGGCCCCGCGTACCCCTCGCGCTCTGAGTCAGAAGTTCACATTCGATTCATCGGCTGTCGCCGCCGCCATGATCGAGCGAACGAGGGTGGCGCGGTCCATCTGAATGGTTCGGGGCCTGAATTCGAGTGGTCGAGATAGGCATCGATCGTGCGTGCGAGATCCGCAGGAGTGCCGTTCAGCAATCCGAACCAACGTTCAACGAGATTGAGCCATGACGCTCGGGTCGGGCTCACGTGCACCTGGAAACGTGGATGCAGCCGCAACCAGCGGCGGATAGACGGTGCTTCGCGCGTGCCTGCGTCGTCGAGAACAATGCACAGCTCCACCTCAACCGGCCCGCAACGATCGACGCTCTCGAGGAATCGAATGCAGCCGTGGTTCCGGCTCTGGAGTTGGAATGCACCGGTGACCCGTGCCGCCTTGATGTCGATTGGCGCCACGGGGAGTACGCGATGGTGCCGTGAGGCGGGACCGCGTGGTCCCGCACCGAGACACAGCACGAAAGCGCGGTCAGGCGGATTCAGATAGAGCCCGACGAGTCCCTGCACTTGACCGACGAAGCGAGGATTTGTCGAAAGCCTGTAGGCCTCGCTTCGTCGCGGCTGGACCCCGAACGCACTCCAAATCCGCGCGACCGCGCTCTGGCTCATTCCAGCATCGATTGCCATCTTGCGCGTGCTCCAGGTTTCAGCAGCCTGCGTCTCCAATGTCATCGCGAGGACGCGCTCGATCTGCACACCGGTGATTCTCCGCGGCGCACCGGATCGCGGCGTGTCGAGCAAACCGTCGACACGCTTGGCGAGGAATCGCCGGCGCCACTTGCCGACGGTCTGTGTGCTCACACCGAGCGCAAGGCCGACTTCGGCCAAACTCGACTCGCCAGCGCAATCAAGAATGATGCGCGACCGAAGCCCCAGCGCCCGAGACGCGACGGCACCTTGCGCCCATTCTTGAAGTCGCTCGCGCTCGAGCGGACTGAGAATCAACTTCATGAGTTTGCGACCCGGTTGCACGACACTCCATTTCAGCCAATGGTCCGGTTCCATGAAGCGCGACCGCAGGCAGTACGCGCGACGCGGTGAATAGGTTGCGCATTTGTGAATCAACGTGCGAGAGCGCACAGGGGAAGTTGCGCGAGGGTTATCGGAGCCAATCGTGCGTGTGGCGGTCGATCAGGTCGGCGAGCATCTTGATATGCACCGGCGAGTCATTGAGAGCCGGGATATAGCGAAAGCGTTCGCCGCCGGCATGCAGGAACAACTTGCGGTTGAGTTGGTCGATCTCTTCGAGGGTCTCGAGACAATCGGCGGCGAAGCCGGGGCACACCACGTCGACGCGCTTGATGCCCGAGCGCGCCCACTCTTGCAGTGTGTGATCCGTGTAGGGCTGCAGCCACGCCTCGCGGCCGAAGCGCGATTGGAAGCTGGTCACGACGCGGTCGTCCGCCAGGCCGAGCTGCGAGCGCAATCGTTCCGCGGTTCGCTGGCACTGCTCCGCATACGGATCGCCGGCGGCGGCGTAGCGCTGTGGAATCCCGTGGAACGAGAGCAGCAACCGCTCGGGTTCGCCGTCGCGTTGCCACACGTTGCGTATGCTGGCGGCCAGCGCCTCGATGTAGGCGTTGTCATCGTGGTAGTCGGCGACGAACCGCAGCGCGGGGACGCGCCGCCATCCGGTGAGTGTCGCCGCTACCGCGTCGAACGTCGAGCCGGTGGTGCCGGCGAAATACTGCGGATAGAGCGGCAGAATCAGCAGCCGCCAGCAGTCGCGCGCGCGCAATTCCTCCAGCGCGGCGCGAATGGACGGCTTCCCGTAGCGCATTCCGAGAACGACGTGTACCGAGTCGCCGCGCTGCTCGAACTCGGCCGCGAGCGCCGCGGTTTGCCGGCGTCCGATCGCGAGCAGCGGCGAACCCTCGTCGCTCCACACTTTTGCGTACAAACGCGCCGACTTACGCGGTCGCACGTTCAGGATGATGCCGTTCAGGATCAGCCACCAGATAGGGCGCGGCAACTCCACGACGCGTCGATCGCTGAGGAATTCGCGCAGATAGCGCCGCAAGGCGCCGGGCGTCGGCGCGTCGGGCGTGCCCAAGTTGGTGAGCAAGACTCCCGTGCGTCGATCGGGGGTCGTCATCAGACCAGATGGCGCAGTGCGCCTTCGAGCGACGGGTACGCGAAACGATATCCGAGCGCGGCCAAGCGCGCCGGCTCGACTCGTTGGCTTGCGAGCAGCAAAGCATCCGCCATTTCGCCCAGTAGCAGGCGCACGGCCACGGCCGGTGCCGGCAGCACCGCGGGACGCCGCAGCACTTTGCCGAGCACGCGCGCGAACTGCGCGCTGGTCACTGCTTCCGGTGCCACTGCGTTGATCGCCCCGGCGTAGTTCGCATCCTCGACGGCACAGCGCAAGACGGCAATCAGATCATCGATCGCGATCCAACTCATGTATTGGGTGCCGGATCCCATCGGCCCGCCGAGGCCGAAGCGGAAGGGCGGCAGCATCTTGGCGAGCGCGCCACCACGCTTCGCGAAGACGACGCCGGTGCGCAAGTGCACGACGCGGATGCCGGCGGCGCGCGCCGGATCGGCGGCGGCTTCCCATTCGCGACACACGCCGGCGAGGAACCCTTGTCCGGGAGCGCTGTCTTCGCGCAAGACTTCCTCACCGCGATCGCCGTAGTAGCCGACGGCCGACGCACACACCATCACCTTGGGGCGTTGGGGCAACTGGGCAAGTGATTCCGCCAGGAAGCGCGTGCCGATCACACGACTGTCGCGGATGCGGGCCTTCTTCGCTGCGTTCCAGCGGCCCTCGGCAATGCTTTCGCCCGCCAAGTGCACCACGGCATCGACCGCGCTCAACTTGGCGATGTCGAGGCGACCAGCGGCGGCATCCCAGTGCACTTCGCCCGCCGCCTGCGGTGGCGTGCGAACCAAGCGCAGCACCGCATGTCCCGCACCGCTGAGATCGCGCACCAATGCCGAACCCACCAGCCCGGTCGAACCGGTGATCAGGATTCTCATGCGTGCCGCTCCCTCTTGCGCGGATGGACGACGCGCCGGATCATGCGGCGAGCCCGAAGCCGAGTCAAGCTTGGCTCGACTTGGAACCACTTGTGGAGGATGCGATTCGCATGCGGACATTCGGATTGGCCTTGGCACTGGTTGCGATTGCGGTACAGACGACGCACGCGGAGTGGGTTCCGGGCGACTCGTTGCGCGATCGGCGCGAAGTGCACCTGCGCAACGTGCGACAGCTCACGTTCGGCGGCGAGAACGCCGAGGCCTATTGGTCGGCGGATGGCAAACAACTCATTCTGCAGTCGAAGCGCGGCGAGCTGCTGTGCGACCAGATCTTCGTGCTCGAAGTCGCGACCGGTGCGACACGCATGGTTTCCACCGGCAATGGACGCACGACGTGTTCGTACTTCTTCCCGGATGGCAAACGCATTCTGTACGCATCGACGCACGAAAGTGGGGCGGAGTGTCCACCGACGCCCGACTACTCGAAGGGCTACGTGTGGAAGTTGTACCCGGGCTACGAAATCTACACCGCGCGGCCGGACGGATCCGACCTGCAACGCATCACCCACCACGACGATTACGATGCCGAAGCCACCCTGGCTCCGGATGGCAAGCGCATCATCTTCACGTCGTTGCGCGATGGGGATCTGGATCTCTACACGATGCGCCCTGACGGCGGCGACGTGCGGCGGGTGACGACAACGCTGGGTTACGACGGCGGTGGCTTCTACTCGCGCGACGGCAAGCGCATCGTGTGGCGCGCGTCACGACCGGAGACGCCGGAAGATCAAGCCACCTACCGTGCGCTGCTCGCCGAGCACAGCATCCGGCCGATGGCGCTCGAACTCTTCGTCGCCGACGCCGACGGCGGCAATGCACGGCAGATCACCCGCAACGGCGCCGCCAACTTCGGCCCCTACTTCTTCCCGGATGGGAAGTCGGTGATCTACGCCTCGAACGTCGGCGATGCGAAGGGACGCAACTTCGATCTCTGGCGGGTGCGGGATGACGGCAGCGGACTCGAGCAGATCACCTTCAACGATACCTTCGACGGCTTCCCGATGTTCAGCCCCGACGGCAAGCAACTCGTCTTCGCGAGCAATCGCAACGCGCGCGAGCGCGGCGAAACCAATGTTTTCCTCGCCGATTGGGTCGAGTCCGTGGCTCCCTGAAATACGCCGAATGCGCCTGAACTCAGGGCACTTCCCAGAGGTGGTCAGCGGGCTCTTGCTTGCAACGGATGTCGGTCACCGCGTTGGACGTGACTTCCAAGGTGTAGTCGTTGAAGTCGTCCACGGTGCTGAGCGGGCATTCGGCAGCATCGGTCGGCAGGTAGCCCGCGCCCGTCAGCACATTGACGTCGAAGGTCACGGTGCCGGGATTCACGTTCGAGACGTACATCAAGCATGCCTCGTACGTGTGCCGCTGGTTGGTGACGCATCCGGCAAACTGCGCTCGGGTGCGAAAGCGCACGAAGTTCACCAGCCCGATCGCCATGATG
>Ga0247727_10003222_pt1 | contig 36368 bp, 32 predicted proteins | sample WisWelCaveWW1625_FD_202498 | JGI IMG/M metagenome (GOLD analysis project Ga0247727, IMG submission 202498) | Biofilm microbial communities from Wishing Well Cave, Virginia, United States - WW16-25 | ecosystem: Environmental > Aquatic > Deep subsurface > Groundwater > Cave microbial mat | place...
CCATGGGAGCAATCCTTTTTGCGCACACCTACTTGATGTCGCCGGTGCCTTGAAACACGCCGGAGCCAGGCCGGGTTTCTTGCAGGGCCATCGTCAAATGCAGGCCTGAAAATCCGCCGTCACCTCGTGCGGAGAGTTTGAACGCAGGCTGGTTGCCGTTGGCGAATTCCTGCCTCAGTTCGCCGGCAAACTTGCCGGTGAGATTTTTGTCGGCCCAAATGCCTGGCATTCGAAGATGCGTTGCTCGAATCTTTCCCCGGTCAAGGGATTATAAGTGCTGTGCGCAATCGTCGAGCGAACGATGCTTCCGCTCAGATCACCACTCAATACTCCGCCCTCGAACACCCGGCCTTGCAAGTGAACGAGGCCGGAATTATCAATCCATTCCCGTCCCGGCTCAACCACTCTTGCGGATTGGAAATCGATCACCGCAGAGACTAGAGTCTGATTGCCCGGCGTCGAAGACAATGGGTCTCGATCTCCGCATGCCGTCATCAGCGCGGCTGCGATGAAACTCGTCGTCAGGGTAAAAAAATTTGTTTCGCACAACTACTCTCCTTTTGTTTAAGAATGAAGATGAGGGATGAGCATTCCGCATGGAGGCGAATGCCCGTGATTGGTTTTCAAAAGATGCGATTTTTGTCGCGGTCTTTTCTTTTCTCAGTGTTGCCCCACAAGGGGGCAAGGCTACAAAGGAAACGACATTGGGGCAGGGCTGCCGATTGTGATCGCGAAAATTCATGAGCATATCTTTTTTCTGCACCTGCCCTCAGCGCTACGCTTTCCCATGCCACAACTCATGGTGCCGCGCATGCGCTTCCAAATACGCGCCAGCGGAGTAGTGTTTATCATAAAACTCCAAATCAAGATGGCGCGCTTGCAAGTACGTCAGGATCAAAATCGAAGGCACGGTGCCGGGAAATTTGCCGAAGCGGTCGAAGACGTATTGCGCCATCGTGGTCACGCACTCTTTTCTGAATGTGTAAAATCAAGCAGAGCGTTGAAGATCATCATGCCCTAATGTACGCGGCCGGGCGAGGTTTTTCTACTATCGCTTGCGATGGTTTTATCGCGAGAGTATTGTTCCAACACTTGTTTTGAAAAGCCTGCGGCGTACACGAGGTTTTGAACCGCCGTGGGATAGAGCAAGAAAATTTTGTCCATACACGCAGGCCCAACGGTTCTGCTTCGGTTTTCTTTCTTTGGAAAAAGTTCAGTGAATTGAACGAGGACGCCAGCCATGACAGCATTTTTGACCTGCTATGCGAAGACCTTAAATTTTGGCCCGCATTGCAAGTTCTCATTTCGATGCATGCGCTTGCCGATGAAGCTTGTGTGGGGTGAGGATTAAAAAAATAGAAGGCGAAACCGAGGAGTCAAAATCGCAAAAGTACGCGGAGGACTTATTGGCGAAATACGGATCGCTCGTATGGAACGACGGCCAGAGCCCGGCCCGCGAGCTCGAACTCGAGGAGGGCGCCGCCGGTATTCTGCTCAACCTGAGCATAAGAGAAGAGAAAGAAGAAATCGCCGATGGCCGCGTTGAAAAAGATGCCACCGGCACTATAACGTTGGGAGGGATTCATCAGATTCATCTTTAAGGGCCTACCTGAATTTTGCATCTCGTTCGCGCCGACCGTCGCCTGATGCTTCATCATCAGGCGAGGAGATGCAAGCCAACTGCAGTTGGCTACCACCCAACGAGTGATCAGTCGTCTTTAGACCATAGGTGTCAAGTTAAGCGGCATGCACCCAATAATTCCCCCCTTGAGGGGGGTTCGGGGGGTGTTCTTGGCTGCGTTGATCATTTTGAATTCATCATACGAACCTGCGGCGCCTTCTGAACTGCCCGTCATTTCTTCGCGATACCGAGCAACACCCCCTGGCCCCCTCAAGGGGGGAATACGTTATGCAAATTCACTTAGCTTGACACCTATGGTCTTTAGACGACTTACACCTTTTAGCCTGCGGTTTCAACCGTTGGCGGGAGTTGGCGCTTGCACTGATACAAAATTGAGGTACTAAAATTGACCCCTTTGCTTTTAGCATTCCCGGCGAAGCGCCGATAATCTCGCCGAAGTCATCGCCGCTCTGCAACGCTTCTTCGCGCGGAAATTTTTCAATAAAAATTTGCCGAACGCTTTATCCTTCACTTCCGCTTTCAACGAATCAAAACCCTCACTGCTTGCCCGCCTCCGCAGCCGCCGGCGGTGCGGCCGCGTGTTTCCTTTGCATCTCTTGAATCGCCTTGCTCAACTCGTCAAAATTTTCAAACGGGCCGGACATTTCGAGTTTGCGATCGCACTGCCGCATGTTCGTGGCCGCCGATTCCACGGCCGCGAGGATTTGCAGTTCCTCGGCTTTCATGCTCTCCAAAATGCGCGCGCGGTGCAACCGGCACTCCGCGAGAAACGCGTAACTCGGCCGGCGAAAGGCTGACAAACGCTCGTACAGCTTTTCCCAAACCGGCAAGGCTTCCTCTTCACGCCGCACTTTCTCCAGCAGCACGGCGCGATGCTGCAATACGCTCGGATGCTCCGGCAGCTGCGCGTACAATTCTTCATTGATCGCCAGCGCGCGCTCATATTCCCCTTCGTGCATGTACAAATCCTGCAAAGTAAACTTCGCGTCGAGGCGAACGTAGCGCGCTTTGGCCTGTACTTGCTCCAACAAACGCAACGCGTCTTTGCGGCTGCCGGAAAACAAGCCGGTCCCCATGCCCAGCTTCTTGCTCTTCCAATATTCATACAAGCCCAACATCAAAGCCGGATCCATAAAATCCTTGTCGCGCTTCATCGCCTCCTTCATCGCGTGCAAGGCGAGCACGACGTCCTGCAGCGCCGGCGCCCATTCTCCGCGATGAAAACGCTGCAACGCGAAGCTGCCTTTGGCCGAGCCCAACAAGAACCATGCTTCCGCGCTCCCGGATTTGCGCGTTTGTTTTTGCGCCAATTTCTCGGCGAGACGGCTGAGGCTGTCCAGCTCCGCTTCGAACAAACGCACGCGATAGAGCCGCATCATGGCTTGATAAACGCCTCCGGCCATCACGTAGCCGGAGGGATCTTCGGGCTGCAAACGGCGCAACTCGGCGCAAGTTGCCAAGGCGCTGTCGTATTGTTCGTGGTGAAGCTGATCGAACGCGCGTTGCAACAGGAGCGCGGGCGCTTCAGGCGTTTGTGCTGAAACGTTTCCAGTAAACCTCAGCAACAGCAATATCGCGTTTGAGAGCAAGCGCAGTTTCATGCGGGGCATTCAAAATTCTCCAATGGGAAATATTCGTGTGGGAAAGCCGGGAACAAAGTGTAACGGGTATGATGAAGCGAACCGTGTTTCAGCTCGCGTTTCGTTACAAGGGGCGTTTCGATTCGACCTCGTTTTTGCATCATTTGCTTTTTTATCGCGCGCAACGCTCGAAAATCATACCCAAGCCTTCGAGCGTGAGATTCGGCTCGACGCGCTCGACGGTTTGGAGGTGCGGCATGAGTATGCTCGCGAGGCCGCCGGTGGCGATGATACGCGTGGCCTCGCCCAACTCTTGTTTCAATCTGCGATTGAGGCCGTCGGCCATTTCCACGCCGCCGAACATGAGGCCGGATTGGATGCTGGTTTCCGTGGTGCGGCCGATGAGCGCCGGGGGAAATTGCATTTCCACTTTCGGGAGCTTGGCCGCAATTTGGTGCAGAATCGTTGCGGTGGTTTCCAGGCCGGGCGCGATGATGCCGCCGAGATATTCCGCATTTGCGGTGATGCAGTTGAAAGTGGTGGCGGTGCCGAAATCGACGATGACGAGCGGGCCGCCGAAGCGCGCATATCCGGCAACGGCGTCGCACAAACGGTCGGCGCCGACTTGCTGCGGATTGGCGTAGAGAATTTTGATCCCGAGGTCGAGCTCCGAGGTCACGTTCAGGGTTGCGAGGCGCAAACGCTTGGCGCCGAGGCGCTCGAACACGGGCGTGAGATTGGGCACGACGGAGCTGATCGCGAAGCCTTGTATTTGTTCGAGGGCAAAGCCTTCGGATTCGAGCAGCATTTTGAGCAGAATCCAAATTTCATCTTCGGTGCGCATGATGCGGCTGTTCAAGCGCCAAGTGCCCTGCAACGCGCGGCTTTGGAGCAAGCCGAGGGTGACGTTGGTATTGCCGATGTCTGCAACGAGAATCATGGTGCGTTCCTCGATTTAACCCGGGCGAGCCGGAATCAAAAGCTGCCACTTCAATTACGAGCGCTCCAATACAATCATCGGGGCTTCGGGCGGGCAGCCGAGGCGGAACGGGAACCAATGGCCCACGCCGCTGGTCGTGTAAAGCTGCGAAGCGCCGCTTTGATAATGTCCCCACAAAAATTTTTCCTCACCACTGATTCTTTCGAAAAGGCTGCGGCCGTTATAGCCGATTTGCATGCCGTGCGTGTGGCCCGCGAGCGTGAGGTTGATGCCCAACTCTGCGGCGGTAAAAAATGCAGTGGGCCGGTGGCTCATTAAAATTTTGAACGCATCAGCCGGCGCGTGGAATAAAGTGGTTTCGACCGATTGCGGAAAGAACGTTTTCATATCGCTCCGCCGTGAACGGCTCGGATCATCCGTGCCGCCGATGAACAGGCTCGACTCTTTCACGGGCAACGTGATGCCCGTCTCGCACAAAAGCGGAACTGCGCTCGCCTCAAAATGTTTGCGCACAGTTTTGATGCCGCGATAGTATTCGTGATTGCCCAACGAAGCGTACACGCCCAAAGGAGGATTGAGCTCGGCGAGCATGCGCAAGATTCCCGGCAAGAGTATCAGATCGTCTGCGATGTCGCCGGTCACGAGCACGAGGTCGGGGCGGTGCGCAGTGGCGCGCTCGAACAAGCGCTCCATATCGCGCAAGCCGCGAAAGTAGCCGAGGTGCAAATCCGCGAGGTGCCAAATTTTCAAACCGGATAAAACGGGAGGGAGTGCGGGAAATTTGAAATTGAAAACGGGCAGGCGAATCGCTTCGAAGGACTTTGCCATGCCGAGGCTTCCGCTGATAATAGAAAACGCCGGCAAAGCCGCGGCCGTGGTGCGCAAAAACTCGCGGCGATTGAGGAGGCGCGCGTTGGCAGTCGCGGCGCGTTGTTGCGTTTCGTGCTTTGAGCTGCGTACACTGAGGCCGTGCAGAGCAATGGCGAAGGGCAGTGCGGCTAAAATCATGGAGGCGGAGATGAGCAAGAAAACCATCGGCGTCGCGCCGAGCATGATGAGCAAATAATTTTGCGACGCAGTGCCGAGCGCCCAAATTGTTGTGCAGAATAGGCCGAGAATCGCGAGCCATGGCAACGTGCGGTGCATGAGCGGCTTTTCCCACCAGGAAGCGAGAAACGCGCGCAGCACGGCGCGCAAGAGCAAAGTGAATCCAACAAGAAGGGCGGCGCAGAGGAAATGGGGAAAGTAAGAGCGCATAGTCAAGGAGCCAAAAAAGATAACAAGACAAAGTGCCAAGTCGAGCAGGAGGAGTTTAAAAGCAAAAGCTTTTTATAAGCGGATTGAACGAATAAAGCGGATACGGCCTTTGCTTTATCCGCTACATTCGTAAAATCCGCTTACAGTAAGCTTTGCGGTTGCGGCACGCTCGCCATGTGGGAATTACAGCGCGTGGAGACAGGCGGGGCCGTAGTGCTCGCGGAAAAACTTCGCGACGTTTTGATCTTTGGTGAAATAAAAAATTTGCTGCGTTTCGGCCAAGAGGCGGAACACTTCCAGCGCATTGGCGAGGCGCTGCTCATCCGCGTGCGCGAGCGGATCGTCGCAAAAGAGCGGAAGGGCTTCGCCGGACTGCGTGAAAATATCCAGGACCGCGGCGCGCAGCAGCAAACACACTTGCTCGCGCGTGCCGAAGCTGAGGCGGTCCAATTCCACGGGCGCAAGCTGCTCGTTGCTCGTCACGCGTAAGCTGAAAGTTTTGGGATCGAGCAAAGCGCCGGTGTAACGGCCGGCAGTGAGCTTTTCCAAATGGCGGCCGACGAACTCGTTGAGCTTGGGCACGAAGTCGCGGTGTAAGCGGTGCGCGGCTTGCGTGATGCCTTCGCGCGCAAGCTCCAAAGCTTGACGCGCATGTTCGTAGTGTGCGATCTGCGCTTCTTCGAGCGCGATCTCTTCTTCCACTTCCGCGAGCACCGGCAAATCTTGCAGGCGCGTGGCGACGCGCTCTTTCAAAGCAGAGAGCGCTTGCTGCTTTTGATTGACCTCGTGCAAAACGGTTTCGCGTTGCGCACGAAGCGCGGCAAGTGTGCCTTCGGAAAATTCGCGGACCGGTATCGCGTGCGAAGGCGAAGCCGGCGGCAAACTCGCCAGCTCGGTTTCCAATAACGCGAGGCGCGCCGTGAGATTGGCGAGCGTTTCGCTCTCTAAAATTTCGGTGCTCATGGCTTCGGCTTGTTGCAATTGCGCGCGCAGGCTGTCCAAATACTCGCGCTTCTGGCAGGCTTCTAAAAAAGTTTTGAACGCGCGCTCGCCCACCGGCTCGTGAATTTCCGCGCGCTGCAGCAAGCCCTCGAGCTGCTGTGTATAGCCCTTCAGCTTCTCCGAAACTTCCTGCTCCTGCTTTTCCAACTCGGCTAAACGCCGGCGCGAAGACTGGCTTTCGGTATAAACTTGAAAACTTTCTCGCAGCCGCTTTTCCGCTTCGGGCAAAGTGTCGAGGCCGATGTACGGAATGCCCAGCGGCGCAACCCACGCGAGCAAGCCCCTTTCGAGCGCTTTCAATTCGTCTTTGAGCGCTTGGTTTTTGTCGAGCACGGCATCGACTTTGAGATAGATCGTGTGGCGCTGCACCAAATCGCTCACGGATTCGACTTTGTATTGATTGAGCACGTCGCGGCGCTCGCGCTTGCTCTCCAACAGTTGGTCCTCGGCTTCTTCAAGCTGCTGTTTCAATTCCTTTTCTTGATTTTCCCACAAGTTTTTCAGGTTGAGCAAGAGCAACAGGCCGCCGAAGCTGAGGCCGAGGAGCAGCGCATCGCCGACCTTCGAAGCCGCAGTTTCCGCGGCTATAAAGCGCGAGCCGGCGTAAATGAGCGCGATGATCGCCACGCCTGCGCTGAAATTGAAAATGCGGTGCCGCTCGGTGAGGCGTTGTGCGTTAGCCTTGTTTTCGGCGCGCAGGTGATTGACTTTGTTCTCGGCGTCGGTGAATTTTGTTTCGAGGGCGTTGAATTTTTCGAGCTGCGCGAGATCCAGCTTTTTGAGCACGGCGCGTTCCGCTTCATCGAGGCCGAACTTCTTCACTTCCTCGCTGGCGTCGTGGTGCTCTTCTTCGATCTTCACCAATTCATCATAAGCCGTTTGCCAGCGTTGGCGCTTGGCGAGAAAATCTTCAAACGTGCCCGTTTGCCAAAGCGGCTCGAGCATTTGCAGATTTTTGCCCTGCTGCGTCAATCCCATCAAACGCAATTCAATGCTGCCGCGCTCTTCCACCTGCATGCGCTGCAAGCGCTCGAGGTGCAAATACTCATCGCGCCATTGAAAGAATTGTTCTTTGATGTCCGTGGGAAAATTTTCGAGCTTTTGCAGCGCGGCGATTTCGTTTTGCATGACCTCGCGCCGTGCTTCACTGTCACGCCAACGTTGCACGCGTCCGCGCAAAATCTCAAGCTGCACCTCGCGCAGCTGCCGTTCACGCGTTTCAATTTGCGCCGCCAACTCTTCGACTTCTAGTTCCAACGTTTCGGTTTTGGAGAGATCGAGCTGAATGGTGCGATACGAAGCTTGGCACCACGCATACTTTTCGCGCAGCTCGTCGAGGCGAACGCGGGCTTGCGCGAGCAGCGCGTGCGGCGAACGCTCGCTTGCCAGCTCGCGCAGCACGTGCTCCAAGCGTTCCAGCGCACGCTCGGAAGAAGTTTCCGTGGCCGCGGAATCCAACAAACTGAGAATCGCGTCGGCAACGAGCGTGGCTTCGCGCGTGGCATAGCTGCGCAGCTCGCCTTGTTGCACGAAAGCCGTGGCGAGAAAAACTTGCCGCGAAAGCCCGAGCTGCTTTTCGATGAAATCGATTTTGCCGTGCCGGCCGCGATTGTAGCGGTTCGATAAATCTTCGCCGGTGATTGCGTCGAGCAATTGCGTGCGTACTTCTTCTTTGGAGAAATCGCGGTATACCGCGAGCGTTGCGCCGTCGTCGAGCTGATATTTCAAGCGGCCGGCATAAGCGTCCTCGCCCCAGGGACGATACTTCTCGTGCGCATGTTGCTCGCGCGGCAAGGCCCGGCTGCTATCATAAAAACCGTACAACAGCGCGAGCAGCGCTTGCTGCAAAGTCGATTTGCCCGCTTCATTGCGGCCGATAATGACGTTGAACTGCGGATGAAAATTGAATTTTTTATTGTGCAAGCAGCCAAAGGCTTGCACGTCGAGCTCGAGCAGTTTCATCGCAATGTGATTTCTTCCTGTTCAAAAGCTTGCAAGCCATATTGCAAAGCTTCCGAGTAAAGAGCTTTTTTTTCGGTTTCATGCGCGAGCGCTGCGAGCATGTCGCGCACGAACTCACCGCGCACCGTGGCTTCTTCCGCGAGCCTTGGTAAGTCGAAGCTTGCGCGCGCGTCGTTCTCAATGCTCACGTAGCCGAAGAATTTCTCCACGCGGCTTGCGATGAGATCGAGGTCCAATTGCAACGTGGGCGCGGCTTGCCCAACAAGTTTGAGGCGGACGAAATGCGTGCTCAGCTCCTGCGCGCGCGCGTGCGCGGTGATTTTATCGAGCAACTGTTCGCGCTGCTCGCAGCCTTCCACGTTGATTTCTATCGTGTCGAAGTGCAAAGCCGCGAGCGGGAGCATTTCAACTTTCGGCTCTTGATCCGGATTTAATTCGATCCACGCCACGCCGTGCTTCGCGTTTTCATTAAAACCCAAAGGCTCCGGGCTGCCGGGATAAACCGTGATCGCGTTTTCATGGCGCAGAACACGGCTGGTGTGATAATGCCCCAACAGCGCGAGCTTGAAGCCGGCATTACGAATTTCCTCGAGCGTGAGCGGCGCGTGCGTGCGGCTGTCTTCGAAATGATTGATGACCGCGCTCGCATGCAAGAGCAGAATCGGAAGCGGTTGCGCTCCGCGCGCTGAAGGCTCGGGGAGATGAAAATCTTTCAGAAAATTTTGCCGCTCACTCGGCCCGAGGTGCGCAGCCATCCACAATGAATAATCCTTGGAGAGCCGCCATTCCGTTAGCGCGGGTTTGATCGCAATGTTGACGTTCTCCGGCCAATGCCCGCGTTGATAGATCGAAGACACGTCCGCCGCATCATGATTGCCGGGCGCGATGAAAATCGGCGTGGGCGCGAGAGCGGCAAATTCATGCGCGAGAAACGTCGCCGTATCCGGCGTCAAATGCTCGCGCTCGAACAGATCGCCGGCGACGGTGATGGCATCGGCCTTGCGATATTTGGCGATCTCCATAATGCGGCGCAAGGTTTGGCGAAGCTGCTCGCGACAACGCCGCGCAACTTTCGCGGGTAAGCGGCTCTTCGCAAACGCCGCGTCGAGATGAAGATCGGAGAAATGGAGAATGGAAAAGGGCAAGAAGGCTCCTGATTGTTAGCTGTCAGCTTTCAGCTATGAGCTTTCGGCTTTCAATTCAATTTCACAGCCGGGCAAATTTCCTGATAGGGACAAAACGGACAAGCGCCGGGACCGGGCGCGGGTTGAAAATTATGCTGGCGAATGCCGCTCGCAACTTCATGAACTTCTTCCCGAATTTTTTGCAGGTAACGCTCCTTGCGTTGCGCTTCACCGATCAGGCCGGATTCGACAAAGTGCAAGCGCCAGCCCGTGACCTCTCGGCCGAAGCGTTCTTCATATGACCACGCATAAAGCCTGAGCTGCCGGCTTTCGCGCGCGCGTTTGTCGGCCTGTTCCTCGGTGTCGATTTCCGAGGATTTATAATCCGTTATGAACACGCTGCCGTCGGCATGTTCATCCACGCGATCCCAACGCCCGGCAATGGTATTGTTTTCGAACGTCACGCGAAAAGGCTCTTCGATATAGGTGGGCACAAGATTCTCGCGCTCTTGTTGCTCAAAAAAATTTTGCAACGCTTCTTCGCCGCGCGCAAGCCGCTGCTCCTCGTGCTGGCGATTGAGGAAGCCGAAGCTGCGCCATTTGGAGCGAAACGTGCGCAGCATATCTTCGCTCGTCACCGGTAGCTGTTTGCGTTTGCGTTGATGATATTCTTTGATTGCAGCATGAACGGCTTGCCCGTAAATGAGCATATGATTCGGCGGAAAAGGCGCGCGCAACACGTGATGGTATTTGTAGCGCAACGGACACGTGAGATAGTCGTCGATTTTGTGCGGATCGAGCGTGAGTGGCTCCTCGTTGGGAATCATATTGAGAGCCCGGCTGCTCGGCGCAGCCTCTCCTTCAAAACGCGAGAGCGTTACCAGCGGCGAGGTCTTCGCATAATCTTCATCGCGGTGCGCGGTTTCCAGCGCTTCGTATACGAAACGGCTCACGCGCTTGGAGCGCTTGCCGCCGTAATCGCGCGCGCTGGTGAGATAAAGCTCTTCTTGCGCGCGCGTCATCGCGACGTAAAACAAACGCCGTTCTTCTTGCAGATGGAAATCGCCTTCGGGCAATTTGTCTTTGATGATCTCTTCCGGCAAATCAATCGTCGAGCTGCGGCTGCGCGCCGGAAATTGTTGCTCGACCAATCCTACTACGAACACCACCGGAAATTCCAGCCCCTTCGCTTTGTGAATGGTCATCACTTGCACGGCCTCGGCTTCCAAATCGGCATCGGCAGTGCCGGGATCATCGCCGAAATCGCGGAGCAAATCCAAATGGCGCACGAAGAACGCGAGATCGCCGTGCTCGGTGAAGTGCGCGTAGTTGCGTACGGTGGTGAAGAACTTCGCAAGATTGCGTATTTTTTGATCGCCTTCGAGCGCATCGCCGCTCGTCATTTGGGAGAGATAGCCCGACTCTTTGAGAAAGTTATAGAGCAACGCATACGCGGGCTGGTTGCGCGAAAGTTCGAGATACTTGTCGTGGTCTGCAACGAGCTTGGCAAGTGCCGCGCGGCCTTCGAGCGAAAGCGGCTCCTTCACTTCGAGTGCTTCGGGGTTTTTGAAAATGTTCAACAATGCGCGATGCGTTGTTTGATTCTCCTCCAAACAGCGCTGCAAATCCGCCATGGGCACACGATAGATATCGGACTGCGCGAGTTGATAAAAGCTCTGATCGTCATACGGATTCGCGAGGCTGTGCATGAACGCGAGCAGCAAGCGAATCTCTTCACGCTGAAATAAGCCGCGATTGCCCGAGAAGCGATAGGGAAGGTGCGCAGCTTCCAACGCGCGCAGAAAAGGATCGGCCGTATGATTCGAGCGCACGAGCACGCAAAAATCTTGCGCGCGCCGCGCGCCGCTTTGAATCCTTTCCGTGATCATCTGCGCAATGGCCTCGGCTTCAGCGGTGAGAGTATCAAAGTGCAAGTGTTCGACGGGCCGCCCCTCGAGCTTTGCCGTCGTGAGTTTTTTGTCGATTTGCTGCCTGACCTCGAGACGATCGGGATCGTTATAACGAATCAAGCGATAGGCAGAGTCGAGAATCGGCTGCGTGGAGCGATAGTTTTCCGTGAGCACGAGGTAGTGCGCATCGGGGTAGGTTTCGCCGAAGCTGAGAATATTGCTGATCGCTGCGCCGCGAAATTTATAGATGGATTGGTCGTCATCCGCAACCACGGTGAGATTGCGATGCCCGGCCACTAGCTCTTTCACGAGCTGGAATTGCGCGTAGTTCGTGTCTTGAAACTCATCGACGAGCACGTATTGATAGCGTTCTTGCAGCGTGCGGCGCGCATCGGGATGCTCGCGCAACAAACGCATGCACAGTGTGATTTGATCGCCGAAATCGACGTAACCCTCTTTGAACATCAATTGCTGATAAGCCTGATAGCAGCGCGCCAACTCAAGCTGCTTCTCGTTCTCGCGACGTTGCGCCGGGTCTTCGAAATTTTGCGAGGCGAGGCGTTCGGCAAAGGCGAGGTACTCGTCGGACGAGACGTCTTCATCTTTGAGGCGGCTGAAATGACGCAACAACTCGTGCAAAAATTTTGTGGGATTCCCGAGCGGGCGATAATAGTGCAGAGGCAGTTCGAAGAGATGCTCGCGCAGAAAGAGCGCTTGTTCGGCTGCGGCCAATAGACGGAAATCGGGGTCGAGGCCGAGATCAACCGCAAACTCGCGAAGGAGACTGTCACCAAAAGCATGAAAGGTGGAAATGGTGACCTCCGCGAAGCCATAAGGAAGGAGCACATCGACACGCTCTTCCATTTCCGCTGCGGCCTTGTCGGTGAAAGTGAGCGCGAGGATTTGCTGCGGGTGAGCGGCTTGCGAGGCAATGAGATGGGCGATGCGATGCGTCACCACGCGCGTTTTGCCGGTTCCGGCGCCGGCAATGATTGCGAGCGGGTGGCCGCGAAAATCCACGGCTTTGCGCTGGCTCGCATTCAACTGCTCCAGGAGGTTCGCAATGGAAAAATTTTCCGGCATCGCCAGCCGGAAGGAAAGCTGTGACATGCAATCAGCCTGTTTCTCGCAGGAAAACCGGCGCTCCCGCTTCAATACAATTTTATTGTGTGAAAATGCAGATGAGCGCGAGGGTTATTTACGAAGGTGCGACGCAATATTTGTTTCATCAAAGCCGCGCGAATATACAACAAATGTGTGCCTGTGTCAAGGTAAGTGCCGACGACACAGCGAAACAGGCAAAAAAAAAGCGCCCTCCCTTTTCAGGAGCAGCGCTTTTTCGAAAAAATCTGTATCAGTCTAGAATGTAATCGATGGGATTGACGGGCGTATCATTGAGATGAACTTCGAAGTGCAGGTGCGCGCCGGTGGTCAAGCCGGTTTTGCCGACGAGGCCGATCAAGGCCCAACGATCAACGCGTTGGCCTTCGCGCACCAAAACTTTCGAAAGATGACCGTACAAAGTTTTGTAGCCATAGTCGTGATCAATGACGACCACTTTGCCATAGCCTGACCCGGGCTTGTAATTTCCTTCGGCACGCACGACGATGCCGGCGGCAGCGGAATAGACTTCGGTTCCAATTTCGGCGGCAATGTCAAGCCCGTCATGATGCTTCTTGCGCTCGACGAGCGGATGGACACGCATGCCGTAGCTATCCGTAATCCGGCTCAGTTCACGTAAAACCGGACGAATAGATGGGGTGTGCTTCAACTGTGCGGTGTTTTGCTTTATCTTTTCACCGACTTGGCTGGCATTCTGATTGTGAATATCGATGCGGCCTTCGATCTCTGAGAGCAACGAGTTGACTTTCTGCGTTTCGCCTCGGAGATCTTCAGGAAGCGAATTCACGTCAACGTCAACATATTCGCCAAACGGGCCGCCGGTGCCAACTTTCCGAAGATCCGACTCTAAGCGTGGCAGTTCGGCGATGATGCGCAGGCTGTCGTCATTTTGCTCGATGACTTGCATGCGGCCTTCGATGTGCGTGACTTTATTGCTCATGTGGTGCAGTTGATTCGATAGCGCCTGATTGGTACGCAATAATCGCGTAATGCGCTGGTCTTTATAAAAGTCGGTGAATAAAGCGATCGAAGAACCGACCATGAGCAGCATAACGACAAATGATGAGAACATGATTGAGAGAATCCTCTTCCAAGACAGATTGATAGTTTGAACTTCAGACCCCTGTAGCGAAAATAGAATCAGCTTGACCTTCTTATCTCGCATACGTTCCTTCCTCCTTGAATGCTCGGTTGTCATCAGCTCGAAAGCGTCTCTCCCTACAGGCTCGGCACATCAACGGAAAAAATCTCCAGGTTCCTGCGGCGCAGCATCCCGGCAATTCTATAAAGCTCTCTTTGGGGAGAGCTTTGAAAACCATTCTACTTGGCATATATCGGCAATCGCTTCTTGTGTGCGAATACTCGGTACAGAATTTTAAGGCAGGCGAAATATAGTCCTGCTTTGATGCGATGTCAAGCGAAAATATTATCGCGGTGTCTGTAGATACACACAAAGAAATACTGTGATTGAAAGCGGGTTATTGTCAAGCAGAAAAATAGCCGCTAGACTAAATGAGTGCGTAAATTCATAAGGCAAAGTAACAACTCGCCTATTGTATTGAGCAAAGCAAGATGAAGGGCTTTAGCACGATTTAGCCTAAATAGCTACGCAAGGGCCGGCTCCGCGATGCATGCCTGAGCCGTTTTATCGCTTTCTCTTTGATCTGGCGCACACGCTCACGAGTCAGTTTGAACATTTCACCAATCTCTTCCAGCGTGAGAGGATGCTCGCGTCCCAGTCCGAAGTATAGTTTGATGACTTCCGCTTCACGTTCCGTTAAAGTTTCCAAAGCGCGCTCGACTTCAATTTTGAGCGATTCATTCATCAATATATTGTCCGGCGACGGTAATTCTTCATTTTCCAAAACATCCAACAAACGGCTTTCTTCATCTTGATTGAACGGCGCATCCAAGGACACGTGTTTACCGGAAATTTTCAGCGTATCCGTAACTTCGAAGGCCGTCATCTCGACTTTATCGGCAATTTCAAATGCCGAGGGCTCGCGCTCAAATTCTTGTTCCAAGGTGCTCAAAGCTTTGCCGATTTTATTGAGGGCACCCACGCGATTCAGCGGCAGGCGAACCACGCGCGATTGTTCCGCCAAAGCCTGTAGGATAGACTGCCGAATCCACCATACGGCATAAGAAATGAATTTGAACCCGCGCGTTTCATCGAAACGGCTGGCTGCTTTGATCAAGCCGAGATTACCTTCGTTGATCAAATCACCTAAAGAGAGGCCTTGGTTTTGGTATTGTTTTGCAACACTGACGACGAAACGGAGATTGGCTTTGGTGAGTCTTTCGAGGGCGTCTTCATCTCCCCGCTTAATGCGTTTGGCAAGTTCGATTTCTTGGTAAGGAGCAAGTAGAGGTACCTCACTGATTTCTTGGAGGTATCTTTCTAGCGACTGGTCGGTTTTGGCACGGTTACCACCAGTGAGTCTCGCCACACGCCCTCCTTATGTTTGGGTGAAGAGTCTCAAATCGGTCATGTTTTTTTAAAAGCTGGCAAAACTAAAAAAAAATTGCAACTTTGTCAATAAATAAAAAAGGCAAAATGACTATAGCCAAAATAATTGTCCGCAATGGACCATCATTGACTCGAAATCATTTTGCCTAGCGATTCAGCGTGACGAGCGCCTTTTTCTTAAAGAGCAGCCTCTTTGCAGGCTTTCGCAATGCGAAATTTCAGCACAGTCTTAGCCGGAATCTTGATGGCTTCGCCGGTTTGGGGATTGCGGCCCATGCGTGCTTTGCGCTTCACGACAACCAGTTTGCCGATATCCGGAATAGTGAATCCGTTTTTGGCTTCCTTGGCGGCCAACCGCGCAAGCTCGTTGAACCAATCGGTGGCTTGTTGCCTTGTCAGGCCAAAGGTTTCCGCAAAATGTTTGATCAACTGTCCTTTGGTCATCGGGCCTTTTCCTTTAGCAGCCATACTCACTTCACTCCTCTACTAATGATGGTATTAAGTGTTGGGGGTTTTAATTGCAACCACCCCGTGTTGTCTATGCAGTTTAGCGGTGCGATTGCATTTAAAGATATGCACAAAAACCAGTGAAGGCAAGTGTTTTCTCGCAAAAAGCCGAGGAAAGCCGCATGAAATCAGCATTTTTTTCGCTCTCCGGCAAAATAGGGCTTGCAAATCGCGAATTGATAAATTATTTTATTGCGCGAATAAACCGCAGTTTTTACCTCAACGCGTCGTATCCAAATTAACTGCATGGAGGAAGCGATGGACAATTGGCCCTATACTCCCGAAGACGATGATGATGAGTCATCCGATTCCGATTCGAGCTCGACAGACATGTCGATGAATGACGTGGACGCGGACCCCTTTGGGACGTCCATGCCGGAGGAAAGTGAGCCCAGCATGCCGGTGATGGAAGACAAGCCTGCCAGCGTGCCGACGAAACCCCGAGCCGCCAGGAAAAAGGCTGCCAAGAAAAAACCCGCCGCAAAGAAAAAGGCCGCGGCGAAAAAGAAGGCAGCCAAGAAACCGGTGAAAAAGGCCGCAGCGAAAAAAGTTGCGAAGAAAAAAGCCGGTGCCAAAAAAACGGCGAAGAAAAAGGGGAGAAAATAATTTCCTGGCGCTCTTTATCTCGTGGGGAGACTGTTTTTATCAATGCCCAAGCCGGCAAAACTCTATCTTCTCTCTGAGCAAATTCAAATACATTTTCTCTTTGGAAGAGCGGCAGCTTGGGCATTGACGTTTCATCTTCATTTTTACTTATCGAAGCGCTTTGCCGCCGCACGAGGCGGTTCGTCCCTACCCGGTCGTACATTAACCAACGCCTGCTCAATTCACCTCACCACGTTGCTGCGTATGCTCCAACCCGACTCGAACGCTCATCAGTCTCGTTTGGAAATCGCCCTCGAAGCCTGCTGGCGCGCCGGCAAAATCACTCTCGAATATTATCAGTCGCCAGTTCGAATTGATCTCAAACACGACGGCACACCCGTCACCGAAGCCGACGTACGCGCGGAAGAAGAAATTCGTCATTTGCTCGCCCAACATTTCCCCGATGATGCTGTCGTTGGGGAAGAAGGCGGAACACAAAAAACCTCTTCGGAAGGCGGCACATGGTTTATCGATCCTATCGACGGCACGAAAAGCTTCATTTGCGGCGTGCCGTTTTATGCCGTGCTCTTGGCCTATGAAATTGCGGGCGAGGTCGTGCTCGGTGTGGTCAATCTTCCGGCTTTGCACGAAATGATTTGGGCGAGCAAAGGCAAGGGGTGTTATTGGAACGGTCGTCGCGCGCGGGTTTCTTCCGTGAATGCTCTACAGGATGCACGGCTCATGCTCTCGGATTACCGGCAAATGGAAAAAGATTGCCCTCCCCTCGGCTGGCAACAACTTTGTGCCGAAAGCAAACTCCAACGCACTTGGGGCGATGCTTATGGCCATGTGCTCGTCGCAACCGGGCGCGCGGATATTATGATCGATCCGCGCATGTCGGTTTGGGATTGTGGCCCACTCTTACCAATCATTGCCGAAGCCGGTGGCCGCTTCACCGATTGGCAAGGCAACGCCACGATTCATGGCCCCAACGCATTTTCTACCAACGGCTTTCTCCATGAGGCCGTGCAAGCCAAGCTCAATCAGGCCGAGGTTATTGTCTAGGCCTGGCGAACTCCGATTGCCAACAAAAAATCTTCGATGTCCGTTTGAGAGAATGCCATGACTTTCAAGAAAGACCGCATACATTCTCTCTATCGCTCCGTGCGCTTCATTGTCAAAGCCGGCCTGGGCATTTTCTTTCAGCGCATCGAAGTGCGACATCCCGAGCTGTTGCCTCATGTCGGCCCCGCGGTTTTGGTTGCGAATCATCCCAACTCGATCATGGATGCCATGGTGCTGTGGGCCGCGATTGATCGCAAAGTCAATTACATTGCACACGCCGGCCTGTTCCGCGCGCGTTTCATGAATTGGCTGCTGCGCAACATCGGCGTGATTCCGGTTTATCGAAGGCAGGACGCGCCCGACATGATGGAGCAAAACGTCTCCACTTTTCGCGCCTCGTACGAAGTCTTGGAAAAAGGCGAGACCATCGGCATTTTTCCGGAAGGCACGAGCGACATGCTGCGCAAGGTCAAGCAAGTGAAAACCGGGGCCGCGCGCATCGTGCTGGAAACCGAAGCGCGCAACGGCTACGATCTCGGCGTCAAGCTTATTCCCGTCGGACTACACTTCTTTTCCCGCTCACACTTTCGCAGCCGCGTGCTCGTGAATGTCGGCGCGCCAATTCCTTTGGTCAAATACTTCACGCGCTACAATACAAATCCCATTGCCGGGGTTGCTGAGCTGACGGCTGAAATTCAAGCGCGACTTGAGCAATTGACCGTGAACATTCAGGATGAAGAGCTAGATGAATTCGTTCATGCCTTGGAGCAAATTTATCGCGACGAGCTTTTGGCGGAGAATCCTCAAGTCTCGGCTTCGAAAAGCAGCTTCCCGCAATTTTTTCTCTCCCAAAAAATTGCGGAAGGCGTGCAATACTATCGCCGGCGTCGCCCCGAATTATTCGCCGCCATTCGCGATCAGGTGGCGAGTTACCAACGCAAGCTTGCGCGCCTCAATTTGCGCGACGAACTTCTGCGCGAAACGGCGAACACACGCCGCGCTTGGTGTGAATACGGTCAGGCTGGAATCGTGGCCTTACTCGGATTTCCTTTCGCTCTCTATGGCGTCAGCAATAATTTTTTGCCGTATCATCTCGCCGAACTTGCCGCTAAAAAATTTTTAGATGAGCGCACCAAAATTCTTACGGCTCTCCTCTTTGCCGGCGGCCTGGCTTTTATTTTTTTCTACACGCTGCAAATCGGAATCGTTGCGCGCTACTTCGGCTCATGGTGGGCGGGCGCTTACGCGATCAGCTTGCCGACAAGCGGCCTTTGGGCGATATCTTATCTCAAGCGCATGCGCGCTTATGGTGAGCGTCTCAGTTTCTCCGTTTTTCTTTTCACGAATCGTCATTTGATCAACCGGCTGCGCTTGGAGCGCAAGCGTTTGATCAAAGCCCTCAATGCCGTCCGCGAGGAATTTCAAAAGGTCGAGCTATGACTCTTTCTCTCTTGCCGCAGCCTCATCCGTTATCCTCTCCTAATTGGCGCTTTCTGAGAGGCGATGTCAGCCATGCCTTGGCCATCGAGCGTTTCGGGCCGCGTTTGACGCGCCGCGTGCTCTGGCGTGTGGAAACGCAGGAACGCGCCGTCGCGCTCTCTTTCGACGACGGCCCGCATCCGCATTACACTCCGGCAATTCTCGATCTTTTAGAGCGACATGATATTCCCGCGACGTTCTTTCTGATCGGCCGCTATGTTTTGAAGTATCCGCTGTTGGCGCAGCGCATCGCTGCCAGCAGGCATGAGATCGGCAATCATACTTTCAATCATCGCATTCTGCCGTTGCTGCGCGACAACGAAGTGCGCAACGAAATCTATCAAACGGAAGAAGCCATTCGCGTCAATACCGGCCGCGTCCCGAGTCTCATTCGTCCGCCCATGGGGTTGTTCACGAAGCGCACGGTGAATATGATCGAAACCTGCGGCTACGGCGCGGTCATCGGCGACGTGTATCCGCGCGATCCGCATTTGCCGGGGCAGCAGAAAATTTATCGTCGCGTCATGCGGCGCGTGCGCCCGGGCAGCATCATTATTTTGCACGACGGCGGAAACACCAAACACGTCGATCGCAGTCAAACCGTTTGGGCTGTTGAAAAAATCATTGATTCTTTATTACAGGAAGGGTATCGCTTTTTGACCATTTCGGAGTTGGTCAATAGCAACGAGAGGATGTGAGTTTGGGGGGCGTTTGAAACTCTACCATGACGCGGGTATTCGACCTGTTTGGATAAACATCTTTATGACTGTACTGCTGCCAAATATTCTTTCGAAAATTCATACGGATTCTGCTTTATCATCTGCTGCGCGCGCTGGCGGGTCTTTGCCTCAGGCGAATGCAAAGCCTCGCGCAAAATTTCCGGGTGTTCTTCTAGCAAGCGTTTCATGCTCTCGCGCGGCTCGCGATGATAAGCGTTGAGCATCTGCCTCGTTGCCTCGTCAAGGTAACCAGACTGTTGCAGCCGATCAAAGAAAGCCGGGCCAAGCTGAATCAGATGAACTGCTGCGACCCCGTTCTCTTTTAAAATTTCTTCCCCGCCTTGTCCGCGATCGATAATATTGATCGCCCACCGTAATTCTCCTCCGCGCTTCTGCAGCGCCGGCAGCCATGTGCGCGTGTAGCTCGAAGCTTCGGTCACTAAATCGGCAACGTGCAAAATTTTTGCACCGGTTAGGATTGAGATTTCCTGCCACTGCGAATTATTCAACAAAAAAGCCGATTGCTCTTTAAAGAGCGCCAATGCCGGTTTATTCAATCGTTGCGCCACCATCAAAGAGAAAAACCAATCGCGCCGTTCGCCACCGGAGACGTAATCAACCTGTTCGGCACCGATTTCCGTTCGCGCGATTTCCACCGCGCTATCGATCACTGCGCGATAACCCGCATCTTCCTTATAATTCTTTTCAACCCGGCCTTGCAAAGCGAGTAGCAATCCACGACGATCACTTTGATGTTGATCAATAAAAGCCAAAAGCTCTTCCGCTTTTTGACGATTGCCGTATAGAAAATGCCCGTTGAGATAAAACGGCCCAATCGTCCCGGAGGTATACCAAAACGGCTGGTGCAGTGGCGCGATTTCTAATGCGTGAGTAGAGAGAAGAAGTTTGAAGATTTCGGAGGTATCCATTGAAAGTAGTTGTCAAGTACTCTTACTGTGACACAGTGGGCACTTGATACAGGCCGCCAGCAATAAGTTCTTCGCGTTCTGCCATGCGATTCGGATGATTCAGTTGCAACAATTGAACGGTGACATGAGCAATGGCCGTCAACGGAACGATTTGAGCATCATCCACTTGAAAATGTTCTGCCCAATTATCTCGGCGAGGATTAAAGAGAGAAACAATCTCGCCAGTTCGCTGATCAATCGACGCGATATCGCTGCCTTTATGTTTATTGCAGCGCGCACAACAAAACGCCAAATTTTCGAGAGTCGTTGCGCCTTCATGCTTTAGAGCGATGATATGATCGACTTCGTAAGGAGTGAACTGAGCCGTTTCCGGGGTGAGGCAGTATTCGCAAAGCCCGCGAGCGCGATCATGAACGAGCCGCCGTAGCGAGGGCGAGATATTAGTGGTACCCATAGGTATGTTATGAGGCTTGAAGTTTCGAATGCGCTTTCGCTTTGGCCAGACAAACCATGTGCTCTAAATATTCATACCGCTTCCATTCCCATTCTTCGGTTTCCGACAAGCCTTCATTGCGATTCTTTTCCAGCAAATACGAGATGCGCGACTGCAAAACCGGAGAGGGATGGAGCGCCAAAACTTCTTGCGGAGACGGCGAGCCTTCCAACAGCCGAAGTGCTTCATCGACTTCCGCAAAGCCGTTTTGAGGCGACGCTTGCATGGCGCTCAAGCCCAACTCTAAAATGTGCGGCAAGTGCGCTTGGTGCGGACGCAAGCGCGTCGCCAACTCTTCGGGAAGCTCAAGGGTGATTTCCATAGTTTTCAATCCTGCTGAGTTTTTAAAACTGTGACCGCGAATGCGCGCGAATTGGCGCGCATGAAAAGCATTAGCGTTCATTGGCGTTGATTCGCGGTTAAAAAATTATCGAACTCATTCCCAACTTGCGTGAAAGATGCCGGGCTTGTCCACGCGCTCGAACGTGTGCGCGCCGAAATAGTCGCGCTGGGCTTGAATGAGATTCGCGGGCAAGCGCGCGCTGCGATAGGCGTCATAATAAGCCAACGAAGCGCTCATCGCCGCGAGCGGAACGCCAAGCTCGATCGCAGTGCGCACGGCCAAACGCCATGCTTCTTGACGAGAAGTCACGGCCTTTTGAAATTCGGCATCCAAAAGCAGATTGGGCAAATCGGGGTTGCGTTGATAGGCAACCGTGATGTCGTGCAGCAGCCGCGCGCGAATGATGCAGCCCGCGCGCCAAATCTTGGCGATCTCGCCGAGCTTCAAATTGTACTTGTACTCGTCCGAAGCTTTCTTCAACAAGCTCAAGCCCTGGGCATACGAGCAAATTTTGGAAGCATACAAAGCATCACGCACGGCATTGATGAACTGTTTGGCCTCACCTTTGAACTTCGCCGAGGGCCCGCTCAAAATCTTTGCGGCATGCACACGCTCATCTTTTTGCGAAGAGAGAATGCGCGCATCCACCGCAGCCGTGATTGTCGGAATCGCCGCGCCCAAATCCAGCGCGTTTTGCGTGGTCCATTTGCCCGTGCCTTTCTGCCCGGCCTTGTCGAGAATCACGTCGACGAGCGGCTTGCCTGTGTCTTCATCGATCTTCTTAAACACTTTCGCGGTGACCTCGATGAGAAACGAAGAGAGCTCGCCGCGATTCCATTCGGAAAAAATCTCGTGGAAGTCACTTGCGGAGAGGTCGAGGCCGTGTTGCAAAAGATCGTAGGCTTCGGCGATGAGCTGCATATCGCCATATTCGATGCCGTTGTGGATCATCTTGACGTAATGTCCGGAGCCGCCCGGCCCGATGTACGTGACGCATGGCGCGCCGTCCTCTTGCGCTTTCGCGGCGATCGCCGTCATGACCGGTTCGACTTCTTTGTAGGCCGCTTCGGAGCCGCCGGGCATGAGGCTCGGACCCCAGAGTGCGCCTTCTTCACCGCCGGAAACGCCCATGCCGAAATAGTTGAAGCCCTGTGCCGCAAGCTCTTTTGCGCGGCGTTCGGTGTCGGCAAAATAAGAATTGCCGCCGTCGATGATCAAATCGCCTTTATCCAAATGCGGCAAAAGCTGCGCGATGGTCGCATCCACAGGCTGACCGGCCTTCACGAGCAACATGATGCGTCGCGGCTTTTCTAATGCTCCGGCAAATTCCGCCATCGAAAAAGCCGGCAGGATATTTTTTCCGGCGGTTTTGCTTGCCATGTATTCTTTCGTCGTGTCGGGCGTGCGATTATAAACCGCGACGCTGAAGCCGTTGCGTTCTACGTTGAGGACAATGTTTTGTCCCATGACACCGAGACCGATCAAACCGAATTGTTGCTTGGGCATGCGTTGCTCCAGCCTTTTGAGTTATTTTGTTTCAATGTTCTGTTTTGCGATCGAAGGCCACACAAAAATATCCTGCACATTAATTGCGAAGTCCGGCAACAACTCCGGGCACGTCAAAGTATCTTTCACCCATTTGCGATCCTGTGGGGTGACGACCATCACGCCTTTTTGCATGGGATCCACGAACCAAACGATGCGGCTGCCATGCTCAAAATACAACTCGGCTTTGTCATACAGTTCGGTCCAACCGTCGTCGCGCGAAACGATTTCTATTGCCAGGTCAGGCGCAGCGCTGCCATAACGCTCTTCGTTAACGTTTTGATTGAGGATGGCGCAAAGATCGGGAACGCGGCCTTCGTGAGGGCGATCGGGCCAGAGACGAAAAGTGTATTCGGTGCGCGCTAGACCAATGGGATTGCGATCGAAGTATTCTACTAATTTTGCGCCCAAACGAATCTGAGCATCGGCATGTTTATTGTCGGACATTTTGAATTTCATCCTCCCGTTGATGAGTTCAAAAGGTTTTCCTTGAGCAAGTTTGCTGGCTTGCTCCCAAGTCAGCTTTGTCGGCGGCGGCGATGGTTTTGACCACGCGACAGTCTCTGTCTGCGCTGGTTCGCCGAGAATAGCTTCCATGATTTCTGCCATGATATTTTACCTCAGAATAAAATTCTTTTACTTTAAAATTTGACTGAAGGTATCAAAAACTCAGCACATTGATCAAGCTAAAATTGCTCGAGCTCAAAAACTTTCCAAGATTCGCGCGCAGCTCCGTCGTGGTCGAATCGACGTTCGCCAAAGTCGAGCGCAAGCGCGTCGCGATTTCATCGTCATAAATGAGCCGGCCCAAATTGCCTTCGCGATTATTGAGGCGCCGGGAAATATCTTCCAACGTTGCGGCAAAAGTATCGAGGCGTTGCACCGTGCGGCCGAACGTGAGCAGCGTGCTATCCAAACCCGAACGCCGTTGCTCGACGATTTCGCGCAATTGCCCGGAAGTATAATCGATGTTGCTAAACGTGCGGCGCACCAAAAGGTCATTGTTCACGACCAGCTCGCGCAGCGCGGAGGTCGTGGCTTGTAAATCCGCAAGGCTATGAACGATGGGCTGCCGCACGGTGGATTCGTCAAGCATGAGATGCACGAGCGTCAAAGTAGTATCAACGCGTTTGGTGAGATGGATGACTTGCGCGGCCAATTCGGTGATACCGACGAGCGCTTCGGACATGCCCCCGCTCGAGGTGCCGGGCAAAGGCTCAATCAAATCTTCGGAGAGCAATTGGGGGCCGCTTGTGCCGGGCATGATTTCGATTTTTTTTCCGCCCATCATTTCAATAGGAACGATCGAGGCGCGATAATCGCCATACAATTCTACGTCGCGGCTTAATGCGACTTCTATTATTGCCCGGCCTTTTTCAAGCGAGATTTTGGCGACGCTGCCTTTGCGCACGCCGTTGACGGTGACTATATCGTTCTTGCGCAAGCCGCCGGTGTTTGGAAAGGAAAATTCGACGTGATATTGATTGGAGGCGAGATTATAGTTTTTCCCCCAAATGATGCCGAGCACCAAAATCAAAAGCCCGGTAATGACGGTGACGCCGACCAGCAACTCGGTTTTGCGACGATCTTGCGACATGCTCCTCCGTTCCGAAATTTTTGCGGGTTTGACAATCGTCAAAGGGTTGTCATTCAGGAGGAATCTTTTTAAGCGCTGGAGAGAAAGGCGGATTTTGATATTCCCTAAAAAAGATTTTCAGAATGACGGAAAAAACTATTCAAAATCCCTCTGCAGATATCTCTCCAATTCGAGATGGTCCTCGGTCTTCTCTTGAATCTTGCGCACAAGGCGTTCGTTGAATTCGCGCGCGGGATGCGTGCCGGCAATTTTCAGCAATTGATTCAGCGCGATGACTTCGGCGATAACCGTGATATTTTTGCCGGGGAAGATCGGCAGCCGCACGTAGGGAATATCGACTTCGAGAATTTGCGTCGGCTGCTCCACCAAGCCCACGCGCTCGTAATCCACTTTGTTGTCCCATTCCTCCAAATGCACTTCCACTTCGATGCGCTTCTGTGCGCGCACGGCGCGAATCCCGAACATGCTGCGCACGTCGATGATGCCCAAGCCGCGAATCTCCATATGATGCTGCAAAAGCTCCGTGCCTTGTCCCAATAATATGCCCGCAGTTTTGCGGCTGATCACGACCACGTCGTCCGCGACGAGACGATGGCCGCGCTCGACGAGATCGAGCGTGATCTCGCTTTTGCCGATGCCGCTTCTTCCCGTGAACAGGACGCCGATGCCGTACACGTCCACGAGCGAGCCGTGTACCGTGATTTTTGGCGCAAACTTTTCGTCAAGAAATTCGCCGAGAACGTGCGTCACCGTCGAAGTGTTTTTCGGGCTGCGAAAGATGGAGACGCCGCGCTTGTTCGCAAGCTCCACCAATTCCGGCGGCGCTTGATTGTTGTCGGTTGTGATGAGGCAAGGCATATCGAAATTGAGCACGGGTTTGAGCGCGCGCAAACGCTCCTCCGCGGTCATGTCTTCGAGAAAGCGCAATTCCGTATTGCCGAGAATTTGCACGCGATCATACGTGAAGACTTTGATGAAGCCCGAAAGCGCCAGCCCGGGACGGTGCAATTCGCCTTCTTTAATGACCTTGCGAAAGCTGTACGTGCCGTTGACGATTTCCAAAGCCAGAGGCCTTTGCATCGCGTTATAAAGGGCTCCGACGGTGAGGTTTTCCATGGGCGACTTCTTTCTTGAGGCGTTATAGATATTACCCCGAAACAATTATCACATTCATAAAGGTCTTTTACCGAACCGCCAATTTACGCGAATGCGCGCTAATTTTTATTCGCGTTGATTGGCGTTGATTCGCGGTTGCTAGTTTTGGCTGTGGCTCTTTGCCGCGCCAGTATTTCGCTCTCGCAAAAAAGAAAGCTGCCCGGCGCCCCGGGCAGCTTTCACGGATACACGAGGATTACATGGCTTGCGCCAATTGGCCTTCTTCGGCGAAAGCCAGACCGGCTTTGACGTTGCCCTTTTTGTGGCGCTTTTCTTTATACTTCATCAACTGGCGTTCCAGCTTGTCGACCGCCAGCGTGATCGATTTTTGCATCGTCTCGCTCTTTTCCTTTGCGGTCAACCGTTGCCCATACACCTTGAGATTGATTTCCGCAACCCGAGTTTGCTTTTCCCAGGATAGGATGATCTCGCCTTCGATGATGCCGTCGTAATACTTTTTGAGGCGAGCCACCTCCGTCTCCGAGTACGCCTTGATGTCGTCCGTCGCTTTGAAGTGTCGAGCCGTGATGTGGAGTTTCATTTCGACTTCCTCCTTGCATGAAGAGGTTCAAGGTGCATTGTTAGCCTCCAGGCTAAGATGGATTAAAGTCCTGCCATCGGAATTTAAAGTGCAGGCAAGTTCGTTTGAGCTTCCTCCTTCCTGTCAACTCTTACGATTGCTGCTTGCGTCCGGTTGCCGCGCGTGTTCGGCGCGAGGGTGGGCCAAATGATAAACCGTTTTCAAACGTTGCGGCGTCACGTGCGTGTAAATCTGCGTGGTGTTCAAGCTGTTGTGGCCGAGCATTTCCTTCACGGCCATGAGATCGGCGCCCGCCTCCAACAAGTGCGTCGCGAAGCTGTGCCGCAAAATGTGGGGATGCGCTTTATCCGGATCGGTCACTTGGCCGAGATAGTGCCGCACCATGTTGTATACTTCATTCGCCGTGACTCGATAGCCGTTCGCCGCGAGAAACAATGCCTGCTCGCCCGCTTCCGCAACCAACTCACGCCGCGCGCGGCGCCATTGTTCCAATGCTTGTTTCGCGGCGCGGCCCAACGGCACCACGCGCTCGCGCGAACGTTTGCCGAGTACGCGCACTTGGCCGTTGGAAAAATCCACGCCGTCGAGATCGAGATCAACCAACTCTTGCCGCCGCAAACCGGAGCCATAGAACAACTCGAGAATCGCGCGATCGCGCAGGCCGAGCGGCGTAGTGAGATCCGGCAATTGCAAAGCCTGCTCGACATTTTCCGGCGTGAGGAAACGCGGCAGTCTGCGCGCTTTTTTCATTAACACAAGATTCGCCGTGGGATTCGAGGCGAGCACGCCTTCGCGTACGAGGTATTTGAAGAATACGCGCAAGCCCGTGAGTTTGCGATTGATCGTCGCGGGTTGCATGCCGTTTTGCGAAAGCGAACTGATGTAACTGCGTACCAACGCGCGCGTCACTTCGTCGTGCTTTTGGCTTTGCCAAAATTCTCCAAACTGGCGCAACTCAATCTCGCGCGTTTCCAAAGTACGCACTGCGGCGCGGCGTTCCGCTTTAAGATAGAATAAAAATTTTTCGCTCCACGGCGCGAAATTTTCAAGCGAGAGCGGCTGATTCATTGAAATCTTCCACCGAGCCTTCCAATTCATGTTTGCACTTGGGACAGCGCACGTGCGCGCCTTTGGCTTGCGTGTAGCGCTCTTCGGTATAAGGCGAGCCGCATTGCGGGCACGGAATCTTCACGGGTTTATTCCAACTCACGAAATCGCACTCAGGATATCTGTTGCAGCCGTAAAACGTGCGGCCGCGCTTCGATCTTCTTTCCACAACTTGCCCGATGCAGTTTTCTTTCAAACACGGCACACCGATGGGAAACGGCTTGGCATTTTTGCAATCGGGATAACCACTGCACGCGATGAAGCGTCCGTAGCGCCCGACTTTCATCACCATCTCTTTGCCGCAATTCTCGCACACTTCACCGGTCGCAACTTCCTGCACATCGAGCGGCTTCGTATGTTTGCAATCGGGATAGCCGCTGCACGCCATGAAGCGGCCGTTGCGGCCCCAGCGAATGATCAGCGGCTTGCCGCATTTCGGACAAATTTCCTCGGTGGTTTCCTGCAAAGTCTCTTTGATCGAATCTTTATTCTCTTCCGCGGCTGTGACGACTTTGTTGAACGGCACATAAAACTCGTTTACAACTTGCAGAAATTTTTTCTTGCCGCTTTCGATCTTGTCCAACTCGTCTTCCATGAACGCCGTGAATTGCACATTGAAAATTTGCGGGAATTGCTGCGTCAAAATTTTATTCACGGTCTTGCCGAGGTCCGTCGGCGCGAGCTGGCGGCCCTGCTTCTCAACGTACTTGCGCGCGGTGAGCGTGCTGATGATCATCGCATACGTGCTCGGGCGGCCGATGCCGAGCGCGTCCAATTCTTTCACCAAGCTGCTCTCACTGAAACGCGCCGGCGGTTTGGTGAAGTGTTGTGCCGGATGAATGTCCAAGAGCGTGAGCATCTCGCCGATTTCCAAAGCCGTGGGCATCGCGGAGTTGCCGCCGTTTTCACCGTCCTCTTCATCTTTGAAATCATCGAAGGCCTGCAAGAAGCCGCGAAAGAGCGTGACCGTGCCCGTGACGCGCAGCAAAAATTTTCCGGCTTCGATATCGATAGAAGTTTGCTCTTGTATCGCGGCCTCCATTTGGCTTGCCACGAAGCGTTGCCAAATCAACTCGTACAAGCGGAATTGCTCCGCCGTCAAATAGCGCTTGATGGACTTTGGAGCATATTTCATCGAGGTGGGGCGAATCGCCTCGTGCGCGTCTTGCGCGCCGGCTTTGACTTTGTAGCGGCGCGACGCTTTCGGCAAATAGTCAACGCCGTAATCTTTCACGATCAGATCGCGCACCGCAGCGAGAGCCTCTTCTGCCACGCGCACGGAATCGGTACGCATATAGGTGATCAAACCCACGCTGCCCGCTTCGCCGAGTTCGATGCCCTCATAAAGTTGCTGCGCGATCATCATAATCCGCTTCGCCGTATAGCCTAAACGCTTCGCCGCCTCTTGTTGCATCGTGCTCGTGGTGAAGGGCGGATACGGTTGGCGATTGATCTTCTTCTTTTTGAGGTCCACAACTTTGAAAGTTTGCTGCCGCAACTCGCTCGCGATTGCCTGGCTTTCGTTTTCGGTGTGAATCTCGGGCTTCGCATCGCCGATCTTCACCAAGCTGGCGAGGAACGGCGCGGTCTTCTTGCCTTTCAACTCGACATCGATGCTCCAATACTCTTCAGGAATAAAAGCATCGATCGTTGCCTCGCGTTCGCAGATCAAGCGCAACGCGACGGACTGCACGCGGCCCGCGCTGAGACCGCGATAGATCGTGCGCCACAAAATCGGGCTGACTTGATAACCCACGAGACGATCCACCACGCGCCGCGCTTTTTGCGCATCCACAAGATTGACGTTGATCTGCTGCGGATGCTCGAGCGCTTGCCGCACCGCGTTTTCGGTGATCTCATTGAACATCACGCGCTCGATGTTCTCGTTGTGATTGCTGATTTCTTCCGCGAGATGATTGGCAATCGCTTCGCCCTCGCGGTCCGGGTCCGTGGCGATATAAACTTTATCGACGTTGCTCGCGGTTTTGCGCAGCTCGGTGAGAATTTTTCCTTTGCCGCGAATGGTGATGTACTCCGGCTCGAAACCGTCTTCCAACGCAACGCCGAGCCTTTGTTTGGGGAGATCTTTGACGTGCCCCACCGAGGATTTGACGGTAAAATCCTTGCCCAAAAACTTGCCGATGGTTTTGGTCTTTGCAACGGATTCAACAATGACTAATGCTTTGGCCATATTTTGAATACCAGAATCTTTCGTTGTATTGCAAATTTAAAATTGAAGATCTTCAATTTTAAATTTCAACTGCTTTGATGTGAGGTTCTATCGAATTGAACTCGAAGAAACTTAGCGGAAAATCTCCGGCTGAGAGGCGGGGTGGAACCGGAGGAGCCGTTGTTTCCTCCACCCGTTTCCGTTTGGCTGAGAGATGAAAAGAATGAATGGAACAGGCCAGACAGAACGGGCGCGATCAACGAAGCGTTCCAGAGCCTGTCAGTGAATGGTTTTGTTTTCCTCGTGAAAGAAAAACGCGCCTTCGCTTGCGCCTTCCGGGCTGAACAACACCGCAGCCACGAGCGCTTTGACCTCTACTTCATTGACGCGATGGAGCCCGGACATCATCGCGCGTTCGATGACGTATTCGATTTGAATATCGTTGAGCAACCGCAGTTGCTTCAATTGCAAAAGATAACCAAACGCTTCGCGCGCGATGATCATGCGCTCGGCCTGGTGCAAAACGCGAAACGAGGCCGCCAGCGTTGCGCCGCTGTTGCGCTGCAACTCTTCGGTCTCGCCGTTGTAACGCTCGAACAGCCACGAGAACGCGAAGCTGATTTCATGTTGCGGATAGCCTTTTTGCAGGAGATCACGCGAAATCACCTCCAATTTACCCGGCTGAGATTGCATGCCGTCCATCTCAGTCATGATGTATACCAAAATTTCCACGACGCGTTCGTTCATATTATATCTCCAAAAATCTCCGTTGAATTGGCGGCAATGTATGAAAAAAATTTCGAAATGCAAGCGCTTTATCCGGTGTGCGAAAATGTTAACAGCATTTATGGCCGTCAAACGTTCAGGATTATTTTCTGCTCGCTGCCGCGCTTTTAAATCCAGATTGTTTTTGTAAGTTGCTTCAAGTATTCTTTGCAAAAATCCAAATCTTCGGACACGGATTAAGACTGATTCTCACTGGTTTTATCCGTGATGATCCGTGGAAATCTGCGTCCAAACTGTTTGCTTCAAAAGCGAAGACTCCACTTTCGCCAAACTAAAACGCTTCTTCTCTTATGCCACCTCTCAAAACCATCGTGGTCGATGATGAATGGCTCGTGCGTTCGGAGTTGCAGATGATGCTCGCCGAGCATCCGGAGGTTGCGTTGGTCGGCGAGGCCGCCAACGTTGCGCAAGCCATCGAATTGATCCACGCCGCCGCGCCGGAAGTGATCCTGCTCGACGTGCAAATGCCCGGCGCCACGGGCTTTGACTTGCTCGATCAAATCGAAACCTCGGCGAAAATTATTTTCATCACGGCGTACGACAAATATGCGCTGCGCGCTTTCGAAGTCAATGCCATCGATTATCTGCTGAAACCGATCAGCAAAGAGCGACTCGCGAAAGCGATCAAAAAGCTCGCGACGAACGAGCCTGCGCCTGTGGCGACGAGCAAAAAGGCGGGGTATGACGACGTCATCTACGTACACGTCAACGGCGCGCTCAAGTTCATCAAGCTCTCTTTGTTGAAGTGCATCACTGCGGAGGGCAATTATTCTTACATCTATTACGGCGACAAGCCGCGCGCTCTGGTCTCGAAGACTTTGCAGGAATGGGAAGAGCTGTTGCCGGAAAAATATTTCGTCCGGATTCACCGCTCCACCATCGTCAATTTCGCTTTTGTGGAAAGAGTGAAGAAGAGCAAGAACTACTCGCAGGAAGTTTTTGTGGCGGGCCTCGCAAAGCCGTTCATCATGAGTCGGCGGTATGCGGCAAAATTGAAAGCTCTTTTGGCTTCATGAACAAACGCTGCAAAACTTTGCGGCCGCTTTTGGCGGGTTCATAATGAATACGAATCTTCGCGTGTACCCACCCGTTTTCTTGATAAACCTGAAAACCGTATTGCTCTTTGAACATCAGCTCCAATCTCTGTTTGAGATTTTCCAAAGAAGCCCCGTGCGCCTCATCCTTCTTTTCTCCTTCCGTTGCGTGCTTGAGCAATTCGCCGGTGTTGGACACGTCAATTGATAAAACGCCGTCGTTCAGCATAATGAACACCGCGACCTTGAGCGGCGTCGGACTCGTGTACATGCCGTACTTGATCGCATTCTCCACCAGCGGTTGAAAGATAAACGCGGGCACGGCGCATTTCTTCGCGGCCTCGTCGATTTGAAAAGAGACCTCCAGCGAATCGCGATAACGAATGCGCTCGATGTGCAGGTAGTTATTGACGGCTTTGATTTCCTCTTCGAGCGAAGCCTCGACCTTGTTGAAATTCAGCAGCGTGTAGCGGAAAAATTCCGACAGCTCCGTGATCATTTGCCACGCGCGCTCTTTGTCGATCATGATCATCGAGCGAATCGAGTTGTGCGCGTTGAACAGGAAGTGCGGGTTCATTTGATAGCGCAGCAGCTTGAGCTGCGAGAGGTTCGCGAGCGACTTTGCTTCGAGCACGTTGCGCTTTTGCGCTTGATAGTCGTACAAATGTTTGATGATCAACATGAACACCACCAGCCCCAAAATTTTAAACCACCAGCTTTGCCAGAACGGCGGCGTGATCGTGACTTTGATCGCCGCGCCCTGCTCGTTCCACACGCCGTCGTTGTTCGCGGCTTTGACTCTAAAAGTATACGTGCCGGGATTGAGGTTCGTATAAGTCGCCAAGCGGCGATGACCCACCCGATTCCAATCTTGATCGAAGCCCTCCATTTTATAAGCATATTGGTTTTGCGCGCTCGCCGCATAATTCAAGGCCGCAAATTCAAACGAGAACACCGAGTGGCGATACGACAGCGTGAGCTCTTTGGTCTAGCTGATCGACTCGCGCAAAATGTTTTCCGCGCCGCCGATTTCCACCGGGCGATTAAAAATATTCAAACGCGTGATGACCACCGGCGGCACGTACGCGTTGTCGCGAATGGTTTCGGGATAAAAAGCAGTGACCCCGTTGATGCCGCCGAAAAACATTTCGCCGTCGCGTGTTTTCAGAAAAGCATTGTAGCAGAACTGATTGCTCTGCAAACCGTTCTCTTTGTAATAGGTTTTCACCGTGCTCGTGCGCGGATCGAACTTGACGAGCCCGTTCGTGCTGCTCAACCAAAGGTGCTTTTGTTCGTCCTCCAAAATGCCGTAAATGATGTTGCTCGGCAAACCCTCCTGCATTGTGAACGCTTTGAATGTTTCGCTTTCGCGGTTAAAAAAGAACAGGCCGCCGCCCGTGGTGCCGATCCACAAATTGCCGGACTCGTCTTCGTGCAGTGCGCGGATGGCGATGGTGACGATGTTGTTGATGGGAAGCTGATACTGTTTGAAAACGCGCTTGGCTTTATCCCAACAACCCAAACGTCCGCGATTGGAGCCGATCCAAATTTTGCCCTCGCGCGATTCCAGCAACGCGGTGATGGCGCGAAAGCTCGCAAGATTATTCTCCGTAAAAAAGTGACGGAAACGCCGATCCTTCGGATCCCAAACATCAAGCCCGTTGTCGAACGTTCCCACCCAAATTTCACCCTCGCGCGATTGCAGCAACGCCATCACGTCGTTGCCCGCGAGACTGTTCGGATCGTTAGGCCGGTTTTGATAATGCGAGAATCGCTGCGTCTTACGCTCGAAAAAATTCAGCCCGCCTTGAAACGTGCCGATCCAAAGATCGCCCTCGCTCCCGCCGTTGCGGGATTCGAGCAGGGTTTTGATGTTGTTGACGCTGAGGCTCGCGGGGTTGGCATTTTCATGTTTATAGTAAGTGAACTCGTTCTTCGCGCGGTCGAGATGATTCAAACCGCCTTCTTCAGTTCCGAACCATAAATTGCCGTTACGGGATTCGAGCAGCGCGTACACGACTTTGTTATTCAAAAAACGGCGGTCTTGCGCTTTGGCTTGATAGTGCTTGAAACCGCTTTTATCGACATTGATGAAATTCAATCCGTCGCGCGTGCCGATCCAAAGATCGCCTTTGGCGTCTTTGAAGATGCACTGCACGGAATTGTGGCTCAAGCTGTAAGGGTCGTTCGGATCGTGGCGATAATTGCTGAACCGCTGCGTTTGCCGGTCGAAGAGGTGCAGGCCGTCGCGGTCGCCCACCCATAAATTTCCTTTGCCGTCGTCGAGAATCGCTCGAATCGTTGCGCCTTCCGCGTCGTTCTTCTCCGCAAAGAAGCGTTGAAAAGTTTTTTTCTCGCGATCAAAAAGATTCAGCCCGCCGAACGTGGTGCCGATCCACAAATTGCCTTGCGTGTCTTCGTGTATAGAGCGTACGTCGTTGTCGCCCAAACTGGCCGGGTCGTGCGCATCGTGTTGAAACACGGTAAAGCTTTTTTGTTCGCGATTGAAAAGCCACAGCCCGCTGTTCAGCGTTCCCGCCCACAAGTTGTTTTGTTTGTCTTCATAAACCACGTTCACGATTTTCGCGCGCGGCCGCGCGTTTTCCAACGAAGGGGGAAAATAATTTTGCGACGTGCCGTTGCGCAGATCGAACAGATCGAGGCCGTTGCCCGTGCCGAGCCATAAGTTACCTTGCGCGTCTTCGCAAATGGCGTTGACGTCCTGGCTGCTGATGCGAATTTCGGAAGAAGAGTCGGAAGTAAAATGGCGAAACGATTCCGTGCCGCGCTCGAAAAGATTGACGCCGTCGCCTTCGGTTCCCACCCAAAGATTGCCGTGACGGTCTTGCACGATGGCGCGAATGATTTGCGCCGAAAGGCCTTTGGGATTTTCCGGCCGCCAACGAAAAACGGTGAATTCATAGCCGTCGAATTTATTCAAGCCTTCGTTCGTGCCCACCCAAAGAAACCCGCGATGATCTTGAAACACGCAATTCACCTTGCTATGCGAAAGGCCGTCGTCGATGGAGAAGTGCTCGAATTTGAGATCGTGTTCTTGGGCGTGAAGTGGGAAGGAAAGCGCGAAAGCCATCCATAAAAGGCAAAAGCATTCCCGCAAAGGCGCAAAGCTGCAAAGGTGGCGCAAAGAAAAAATTTTACGGCGCTTTGGCAAAACATGGGTTCCACCTCTCCATAACATGTCATTCAGTAGGAATCCTTTTACTCGCTGGAGGTACTGCCGAGCGCTTAAAAAGATTCCTACTGAATGACACCGTATAGAGGGAGTGCGAAATGTAACCAATTTTTTGCTCCGAACAATAAACCGTTCTGCCGGCAAATTATTCTGCCATCATTTTTCTCGCGCCAATTTAAAGCTTTTGCCCGAGAATACAACAAATTTCACCCGCAAAGCTCGCCGCTCACATCGCTATTTGACCGCTCACACGATCGGCATTGCGACCCCGAAGATATGAAGCTATTTTGCAGCGCGCAAAATCTCCGCACGCCGATAATAACCACCGTAGACTCTCAGCACGAGAAATAAATCACAACTCCGGGGAAGATCGTAGCGCAGACTTCCAGTCTGCAAACTAAGCCAGGCAGGATGCCTGCGCTACAATTATCTTCGCGGTCGTGATAGTTTTTCGAAAGTAATACTATATGAAACCGTTCCGCGCCCTCATTGTGGATGATGAGTGGTTGATTCGTTCCGAGTTGAAGAGCATGCTCCGGCATTATCCCGACATTCACGTTGTAGGAGAAGCCGCAAACCTCACTGAAGCGTTGCACGCTGCCGAAGCCGCGCAACCCGATCTCATCTTTTTGGACATTCAAATGCCGGGCGGAACCGGCTTCGAAGTTTTGGAGCAAATTGCAAACGCTTGCAAGATTATTTTCGTGACGGCTTTCCCGCAGCATTTCGCCCGCGCGAAAGAGTATAAAGCCGTCGACTATCTTCTGAAGCCCATCAGCAAAGAGAGATTGGAAAGCGCGATACGGAAATTGCAAAGCTCCTCGCCATAACAACGGCAACCGCGAATGCACGCGAATTGGCGCGAATAAAAATTAGCGGCCCTCGGTGTTGATTTGCGATTTAAAACTGTTGGCTGAAAAAGCAACGCGCAGAAAGAAGAATCATCATGAAGACTACTTTGCGAAAAACGTTCGCCCTGCTATTCTTGTCGATTGCCATTGCCGCCCACGCGCAAGGGACTTTGCGCGGTGTGATTACCGACTCGCTGGACAAATCGCCGCTGGTCGGCGCCAACGTTTATCTCATGGGCACTGCCTTGGGCAGCGCGGCCAATTTGGAAGGGGCTTATCGCATTGAAAGAATACCGGAAGGAAAATACACGCTGCGAATTTCTTACATCGGTTATGTGACGAGAGACGTGCCGGTGGAGGCGCAAAACAATCGCACGCTTTCCCTCAATGTCAGCTTGAAGCCCGATGTTCTTCAAGGCGAAGAAGTCCTCGTCACCGGCCAGGCCTTCGGCCAAGCCGCAGCCATCAACCAACAGATCACCTCGAACACGGTCGTCAACGTCGTCTCCGAAGAAAAAATCCGCGAGTTACCGGATGCCAACGCGGCAGAGTCGGTGGGCCGCTTGCCTGGAGTTTCAATTATCAGATCCGGCGGCGAGGCGAATAAAGTCATCCTGCGCGGTCTCGAAGACAAATTCACGGTCATCACCATTGACGGGGTAAAAATTCCGGCCACCGATGCCACGAGCCGAGGCGTTGATCTGAGCACGCTTTCCCAAAGCTCGCTGGCCGGCATCGAATTGTATAAGGCCTCGACTCCGGACAAAGACGGAGATGCATTAGCCGGAACCATCAATCTGGTCACCAAAAAAGCGCCGGAAATCAGAAATCTCAGGGCAGACCTCAAGGGCGATTACAACTATCTGATGGAATCGGCAAATCAGTATGATCTTTCGGCGCATTACGGAGAACGATTCTTTAACGGCCTTCTCGGCGTGCAACTCTCCGGGAACCTTGAAAAACGCATCAGGAGCAACGAACGAATCAACGTCGATTACAACCAGGCACAGCGCGGCGGCGCGGATTATTTTATCGATGATTTCATTCTGGAATTTACGGATGAAATCCGAAAACGGAACGGCTTCAGCGTGTTGATGGACGTGAACACGCCGGACAACGGCACGATTCGCTTTAATAGTGTCCGTCCGAAAAGGCCGGCTTTTTTGAATTTTTATGCGCGTCGAGAACCTCGTGACACGTGCGATGCTCGCGAGCTGAAGCTGATGGAGGTGTTGAGCGCCAGTGAGCTTGTTCTTCACA
>Ga0247727_10003223_pt1 | contig 36367 bp, 26 predicted proteins | sample WisWelCaveWW1625_FD_202498 | JGI IMG/M metagenome (GOLD analysis project Ga0247727, IMG submission 202498) | Biofilm microbial communities from Wishing Well Cave, Virginia, United States - WW16-25 | ecosystem: Environmental > Aquatic > Deep subsurface > Groundwater > Cave microbial mat | place...
TTCCCACCTTGTGTGGAAACAATCCGTGATTGACGTAATCTTTCAGCGCGGACGAGAAGAAGCCGTAAGCCTCGAAATGATGGCGCGTGATGACCTCCGAGTTCAGCGCGTCAATCACCAGCGGCATAATCGCAATCACGCGCTTGTCTGTTGCGCCGACCAGCCACGTCGTCCAGCCGCGCTTCGATCCGCCAGCAACGACGAATTGATCAACTTTGACTTCTCCTCCTGCCTCGCTCGCTAAAAACTCCTGAATCGCATCCATCGCGCGCACGCCGCTTTTGACCATCGCCAGCCGCACGAGCCAGAAATCGTCTTTGGTCGAAAAATGCTTCGCGCGCGTGTAGGCGATCAGGTCGTCTTCGGAGCGCGCTTTGTCTTTCGAGTCGGCGAAGCGAAGCGGCTGGTTCGGAACCATTCCCAGGTCGGCGACGATGGAATTGGTTTCGGTTGCGATCTTCGCCGAGCGTTCGGAGATCCTCACTGGCGCGGGATTGAGGTTGTTGCCTCCGCCGATGAAGAGCAGAGCTTTGTTGGTTGCGACACGATCCGGCTTGATGATGGTCAGCCAATGCTTCCAGACGGGGCGATCAACCTCCGCTTCGCTGCGCCACGTCTGCGAGGTCAGTTCGAGCACGTAGCCGCGATAGCCTTCGCCGTTGATCGTATTGACCAGCTTCCAGCCGTAGACCGGATCGGATTTGGCGAGGTAGCGGTCGAGCGCGGTCTCCTGCGCGAATGCACTGCGGGTGAGCGCGACGATTGCCGCGCAACAGAGCAGACTGATGGCGAGCCTGTGGTAACAAATGCTGCGATGATTCATAACGCACCTCGAGGTTGTGGGATGTGAAACTGCCTGGCAACCGTAACACAACAGCGGGCAGAGCCTCAATTCCACCTTTGATTTTTGGATTGACAGCCATTGTCACGATGCGTACCTTGTCGGCTTCTGCCCCTGAAGTATCGTTTGTCGAAAGGGAATTGTATGCTCGATATTCATTTTGTGCGCGAGAATTTCGATCAGGTGCGACAAAGGCTCGGGACGCGCAATTTCGATCCGGCGCTGCTGGATAATTTCACCAGGCTCGACGCCGAACGCCGCGCCTTGATCCGCGAGCGCGACGAGCTGAACGCCGCCAGCAACCGCATCAGCAAAGAAGTCGGCGCATTGATGCGCGAAGGCAAAAAGGACGAAGCCGAGGCGAAGAAGGCCGAGTCGCGCCAGATCAGCGAGAAGATCAAGTCGGTTGAATCGCGCGTTGACGAGCTGGAAAACGAATTCCGCGCAATCCTGGTCGGCGTGCCGAACCTGCCGCACGAATCTGTGCCGGCCGGCAAAGACGAATCGGCCAACGCCGAAGTCCGCCGCTGGGGCACGCCGCGTGATTTTGCGGCTGAAGGCTTCGAGCCGAAAGACCACGTTGATCTCGGCGTCGCGCTCGGCATCCTCGATCAGGAGCGCGCGGCAAAAGTCACTGGCGCGCGTTTCGCCGTGCTCTCGGGCTTGGGCGCAAAGCTCGAACGCGCATTGATCAACTTCATGCTCGATTTGCACACGACGGAGCACGGCTACCGCGAGATGCTGCCTCCCTTCATCGTCAACGACGATTCGCTCTTCGGCACGGGACAGTTGCCCAAGTTCGAGCAGGATTTGTTCAAGCTGCAATTCGAGCGCGACTACTATCTGGTGCCGACCGCCGAAGTGCCGCTCACCAATCTGCATCGAGAAGAGATTCTGGACGAGAAGGTCTTGCCGTTGAGCTACACGGCCTACACCCCGTGCTTCCGTTCCGAAGCTGGAAGCTACGGTCGTGACGTGCGTGGACTGATCCGCCAGCATCAGTTTGACAAAGTCGAATTGGTCAAGATCACAAAGCCCGAAGATTCATACGAAGCTCTGGAGCGATTGACGCGCGATGCCGAAAGAGTCTTGCAACTGCTCGGACTGCCTTATCGCACGGTGACCCTTTCGACCGGCGATATGGGCTTTGCGGCGGCGAAGACTTACGACATCGAGGTCTGGCTGCCGAGCCAGAACACCTATCGCGAAATCTCTTCGTGCTCGAATTGCGAGGCGTTCCAGGCGCGCCGCGCGCAGATTCGCTTCAAACGCGACGGCAAATCGAAGACCGAATTCGTTCACACGCTGAACGGGTCAGGGCTGGCGGTGGGAAGGACCTGGTTGGCGATTTTGGAGAACTTTCAGCAAGCGGATGGATCAGTGCGTGTGCCGGAGGCGCTTGCGCCTTATCTCGGTGAAGAAGTGATAGCCGTGAATTGATCGGCGGCAACAGATATTTTTCTACGGCTGATCGAGAAGCTGGCGAATGCGCGGTTCGAGCGCAGTGCGAATCTCGGCGTCTTCGAGCGCATATTCGATCACGGTCTTCAGGTAATTCACCGGATCGCCGATGGTCAACCATTCGCCGTCGGTCACCGGTTGCGCAACGACGCGACCACCGCGCCGCACATACTCGCGCACGGCGTCGGTCAACCAAAGCTCGCCGCCTTTGCCGAGAGGGGTCTCGCCGAGGATTTGAATAACATCGTGCGAAAGCAGGAACCGCCCGAACATCGCCAGGTTCGATTTGGCCTCTTCGCGCGCAGGCTTCTCCGCCACATCAGCCAGCTCAAGCTCATCGCTTTCTTCCTTGAACTTCACGATGCCATAACGCACAACGTCTTCCCATGGGACTACCTGTGTGCCGACAACCAGCGCGCCGGTGCGGTTGTGGGCTTCGATCAGATGCATCGCAAATGGAGTTTTCGATTTGATGATGTCGTCGCCGTAAGCGTAAATGAAGCCCTCGTCGGCGGGAATATGAGGGCGCGCAACCAGCAAAGGCGTGCCGTTGCCGTAAGGACCGGTCTGTGGCTCGATGACCAACTCAATACCCTCCATCTTTTCGATGAATTCATCGAGCGCTTTGTGCTTGCCACGGGGCGGGACGCTGGAGGGTTGGTACTTACGGCGCAGAGGAGCCGCGTTTTCACCGGTGATGATAATGATTTTTCTGATGCCTGAGTCAATGAACTCTTCGATGATGAGTTGGATGGCCGGCTTGTTGATGATCGGTAGTAGTTCTTTCGGGTAGCCCAGCGTGATTGGCAGCATGCGCGTGCCTGAACCCGCTGCTGCAATAATCCCTGTTTCAACTTTCATTGACCTATTCTCCGGTTCCTGACTTTCAACGGGGGACACTCAAAATATCACTTGCAATTCTTTCTCACAAGCTGAGTGTTCCGAAGCGAAACGTGGGGCCTCCTCCCCGAACCTTCCGGTTCAGAGAGGAGGTTGTGTTTGTGGTGGGTGTGGGTCAGGGTGGTTGTTGATCAATGAATGGAGCTGCCGCTCAAGCAGCCGGTGTGTGGTTGTGGAGTGGTAGGAGAGCGCATCGTCGTATAAAAAGCACACTCGTGCGTTATGAAACGAAAAGTGAAAAGCAGCTTGTTCTGCGCCATGCCAAAAGCACACGCATTCCCACGCGGACAGAGATAGATAAACTTACCGGGGCTTATTTGCTATTTTTTGTCGGCTGGATTGTTTGCGCTTGCGGTCCGATGCCACCCGGGAGCGCAATTCGGATCGAGGACTTTGCCTCGTTGGTTGAAAGGACGGCGCACTTTAATCTTGAGAGGAGCGTGTGTCAAGACTTTTAATCACCCAACCGCAGAAAATTTCGATCACGAGTTGGGCGGCTTGTCATCAGGCACTGTGACACGGCGTTTGCGCGTGTGAACTGTCGGCGCGGGCGGTGGTGGCGCTTCTTCTTCGACTGCGCGACGAGTCGCGAGGTTTTTGAACGTTGAAAGAAAGGCGCTTGAATCAATCAACGATGCCAGCGGGATTGAAAACTCGGCATTGTTGATTGAGGGCAGCTCGACGGGTTTGGGCGCAATCGGAGCGATGGGCGGAGCAGGAGGCGAATCTGTTGAAGTTGACGGCGCAGTTGTTCCCGCAGGAGTCGTGATCGAAGAACTGTTTTGATCTTTTGCCGAAGTCGCAGGTGGAAGCGAAAGGTTGAACTGGAGATTTTTCTTTGCGCCGGGGTTGGCGGCTTTAGGCTCGGTTTTCGCCGGCGCATCGTTTGCTTTGGGTTTGGTCGCAGTCTCGGTGTTGCTTGAACTGACCTGCGCAAGGGAAGCGGTGACGGCAATGCCCAGGCGTTCGTTGAGTCCGTCCAGCGAGCCGTTGACCTTTTTATAAAGCGATTCGATCACCGCGCGGTTTAAGTCAATCTCCGAGCCGGATTCCGGCGGGGCGTATGCAGCGAGGTACAAATCCAGTGCCTCTTTCAATTCTCCTTCCGTCTCCTTGACCGTCGCCAGATGCCACAACGCGCGTTTGCCTTCGGGCAGCGAGCCGTAAGCTTTCACCGCGCCGGTCAATGCCACGATGGCCTCCCGGTTTTTGTTCGCCTTGAATAACGCCCAGCCTTTTGCATCCAGCGCACGTCCGCGAAAGATTCTCAAACGCCCGTCGCGGTCGTAGTTGGGATATTCGCGCAAAGAGCCGTCCGGCTCCGTCGCCACTTCGGCCAATCCCAACGCCTGCTCTGCAAGCTCAACGGCCAATCCAGTCGCTATGCCCGCCTGCGCCAGACGCCCGGCGATGAGCAGCATTCGGAAAGAGCGGCGCACGTTTTCGACTTCGATGAAATCCATCGCGGCCCGGTCGAGGTCTTCCATCTGCTTGCGTCTGGCTTCGGCGTCAATCGCGTCGGCCTGCTTCGCGGCGCTCCTTTCGCCTTTGGTTTGGCGGGTTGCCGGCGCCGCAGTCGAGGGAGGTTTGATGATGCGCAGGTGGACGTTGAAGCGGACCAGCGCCTCGGCGATTTTGAACACCTCGTTCGTCGTCGGCGGCTCGGCCAGGAAGATGGCGGCCTGGTGTTCGCGCGCGAGCAGTTCTTTCAAATTGTCGGCCTGCGCGTCGAACGCGCCGCCGAGCTTCGCGGTGAACTGTTTCTGCGGCGAGAAACTGAAAGCTTTGGCGAATTGTTCGAGCGCGCCGTCGAAATCTTCGGCGACCAGGTAGAGTTTGCCCAGCGTGAAATAGAGCGTGGGGAAGTTGGCGTAAGATCGGGCTGCAAGCAGATTGCGTTCGGCGTCGAAATACTTGCCCTCAGCCAGATCAACCTCTGCCGCGGCGATGCGCGCCCAACTGTAACGCGGCTCGACCAGCAGCGCCGATTCGGCAGAGGCCCGCGCCTGTTTCAACTTGTTCTGCGCCAGGTAGTAGAAAGCCATCTGCGTTTGCAGATAGATGTCCTGCGTGATCTCTTCCGCCGCGCCGCGCAGATCGCGAGCCTGATTCAACGCCGCGATCATCTGCTCCTCGTTGCCCTGGGCGAGAAAGGCGAGAGCCATTCCTTTGTACGACGGCGAATGTTTCGGCTCGATCTCGAGCTGCCTGCGATAGAGCTTGATCGCGTCGGCGTAAGCTCCGTGCGCGCGGTACAGATTCGCCAGCTCGTAATATGCCCGCTTGTCGTTCGCATCGAAATTGACCGCGAGCTGGTACTCGGCAATGGCATCGTCCAACTGCAATCCCATTCGATAGGCCGCGCCGAGCAGGCGGTGCAATCTGGCTTCTTCTTCGGCGAGCTTCGACGCGGTTTCGAGCGCGCGAATCGCATCAGTCGGCGCTTCGATGGTCATATAAAACTCGCCGAGCGCGGCGAGTCTGGGAGGCTCTTTCACAAACCGTTTTTCGACCTGGCGGGCCAAACCGATTGCTTCATTCCGGTAACCGCGAACTGAGACGGCGAGAGGAATGCGGATCACGGTCTCTTCAAAAAAGCGATCCGTAATTTTTTCGGGCAAGGCTGTCAGGGCGCGACGGAAATTTTCGACCGCGCGTTCGATGTTGTTTTCTCCGAGCTGGACGTCGGCCAATTGCGCCCAGCTTGCGACGATGGCTTCGCGCGCTGTTTGCGCCTGTTCGGGGAGGCTGTTGGTCTTGAGGAATTTTTGCAGGGCTGCGATGCGGGCGTTCGGGTCTTCGATTGCCAGAGCACCTTCTATCGAGCCGGGTGCAGGAGCCGGTGATGGCGATTGCGCCGAGACTGTTGCGCAAAGCAAAGCGCAGATCAGCACACAAATTTGCATGCGCCCAGTGTCCCAGCCGATCTTCATCAGACTCATTCGCCTCGCTCAAAACAGTTTTTCCGCAGCGTTCGGGGAGCAATTCTCGCCGGTCATTGTTTTCCCGCTGCTCGGCGCGGAAATAGTAGTTCGTTGATGCGGTAAAGTAAAACATCTGACGATTTCATTGATGATGAGGCAATGCGGCGGGCGGCGGGTATAATACCGATGGCTTAGGCCGGAGTAAAAATCGTTGACGGAGAGTCCGGTCGTGAAAGAACAATCGAAATCCACGCCTCAGATTCAGGCTTCGCCTTTAGTCATCGGAATCGAATTCGATCACGCGAAGATCGCCGCCGCGTTGGTCAATGAAAGTGGCCGGGTGATTGAACAACACGAAGTCGAAACGCCGCCGCGGACGACGCGCGCCGCCGTATCGGCGATGACGAAGCTGATCACCGCGCTGGCCGCTTCGCCGTCCCGCCACGGCAGCCCGATCAACGGCATCGGTTTTTCGGTCGCAGGTTTGGTTGATCCACCCACGGCCCGGGTTTCGATCCCGGAATTGAAGGGATGGACTCGCGTGGCGTTGCAGCCGATGGTCGAAGAGGGGTTGACCGGCGCGGGCGTTGACATTCGCGTCCCGCCGGACGAAAGACGGGCGCGGGCGAAACACGGCGGTTCGGCTCACCCCGCGATGGCGATCAATTCGCGAGCGGCGGCAATCGCCGCGGGCGAAGCCTGGGTCGGCGCGGCGCGCGGAAAGAACAACGTCGTTTACTTCTCAATCGGCGAGGAGATCGAAGCCGGCATCTTCGCCAGCGGGCGTGTGGTGCAGGGAGCGACCGGGCTGGCGGGCGCGGCAGGCTGGCTGGCCGTCGGCGAGAATTTCAAGCCGGAGTTTGAATCGCGCGGCTGTCTGGCGACCGAGGCCGCGATGGGCGCGTTGAAGCGTCGCGCTCTCGAGGAATGGGACGGCAGCGCGAACTCCGTGATCGGTCAACTGCTGAAGACCAATGCCAGGCGGCTCGATGTCGCGACGATCATCCGCGCCGCGCGCGGCGGCGATACGCTGGCTGCAAGAGTCGTCACCGAAACCTGCCGCTGGATCGGGCGCGGCGTCGCCAACCTGGTTTCCATTTTGAATCCCGACGCGGTCGTGATCGGCGGACGCGCCGGTTTGATGCTCAAGCCCCATTTCGATGAGATTAGCGAAGAGGTCCGCAGATGGGCGATGCCGGCTGCGGCGCGTCAATGTCGCATTGTGGGCGCGGCTTTGGGCGATAAAGCAGGATTGATCGGAGCAGCGAGACTTGCGTTCTTGAAAACGGACGGTTGAAAAAAATCGCAGCCGGGAAAAGCAAAAGGCGCAAGCGAGTTTGTAAATGCTCGCTTGCGCCTTTCGTATTTCTGCTCGTGTTTTCGGTTATTGGCCGTTGTTCGGATCAGTGCGCCGTTTCAAAGTCGGCCGCTCCGATGTCTCCGAAGATTTCTGCTGCGATGAGCCGCCGGTTTGATCGCTGCTCTTCGTTCCATCACTCCGCTTGAGTGTCGGGCGGCCCGATGAATCCTCCGAAGAATTCGATGACGAACCGGAACCTCCGGCTTCATCGCTCGTCTGCGAGCCGGATTGTGATGAGTCGCGGCGTTTGAGCGTCGGCCGCTCAGGCGTTTCCGGCTCGCCCGCGCCATCATCGGTCGTGGTCTTAGGACGGCGTTTAAGCGTTGGGCGGCGCGCGTCCGCTTCACGACTGGTGGCGCGGCTCGAAGCGCCCGCCGCCAGCACTCGCGATCTCACATCATTGAACTCCGAAGTGCTGACCTGATATTCGCCGCGATCGGGGAAACGCCCGATCAATTCGCGCACTTCGGTGATGCGGTCGCCGTTCAACGGATGCGTGCTGAAGATTTTGGCCAGCGTGCCCGGCTTCTTCTTCTCTTTCCCCTGCAGCTTCTCGAAGAAAGTGATCAGCGCGTTGGGATCGTAACCGGAAGCCCACATATACTGGGCGCCCAATCGGTCGGCTTCTTTCTCTGCGCCGCGCGAAAATTTCAGGAAGGTGAGCGGAACCGCAAGTCCCGCAACCTGCCGAATGATGTAACCGCCCCAGCCGCCCATAAAGATCAACGGGATCGAAGCGTAATTGAGCAGTTCGCCTTTCGACGCCTGCTCGACGCCGTGCCTGGCCGTGACGTGAGCGATTTCGTGCGCGAGCACGCCCGCCACTTCGGCTTCGTTCTCAGCGGCCTCGATCAAGCCGCGGTTGACGTAAAGAAAACCGCCCGGCAAGGCGAAAGCGTTCACTTCGTCCGAATCAATCACCTTGATCGTGAAAGGGACTTTCGCGTCGGAATGCAGCACTATATTTTGCGCGACGCGATTGACGTATTCGCTGATAACCGGATCGGTGACGGTTTTGGATGAGCGGTCAACTTCAGCGGCGAGCTGGCGGCCGATAGCGACCTCGCGCTCCAGCGAGTAGAACTCCAACTGGCCTTTGTTGATGTCGCGTTTGCCGATCAGCAGCGGGTTGTTCTTGTCATCGAGGGCTTTCAGTTTCGATTTGTCTTCGCTTTGCGCGAATGCGGAGATAGCGGTCAGCGCAAATGTCAGGATCAGCGCAATGGTGTTTCGGAAAAATCCTGCTTTCATTTCGTTCCCCCTTGCCTGCAACTTTGTTGGGTCAATTTTCTGCCCGGATTATAGATCAACAGCGAAGCCTTAGACGTTCGATTTCCTACACTGGTTAATAAAAAGAACGTTAAATCCGGTTCATCAGGAGAGCTTGAGTAGCAGTCTGCGCGATGCTAGTATCCGCCCGCTCGCAACTCACTTCAAGCTTCGGAACGCTTCACGAATCTCAACAACGTCAACAAAAGGGCCGGCTTCAAATGGAGACCAATCCTTCCTCGACCTCTGAGCGAAACTTGAGCCTCATTCAAACCCGCAATCTGATCATCAAATGGGCAATTACGGTGCTTTCGGGCGTAGCGGTTTATCTGGCTCCGGTTCCGCAAGGCATCACGCCGCAATCGTGGCAATTGCTGGCGATCTTCGTGGCGACCATCGTCGGTTCGATTGTACGTCCGGCGCCGGGCGGAGCGATAGTGTTGCTGGGCATTGCGGCGATTGCGATTACCAAATCAATGCCGCTCAGCGAAGCGATGATCAGAACCGTCACCGATCCTGCCAACTCCGACCTGAGTAAAATCGAAACGCTGCGCATCAAATCAACACTGGGGGGATACGCCGATCCCATCGTCTGGCTGGTGCTCGCGGCGTTTTTTATGTCGCGCGGGATGATCAAGACGGGATTGGGGCGGCGCATCGCGCTGCTGTTCATTCGCGCCATCGGCCATCGCTCGCTCGGATTGGGTTATGCGCTGGTGAGCACCGATTTTCTGCTTGCGTCGGTGATTCCATCGAACGCCGCGCGCAGCGGCGGAATCATCTTTCCGATTGCCAAGAGCGTTGCCGAAGCCTACGACTCGAAGCCGGGGCCGACTGCCGCGCGGCTCGGCGCATTTCTGATGAGCTTCATTTATCAATGCGAAGTGATCGTCTGCGCAACTTTCCTGACCGGACAGGCCGGCAATCTGATCATCCAGAGATTGGCAAAACAGGAGAGCGGGATTGATCTGAGCTATCCGGCGTGGCTGCTTGGGGCAATCGTTCCCAGTCTGGTTTGTTTGCTCGTCACGCCGCCGCTGCTTTATCGCATCTTTCCGCCCGAGGTCACGCACACGCCGGGCGCGGCAGATTTCGCCAAAACGGAGCTGAAGAAAATGGGGTGGATGTCGTGGCGCGAAAAAGTCATGCTGTGTGTCTTCGCTCTGGTCGCCTTGATGTGGGGAACGACCAACAGATTGCACGGCATTGATTATTCGGTCGTTGCGCTGATGGGCATCTGTCTGCTGCTGGTGACCGGTGTGCTCAGTTGGGAAGATGCGATTGCGGAGCGCGCGGCGTGGGATGTGTTCGTCTGGTACGGCGGAATGGTGCGAATGGCCGAAGCATTGGGCGAAACCGGAATCACGAAAAAATTTGCCGAATCGGCTGCCGGATTCACCGCGGGCTGGCGATGGTGGGCCGCATTAGCGCTGCTGGCTTTGGTCTATTTTTACGCGCACTATGCATTTGCCAGCATTTCATCTCACGCGCTGGCGATGTACACGCCGTTTCTGATCGTGGTCATGCTGGCCGGAGCGCCGCCGTTTCTGGCAGTGGCTTTGCTGGCTTACTTCTCGAATTTGTCGGCGGGGCTGACGCATTACGGCACGACGCCTGGCCCGATCTATTTCGGCGCAGAGTACGTCACGCAGCAGAAATGGTGGCAGTTGGGATTGATCGCTTCCGCGCCGAATATCTTGATCTGGGCGTCGGTGGGATTGGTTTGGTGGAAGATTCTGGGTTGGTGGTAGTTGATGCCGCGTCAGATCAAATCTTCCAGCGCCATCTCGAAATCCTGCGCCATGCCCGGATGCCCGTGCCGATTGGCTGCTGCGATGCCTTGTTGATAAGCCTCGCGCGCTTCATCAATGCGTCCAAGTCGCTCAAGCGCCTGCGCCAGTTTTCCATAAGCGTTACCCTCATCGTCGGCCTGGCTCAAATAGGCTTTCAATTCATCGGAGGCTTCTTCAAATCGTTCATGCTTAAGCAACTCGTTGGCCAATCCGAAGCGGATCGTTGGGTTGTTCGGATCGTCGTTGAGCATCTTTCTGAAAAGCTCTATGCGTGGTTCTGCCATCCGTTTATCTCCTCAGACTGGAAGTAAAGTTCGATCGGATGCCGTGATGATAGGTCGCTGCCGAGGCGAGCGTCAAATCCGGCCTGCGCCGGCAACACCTGACACCTGAGGCCGACTGCTTTATACTTACGCCACTGTGAATTAGCTAAACAGCGTAATCGCAAGATATTCGCAGCGGCTCGGTTCACGGAGCTGAACGATAAACCCCAACATTGATCGCATTATCGAGAGGTTCAGATATGGCAAAGGCAAAAGAGAAGAGTCCACAGGACAAGGGCGCAAAAGGCAAAGAAGCGATAGACAAGGAAGCAAAAGACAAAGAGCCGAAAGGCAGGAATAAAAGCATTCTGGTCGGTCGCGTCAAGAAGGTAATCAAAAAATCGCGCCGCAAGCTGGGCGAACAGAAATTCGAGAAGGAATTGCAGCGCACCATCGAATTCCTCGGACAGTTGCAGGCGAAGCTCGGCAATCCTCAGAGCGGCCCTCAGAGCGGCAAGGCTGAAAAAAAGGCTGAAAAGAAGACTGGTAAGAAGGTTGTGAAGAAAGCCGGCAAGAATGTGGCGAAGAAAGCGAAGGCAAACAAGAAAGCCGCGAAGAAGGCTGCCGCCAAAGGCGCGGGCAACAAGAGCAAAAAAGCCGCCTCGAAGACCGGAGCTGCGGCCGCTTCGCCATCCGGGTCGCAATCAACCGATAAATGATCCGAAGACGGCGGTGGCGTTCTATGGCGATATTAATTGATTCGTTTTACAACGGCGCGCGCGGCCCCGTTCGTTACTGGCATCGCCGCTGCGGGCATCTGGTCTCCGACGCTTCGCTCGAAGAGTTGCACGGATTCGCCGAAGCTTTAGGGGTGCGGCGCGAATGGTTTCAGATGAAGTCAATCCCGCATTACGACCTGACCGGCGAAATTTACGAGCTGGCATTGCAACGCGGCGCCGTGCTTGTTTCGTCGCGTGAGATCGTGTTGCGCGCGGTGCGGATTGACAGGAAATCGAAATCGAGACACGCCCGCGCAGCGTCAAACGGGCGCGAATGAAGGCGCGAATTGACAGTGTTTCAAAGCGCGTGCTACTTTGGCCGCTCGTTTGCGGCATCCCAGAATTAACAGGAGATCGGGCATTGAATTTCGACTCTCTCTTCACCGTTCCAATCGGCGATCTGATCTTTTACTTCATCGCCTTCATCCTCTCGCTTTCGGTCCACGAATCGGCGCACGCCGTGACTTCGTACTGGTTCGGCGACGACACGGCGCGGTTGCAGGGAAGGATCTCGCTCAACCCGATGGTTCACATTGATCCGCTGGGCACGCTCCTGATCCCGTTGATGGGGTTTTTGGCGGCCGCGCAGGGGCTGCCTGCATTGATCGGGTGGGCGAAGCCGGTTGACGTCAACCCTCTTCGCTGGCGAAACAAAGACCTGGCCAGCATCATGGTTTCAGCGGCAGGCCCGATCAGCAATCTGCTGCTGGCCACAGTGTCTTTCATCGCCCTCAAGATCATGCTGGTGCGGGAAATGGTGGTTCCGGGATACAAAGCGCCGTTCAACATTGTCACGCCCGCGATGGACCAGCCTGATTGGATGATGCCGGTGTGCACATTCTTGAGTTTGATGTTGCTGCTCAATGTCTCATTGGCGCTCTTCAATCTGATTCCGATACCGCCATTAGACGGCAGTCACGTGCTTGAGACATTGCTCCCCGACAGCCTAAAACCGATCTACGAACAAATTCGGTCTTTCTCGTGGATCATTTTGCTGGGCTTGCTCTGGATGGGAGTCTTCAGTTTCATTATGGCCCCAGTGATAATCCAGGTGATAAGCCTGCTCTACGGCGGATAGCATCTGGTGAACGTTCAAGCTGATTTCAGATTCATCCCGGCAAGAACAAACCTACTCCGGCATTCTCATTGTCAGCTATGAAAAGAATAGTCAGCGGAATGCGCCCGACAGGCCGGATCCACCTGGGCAATTACGAGGGCGCGCTCAAAAACTGGGTTAAGCTGCAGGACAGCTACAAGAGCTATCATTTCGTTGCCGACTGGCATGCATTGACTTCGGATTACGCTGATACGTCGCAGTTCAAAGCGAACACGATGATGATGGTGACCGATTGGCTTGCCGCCGGCCTCGATCCGCACAAGGCGACGATCTTCGTCCAATCGCTCATCCCGGAGCACGCGGAACTGCACATGTATTTTTCGGCAGTCACGCCGCTCGGCTGGCTGGAGCGCGTGCCGACTTACAAAGAGCAGCGCGAGAACATCACCGACAAGGATTTGGGCAATTACGCTTTTCTGGGCTATCCCGTCCTGCAAGCGGCGGACATCTGCATGTACAAAGCCGACTACGTACCGGTCGGCCAGGATCAGGTCTCGCACGTCGAATTGACGCGCGAGATCGTGCGCCGCTTCAACAATTTTTACGGCCAGGTCTTTCCCGAACCCGAAGCGTTGCTGACCGAAACGCCGAAGCTCGTCGGCACGGACGGGCGCAAGATGTCGAAGAGTTACAACAACACCATCGAGCTGGGCGATTCGCCCGAGGCGATTCGCGCCAAAACGCGGCAGATGATCACCGACCGCACTCGCATCAAGCGCAGCGATCCCGGCCATCCCGAAGATTGCGACGTTTGTCAGATGCATCGTCTGTTCGTGCCAGCAGAAGTCGCCGATCAATTTGATGACGATTGCCGCAACGCCCGCATCGGCTGTGTTGATCGCAAGCAAGCATTGGCCGAGGCGTTGATCGAATATCTCGCGCCGGTCAACCAGCGGCTGGATTACTACCGCGAGCACCAGGACGAGGTGCGCGACATCATCATCGAAGGCTCAAAGCGCGCGCGTGAAGAAGCCGGTTGCGTGATGGCCGAAGTCCGGCGCGCGATGAAGATTGACTGGCAATGACACAACGAGGAAAGAAGACAATACAAGCGACAGGCGCTCCGCTCGCCGAATTGCCGGAACAAGAAGATGAAGCGCGGCGCGACACTTACCGGGTCAAGCTTGAAATCTTCGAGGGGCCGCTCGACCTGCTACTCTACCTGATCAAGAAAGACGAGATTGACATTTACGACATCCCCATCGCGCACATCACCGAGCAATACCTCGCGTACTTGCAGTTGATGCAGGAGCTGGACATCTCGGTCGCGGGCGATTTTCTGGTGATGGCCTCGACGCTGATCTACATCAAATCGAAGCTGCTGCTGCCGCCCGACCCGAAGCTCGAAGGCGAAGAAGACCTGGGCGAAGACCCGCGCGCAGAACTGGTCGAGCGGCTGCTCGAATATCAGAAATACAAATCGGCGTCGCAGATGCTCTATTCGCGCGGCGAGATCGAATCGGCCTGCTACACGCGCGGCCCGCTCGAAACCGACAAGAGCAACCCGGAGGTCTCGGCGACGGTCTTCGATCTGCTGCGCGTCTTCCGCGAAATCCTCAAGCGCGCCGAGGCCAAGATCGAGATGGAGATCGCGCGCGACGAGATGACGATGAGCGAAAAGCTCGCGCAGATCAGCGCGCTGCTCGACCAACGCGACGAGATCAACGTCCGCGAGCTGTTCGAGCTGTCGCGCTCGAAACGCGAGCTGATCCTGACCTTCCTGGCTTTTCTGGAACTGGTCAAGGCGATGAAGATCAGTCTGATGCAGCGCGAATTGTTCGGCGAGATTTTCGCGCGCAAACGGATCGCGCCGCTGCCCGATCTCGAAGAAGAGCCTGTCGAGAGCGAAAACAGGATTGAATCGTCAACTGAGACTTTATGAGCGAAGAGAGACAGCAACACCAAGAAGCCGCAGTTGCTGCGGAGGATTTGAACGGCGATCCGCAAAGCGATGAGCAATTGGATGAGCAGGCGATTGCCAGGATTCTCGCTGAAGATCAATTGATCGAAGATGAGTTCCTCTTGGCGGGCGAGGGAGAGGAAGCCGAGAGAATCAGAATCATCGCGTCGGATGAAAACCTGGCCGAAGCCTCTGCTGAATTGCCACCGGAGTCTTCGTCCGAATCATCGGGCGAAGCAGAGGTGGAGATCACGGCAACCCGCGATGAGTTGCAGCCGGTGATCGAGGCCTTGCTCTTTGTCGCCGACGAGCCGTTGCCGTTCAAACAGCTCTGCAAAGTGCTGGGCGACGTTCCCGAAGACGATGTCCGTGCGGCGCTGGAAGAGCTGGTCGCCGATTACGAAGCGCGCGGAGGCGGGCTTGAGCTGCGCGAGATCGCCGGCGGATGGAGAATCTCGACCCGTCCGCAGCATCACGAGTTCATCCGCAAATATCTGAAGTCGCGCCCATCGGCTCGATTGTCATTGCCCTCGCTCGAAACGCTCGCCGTCGTTGCCTACAAACAGCCGATCACGATTCCGGAGATTCTGGATATACGCGGCGTCACTTCGACTTCGGCGATCAAGACGTTGCTCGAAAAACGTTTGATCGTGACGAAGGGCCGCAAGGAGACCGTCGGACGCCCGATGTTGTACGGCACGTCGAAAGAGTTTTTGATCCAGTTCGGATTGAAAGACCTGACTGAGCTGCCGAGCATCGAGGACTTCGAGGATTTGGCGCAGTAGACCTACGGCCCGAATAGTGAGACACTTTGCCGCGCGCCGGCGCAGCAAGGATTTCAACCTTTCATCAGGCGATGAAGCCCCGGAACGATATTTCATCTTCCAGCCATTTTTCGAGCCTTCGGTAGAGGAGGTGTCGTATGAATCCCAAGCTGGTCTCAATCTCCGGCCCGTCGAAAGGCGTGGTCTTCCAATTGACCGAAGCCGAGACTTCCATCGGACGTGAATCGTCGAACCAATTGGCGATCGGCGATCTGTCGCTCTCGCGGCGGCATTGTTCGATTGCCAAAGCCGGCGACCGGTTCAAGCTCACCGATCTGGAGAGCCGCAACGGCACTTTCGTCAATCACGTGCCGGTCAGGGAGCGCGTGCTCGAACACGGCGATCACATACGGCTCGGCGATTCGGTGCTGATCTTCCTGACGCACGAAACCCAGCCTCTGGCCGATGAGCTGCCGGATTCCATCTCGGTCGAGCTGAGCGATGCCGAAATGGTCGAAGGGCGGACTGTGCATTTGCGGCGCGAGGACGCGCTCTATCTGCAATCGGAGAAGCTGCAGGCCGTGCTGACGCAGGATTCGAGAGCCGCGCGCGATTTGAACGCGCTGCTGAAGATCAGCGCCTCGATCAACTCGGCGCGGAGCCTGGATGCGCTTCAGAAGCAACTGCTCGAGCTGATCCTCGAAACCGTGCCCGCCGAGCGCGGCGCGATTCTGCTGACGGGCGATGACGGCGGCGATGAATTCGATTCGGTCCTCGGCTGGGACAGGCGGATGGGAGCGAACGGCAAGGTGATGGTGAGCCGCACCGTCGCTCAACAGGTGCTCGGCGAAGGCGTAGCGATCTTGAGCAATGACGTGCTGGGCGCGGAGGATTTTGAAGGCACTGAGAGCCTGATCGTCACGCAGACGCGGTCATTGCTCGCCGTGCCGCTGACCGTCTTCGACAAGACCTTCGGCCTGATCTACCTGGCCATCAGCGATCCGCTGACGCGCTTCGACGAAAACCACCTGCAACTGGTGACCGCCGTCGCCGCAATCGCCGCCGTCGCGCTTGAAAATCTGCGCCGCGTCGCGTGGCTCGAAAGCGAGAACGAAAGGCTCAATGCCGAGATCAATCTCAGCCACAATATGATCGGCGAAAGCCAGCGAATGCGCGATGTCTACCAGCGCATCGCCCGCGTCGCGCCGACCGATTCGACCGTGCTGATCTGCGGCGAGAGCGGGACGGGCAAAGAGCTGGCCGCGCGCGCGATTCATCAGAACAGCGGGCGCGCCGACAAGCCCTTCGTGGCCATCAACTGCGCGGCGCTGACCGAGACGCTGCTCGAAAGCGAATTGTTCGGTCACGAAAAAGGCGCCTTCACCGGAGCCATCGCGCAGAAGAAAGGCAAAATCGAGATCGCGCAGGGCGGCTCGCTCTTTCTGGACGAGATGGGCGAGATGCCGCCGTTGCTGCAAGCGAAGCTGCTGCGCGTGCTGCAGGAGCGCGAATTCGAGCGCGTCGGCGGCACGCGCACGATCAAAGCCGACATCCGGTTGATCGCCGCGACCAATCGCGATCTGGAAGAGGAGATCAAGCAGGGGCGATTCCGGCAGGATTTGTATTACCGGCTCAATGTGGTCACGTTGGAGATGCCGCTGCTGCGCGAGCGCCGCGAAGACATCCCGCTGCTGGCCAACTACTTTGCGACGAAATATGCCGAGAAGTGCAAGCGTCAGGTGCGCGGCATCGCGGCGGAAGCGCGCGCCGCATTGTGCGCTTACGAATGGCCGGGCAATGTGCGCGAGTTGGAGAATGCCATCGAGCGCGCAGTGGTTTTAGGCTCCGGCGACGTCATCCAGCCTGAAGATTTGCCCGAAGCCGTGCTGGAGACCGAATCGTCCGCGGGCGTGGCGATCACCCATTACCACGAAGCGATCAAAGAGGCGAAAAAGCAGCTCATCCTCAGAGCCTTCGAGCAGGCCGGCGGCAATTACACTGAAGCCGCCCGGCTGCTCGGCGTGCATCCGAATTATCTTCATCGGCTGATTCGCAATTTGAATCTGAAGGCGGCATTGAAGAAGTAGGGAAGAGCCAGGTTCACTTCCCTGAAATACCCCCGTAACCGCAGCCCCGCGTAAGCTCAGGAGGAGCGGATGAAAGGTCTGGCAGTTTTGCAATCATTGCTGATGATCGCATTGCCTTGCGCAGCCTGGCCGGAACAAGCCTCGGCAGCCAAATCGAGGTCTTTGCAGAAAACCTCGCTGACCGTCACGTGGGAACCGTCCGTAATCGTCAACGGCTCGCCCTGTCTGTTTCGCGTCAAATCGCAGAGGCCGTTGAAATCGCTCAGCGGGATATGGCAGCGCCGTCAGGTATTCTTCGACTTTGACGCGAAAGATGGGACGTGGTACGGTTTCGGCGGCGTTGGCATTGAGGCAGCTTCGATGCAGCACCGGCTCGTGCTTGAAGCCACCACAGCAACCGGCGCGCGAACCACCTTCAGATACGCTGTTCCCCTTGGACGCGCCAAATACCAGACCATCGCCCTCAGCGTTCCCCGTAGATTCACGGAGCCAGACGCCGAGACGCTGGCGCGCATTGAAGAGGAGCAGGCGTTTAAGAGAGAAGTCTTCGAGCGTATCACTCCGGCGCGATTGTGGTCTGAGAGTTTCGCCCCGCCGATTGACAGCGTGATCACCGATGACTTCGGCGTGCGACGAAAATTCAATCGCAGAGTTCAAAGCACGCATCAGGGATTGGACCTTCGCGCCGATACCGGCACGCCCGTCGGCGCTATGAACGGCGGCACGGTGATCATTGCGCGCGAGATGTTTTACGAAGGCGGCTTCGTCGTGATTGATCACGGGCAGGGCTTGCTGACGCTTTATCTGCATCTGTCCGAGTTCAGAGTGCGGGAAGGCGACCGCGTGACCAAAAAGCAGATCATAGCTTTGAGCGGAGGCAGCGGCAGAACTACTGCGCCGCATCTGCACATCGGAATCAGATGGCAGGGGATTTACGTTGATCCCGCAGCTTTGCTGAAAATGCAATTACCCTGATTGGTTGAAAAGATTGTCTGAAGCTCGATGATTGATTCGCAAATCCGCAATCCGCAATCCGCAATCCGCAATCCCATAGTGGTTGCTCTGGATGTTGACACGTCCGATCAGGCTCTGTCTCTCGTCGAGCGATTGCGAGGCACGGTCGGGATGTTCAAAGTCGGCAAACAGCTTTTCACCGCTGCCGGGCCGGATGTCGTGCGAAAGATCGTAGCGATGGGCGAGCGGGTCTTTCTCGATCTGAAATTTCACGACATCCCGAACACGGTTGCGAAAGCGGGGATCGAGGCCGCGCGGTTGGGCGTGAGCATCTTTAACGTTCATGCGATGGGCGGATCGAAAATGATGCGGGAGGTCGCCGAAGCCGTGACCGAAACCGCAGAACGTGAGAGAATACCGCGCCCTGTGATCCTGGGTGTGACGGTCCTGACCAGCCACACTCAAGAGTCTCTGAGCGAAATCGGGATCGAGCGAGAGCTTGAGGACGAGGTCGTGCACCTGGCGCGGCTTTGCGAAGCAGCGGGCGTTGATGGCGTGGTAGCTTCGCCGCGCGAGATCGTTCCGATCAGGAGGGCAATTGAAAATCCCGGCTTCGTCATTCTCACGCCGGGCGTTCGTCCTGCGGGAGCGGCGCTCGACGATCAGAGCCGCGTGATGACGCCGAGTGAAGCCATTCGCGCGGGCGCAAATTTTTTAGTTGTTGGACGGCCAATCACGGCGGCGGATGATCCGGTCGCGGCTGCGCAGAAAATTCTTGATGAGATAAAACAAGCTGCTGCGGCGTGAGCGAGCAGAAACAAAAGTTGGGAAGAATAATGAACTGGCATTCGATCAGAACGTTTACAGAAAAAGCCGTTCGCGGCGCATTCGCCCCTACCCGCCGCCAAAATCTGAGCAGTAAGGCGGAATAATTTTTGATGTCGTTTTTGAGAACATTTCGAAGAGTTACCTTTGGATTGCTGGCCATTGCAGTCGTCAGCTACGGCCTTACGCTATACGCGCAACAACAGAACCCGGGCTTAACACCTCCGCCTAAACCAGTCACACCGCAACCTTCACTGACAGCTTCACCGATAAATGCTCCGGGCGGCGCGCCGTTTGTCGTCGGCGAGCGTCTGACTTACAACGTTTCGTGGTCGAATTTCCCAACGGCGGCGCGCATTGAGATGGAAGTGGCCGGTCAGGGACAGTTCTTCGGGCAGGAGAGTTATCAACTGCGGACTAAGGTGGAGACTTTTGGGCAGGTGCGCTCGCTGTTCGGCGATATTGACAATCAATACACGTCGTATGTGAGTTTGAGAAACGCGGTCCCCCATCGAATGGTCAGCTCGATTCGTCAGGGTCAAAAGCAGGCCGAAGAGATCACCGTTTTCGATCAATCGAAACAACAAGCCATCTTTTCCGACGACAGCACGGTTTCGATTCCCAGCGGGACTTACGATCTGACCTCGCTGGTTTACGGCCTGCGCTTGCGTCCATTGTCCGAAGGCGCAAAGCAGAAGTTCACTGCGGTTTACGGCAAGGAGGTCATCGAGCTTGAAGCCGTCGTCAAAGGCCGTGAACGTGTCGTTTCGCAGGCCGGCACATACAGCGTCATTCAAATCAAGTTTTATCCGCAGAACAGGAAATACTCCAAATATCGCGGCTACGTTTACCTCACCGACGACAGCCAGCGATTGCCTGTGTTGATCAAAGCCAAACTCTCGTTTGGCGAAGTGCGCGCCGAACTGACCAGCGCGACGATCGCTACGCGCTCGGCCACTCCGCTTGCCAGACTCACGCCGCGTGATGAAGCAGGAAATCCTTCACCGCTGCCCGGCGCGGGCAATCCGTCTTCTGCTGGCCCGGGAACGGCGCCGGGCAATGGCCATACACTGGTCAACGGTAGCAAACCTCCAGCCGGCGCTGAAACACCGCCTGCGCCGAGAGACGTTCCGTTCGTGGTCGGCGAGCGGCTCAATTACGACATCTCGTGGGGCAATTTCGCTTCGGTCGGCAAAGCCAGCTTTGAAGTGCGCCAGCAGGGAATGCTCGGCAAAAGCCGCGTTTTTGAATTCTTCGGCGAAGCGTCATCGGTCGGCGCAGCGCGAACGCTGGTCAACGTCAACGATCAATTGAGCAGCTTCGCGCTGGTTGATTCGCTCGTTCCGGTCAGAACCGATCTGCGTTTGCGCGAGGGAAAACGGAACAAGCAGATCACGGCCAATTACGACTGGTCCAAGAGGCAGGCGTCTTTATCGAGTGGAACACAGACCGAGATTCGTCCGGGCACTTATGATCTAGTTTCGCTCTTTTACGCTGTCCGCGCGGCTGATCTGAAGATCGGCTCAACCCACAATTTTCTATTTCTGGATGCCAATCATCGGTTGCAAATGGTGACGATCAAAGTCATCAAGCAGGAGACCATCGGCGGGCCTATGGGCGCGCGCGATGCCTTGCAACTGGATGTGCTGGCGCCTGATCCCGCCAAGCTGCTTCTCGCGCAGGTGTGGATTTCAAACGATGCGCGCCGCCTACCGCTTTACCTCGTCACGCGCGCCCGTTTCGGCGAGTTGCGTTTTCAAATGACCAGCGCAGTCAACACCAAATAAGCAAATCAAAGATCGTCCCTACGCATTTGTTTCTCCCTTTTATGAAAATTTCTGTTGTTAATATATTGAAAACGACATTCATTTTAACTAGAATCTCCTCGCGGTACTCATTACAGGAAACAAGAAATGACAAGAAGTGAAGGATTTTAACGAAAGGTATCAGTATGCTTAACGCATTTATCATCGTTCTACGTGAAGGCTTTGAAGCGTTCCTTATCGTTGCGATCATCTTTTCCTATCTGCGCAGGACTGGACAGAGATCGTTGACTCCCACGGTTTATGCAGCGATTGCGGTGGCGATTGCCGCGAGCGCCGCAATCGGATACTGGCTCAGTCAGATGACCGAAGGCGTCAATCAGGCTTTGTGGGAAGGCGTACTCGGATTGGTCGCAATCGTTTTAGTCGCCAGCCTGATTGTCCATATGCGGCGGGTTGCGCCGAAACTCAAACAGACGGTGCAACAGAGACTGGACGAAGCGACGGCCGGGCGTCCGCGCTTTGCGGCGATGCTCGGCGTTTTCATCTTCACCGTGCTGATGATCACGCGCGAAGGAATGGAGACAGCGCTGCTGTTGCTTCAGGTTCACGGCCAATTGCTGACCGGAGCGATGCTCGGACTGGCTGCCGCCACTTTGCTGGCTCTGGCGTGGGGGAAGTACGCGCACTTGATCAACATGAAGCGGTTCTTCCAGGTCACGAGCCTCTTCCTGCTCCTGTTCCTCGCGCAGGTTGCGATCTACACCTTCCACGAATTCGCCGAAGCCAGAGTCCTGCCAAACAGCGACGCGTTGCACACCGCGACCGAGATTCTTTCGCCGGATGGTGAGTACGGAAAGTGGTTTTCGATGCTGATCGTCGTGGCGTGCGCGGCGTGGTTGGTTGTGGGCTATGTTGCAGATCGCTCGCCTAAATCAGATCGCATTGGCACTTCGCCGACGATAGCAAAAGAGGCCAGTTGAACTGCAAACTGGCTTCTCGTGATCTACTGATTCGCAGTTTTCGTCAAATCTGACAGCAACTCCCGTTGGCGATGTGACAATTTCGTTGCCGGTTTCAACCGAGTTCCCCCTCGCCCCGTCGTGTACCATTCCATCACCAGGCCGTACGGTTTCACTCTCTCGCCCAGATCAATCTCCCGCACGCCTTCGATGTCATCACGGATCGAGCGTGAAAAATCGCCGAGCCTGCGCATCTCATCCAGCACTTCGCGGTTGCCGACTTCTCGTCCCCGCAGCGCGTGATCCTGATAAAGCCTTCTCACGACATCCGCCAGATTCACTTTGCCTCTGCTTTGCCAGCGCAGCTCCAGATCGTACAGCGCGGCAACCAGCATTCCCTTGCGGTAGACCAGGTCGTAACTCGCGGCGTCGGCGAATTTTTCGGGCGAAGCGGCGACGAGCGAGATTCGGGTGCGCAGCGGATTGAACCAGTAAGCTTCGTACTCCGCTCCGATTGCGTCCAGGTATTCGCGCAAGCCGATCAGTCGCAATCGCGCCAGCGTGACCAGCGCGACATATCGCGTGAAGCCTTCCCAAAACCAATCGAAGCTCTCCCGAATCCGAAACGCGTTCGGCAAATAGAAGTGAAACATCTCGTGCGCCAGATGACGGCGGTAATGTGCGAACGTGGCCGCCGGATCGTTGTTCGGATTGAGCATCAGCGCGACGGTGCGGCCAATCGTGACGGCGCTCGAACGCAATCCGGTCAAAGGTTGCGGGAAAGGCGCAAGCGTGACGAGGAAATCTCCTTTCTCGCGGCTTCCGACGATTGCCGCCTGTTCGCGCGCAATCGCTTCGGCGAGCTTGAAAACCTCTTCGTCGCCGAAGCCCCAGTCACCGGCGATGGCGATCTGAACGTTCATCGCGCCTGCGACAATGGTCTTTTCGCGCCTGCGCGCCAAAAAAAAGATCGCGCGTTGCGGATCGTGAATTTCAAAAAACTCTTCCCCTCTCTTCCCGGTCGCTGCGATCTGCCATCCCTGCGGCGCGGTGATTTGCAGCCTCACCGGTTTCATCGCTTCGTTGCAAGCCGGTTCATCCGCGCACAACCGCGGCAACAGATCGCCGGGCATCAGAAATCCGGCCGTCTCGCCCAGACTCGACACCAACGCGAATTGCGACGGATCGAGCGCGCGAGCCAGCCGCATCTCGTAACTGATCGTGATCGGCTGCGCCTCGCCTGTCACCGCAAAGGAATACCAACCGTCGCCGCGAAGCTCCAACTGCAACGCATCGCTTTTTGCGTCTTTGATCTTCAGCCCGTAAACGCGCTCGCTCAAGCCGCCAACGCCCGCGAACTGATCGGTAAATCGCAATTGAAACTTCTTCGCGGGCAAAACGGCGACGCAGCTTACGTCGAGCGTGTGACGTTGCGGAGAGATTCGATCAACGCGGCAGGCAAGCTCGGGAGCGTGGCCGACTGGATCGGATTGTCCGAACGCCTGATTGAACGGGAGTAAAAACGCAAAGGCGAGGAGGAGGGGATTCACTCGATGAAATTTGATCGCGCCTCGTCTCACAGCTCTTCAAAGCGAAGGTTGATCCGATACATCGTGTCAACGATCAACACGGCAATCGGAGGATAGAAGAGGGCGGAAAAGACCGCATCGCTGATCGCGCTGTTGCCGAAAAACTTCATTGAGAAATCTTCGGTCAACATCCCGATCAATATTCCCGTCAGAACCGAAATCAGGTAACCGACGATGACGAACGCCCAGGCGACGCTGCGTTTGAAACGTTTGTCGGGCTTCCTGGCCGGGCGCGTGACTGAAATTCTTTGCGGGCGGTAGGTGTAATGATCGAAATGCTCTTTGAGGCTGGTGAATAGATGCCAGACTCCGACTGCAAAAAGCGCCACCAGCGCGATTCGCCAGAACAGACTCGTCGTCTCGAAGATCGAAGGCTTGGTCATCGCCACCATGAAGGTCGAGATGAAGAGCGTGACCGTAGTGTAAACAGCCTTGCCGCGCGCGCGAGTTTCTTCGCGCTCGCGCTGCAGCCATTCGTTGACGATGCGATCCGCGCGTTCCTGGTAATAAGCCCGGCGCGCGGCTCTGGCGGCGGCGGAATTGGCCCGACGGGCCGAAGCCGCTGACGAAACGGAGCCTGTGCGGTCGTAAGATTTGCGGCGATCGGAATCAATCAGCGTGTGGTAAGCCTCGTTGATCTGTGAGAATTTCGTCGGGGCGGACGGATCGGAGTTGACGTCAGGATGGTATCGTCGCGCCAGACGGCGGTAAGCCGATTTGATTTCATTTGAAGTGGCCGTGCGGCTGACGCCCAACACGGAATAAAGATCAGCCATCTTAAGCTCGCTCGATTCCCGGTTGATGATTCAACATGCTCGCTACTGAGTCGGCAAAACGACCTTCATAAAAGGGGACGCGAATGAAGATCCTCGTTCACAAAACGCGCATATTTTACGCGATCTTCAATTAGTTTCAAGCCGTTGTTTTTGGCGGCGTCTGCGTTTCATTTTCCCAATCGCTTTTGATTTTCCATTCGCCTTCAGGCAATCTGTTGCCACGCCAATCGTCCCCCTCTCATTATTCGATGCTGCGGTCCGGTTTGAAAATCACTGGGAGTAAGCTGCAATGAACACACTTCGCCGCAATCAGGCTTCAACCAAAAAATTCAACTTCAAGACTAATCTCGTTTATTCAATTGCAATCATCATCGCAATCGTCGTTTCGTCAGACCTGGCCGGGCGCGCTTTTGTTCCTGCGCCGGCAGAGGCCGCTGCGATAGTCCAGAACAGCGTTCCGGTCGCGAGCGTCTCCGCCGCCAGCTTCATAGGCTCGCCCGCGACGCTCGCGACCAATTCAATCGTGGCCGCGTTCGGAACTCAGCTCGCATCGGGGACTCAGGCGGCAACTTCACAACCCTTGCCGACCACGCTGGCGGGCACGTCCGTGACGGTCAACGGCGCGCCCGCGCCTCTCTTTTTCGTTTCGCCGGGGCAGGTCAATTACCTGATCCCGCCAAATGCCGCCGAAGGCGATGCGCAGGTTGTCATCACTTCGACTGCGAGCAACGGCGATCAGATTGTCTCGCGCGGGCAGATCAGAATCGCTTCGGTCGCTCCGGCCATCTTCACCGCAAACGCCAGCGGCGCCGGCGCGCCCGCAGCAGTCACCGGCAGAGTCAATGCCAGCGGCCAATTCGTCTTCGACCCGAATCCGCCCTTTGAGCCTGATCCGCTCAATCCGTCTCAGTTCGTGCCCAGACCGATTGATGTCGGGACGGATGATCGTCCGGCGTTTCTGATCCTGTTCGGCACGGGGATGAGCAAAGCGCCCGCGGGCTCGGTGCGAGCGATCATCGGCGGGGTGAACTTCACCGTGACTCCCGTCGCCGCGCCGGGCTTTACCGGGCTGGATCAGATCAACGTGCCGATCCCGACCTCGCTGAAAGGCCGCGGGATCGTTGGTACCACCATCACCGTCAACGGTATTCCGTCGAACACCGTGAACGTAAATCTGGCCGGCGCGCCGAACGCCATTCTGTCCATCACAGGCTTCAGCGTGAATGATCCGGCGCTGGTCGGACAGACGGTGACGATTCAGGGAAGCGGCTTTTCGACGACTCCGAATCAAAACCTCGTGCGGTTCGGCAGCGCGCAGGCCCGCGTGATTGCTGCGACAGGCAATCAACTGACAATCATCGTTCCCTTCGGAGCGGAATCGGGTCGAGTGCTCGTGCAAACCCCGCAGGGTGAAGCTCAGAGCGCCGCGCTCTTCCGCGTTCGAACCTCGATCAGCGGCATCGTGCAATCAACCGGCACTGCGAATTCGTCTCCCGCCCCGCTTGAAGGTGTAGCGATTCGTCTGGTCGGAACGAACTTGAGCGTTCGCACCAATCCACAAGGCAGCTTCGTTCTCCCTGATATTCCGGCAGGCCCGACTCTGATCGAAGTTGACGGTGGAACGACTAACAGCAATCCGCCTTTCCCGCGCGTCTCGCTCAAAACAGTCATCCGCGCCGACCGCGACAATCAATTCGCGCAGCCGGTCAGCTTGCAGCGGATCACCGGAGGCAGCGGCGCTGTTGGCGGAGGCCCCGGATTTGCCGGCGGCGATCAATTGTCGTCGGTCAGTAGCCGGGCGCTGACAGCATTGAGAAAGGCGAAACAGGAAATAAGCGAAAACCTGCGGCTTCAGCTTCCGTCGAAAAACGTCGTGATCTCCGATCGCGGCGTTTCGCTCGAAGTGCCAGTCGGGACCGGCGTCAGATTCCCCGACGGCAAGACCAGCGGACGGATACAACTGACCGTCCTTGAAAGATCGCGCCTGCCGGGAATCAGCCTGCCGGTCGGCGTCTACTCGCAGACCGTCGCGCAGATTACGCCGCTTGGCACGACCTTTTCGCCTGGAGCGGGTATGAGCTTCCCGAATCCCGATCCGGGCAATCTGGCCGCGGGCGCGAAGGTTGATCTCTTCCGTTACGATTTTCAGACCGGCGCGTTCATCAAGCGCGGCACGGCATCTGTTTCGGCAGATCGCGCGCGGGTCGTCTCCGACAGTCGCGTCGTTGATCTGGCCAGTTACTGGTTCGCGGCTGCGCCTGGCGGCACGACGACTGTGATCGGACGCGTGATTGACGGGCTTGGCTTCCCGATCCCCGGCGCACAGGTCACGGTCAATGGCCGCGCCGGCATCACCGATGTGAACGGCGCTTTCACCATCGGCCACGTCGCAACGGCGGGCATTCAACAGGTTCAGGCTGAAGCCGTGTTGCCGCGTCAATTCGGCACGCCGCCTCGCGGCGTATCCGGAGTCGCAGCCGTGGTGGTCGGCGGGGTGACGGAAGTCGGCTCGATTGCGCTGACCGGCGACGATCAGCCGGGACTCGTGCTTTCGCCTTTCGTCATTGATTTCGATTCCAATTCGCCTCCGAGAAGAGTCGAAGTCACGCTGACTCAGCCGGCGCCGAGCGGCGGATTGAACGTCGCGCTCGCCACCGAGGACCCGATGGTCGCCACCGTGCCCGCAGGCGTGACCATCCCGGGCGGACAAACGACGACTTCATTCAACATCACGCGCGTCGGGGCGGGCGCGGCTCTGATCCTGGCTCGCGCCGTCCTTTCCGGCAGCACGCTCGACACCTTCGCCGTCGTCACTGTCTCGCAACCCGCGCCGACGTTGACCGGCGTCTCTCCGGCATCGGCGCCGACGGGAGCGAAGATCACCATCAGCGGCAACGGATTCAGTGCGATTGCCGACAACAACATCGTCGGATTCGTCCGCAACAACGATCTGGTTGCGGTTCTCGACCCAGAAGATAACGAGGTCGTGCTCGACGCTTCGGGCAAGCTTGCTCTGCGCGTCGAAACGCCGGCAATCAGCCCCGGCGCAGTCGCCATCGCCGCCGCCGTGATTGACGATTTCACGGGCGTGATTTCGGACACCAGCGCGCTGCTCAATTTCACCGTCGCGCGGTCAGACGTAGCCGCGCCGCTGCTGGCGAGCGTCTCGCCCGCGCAAGGCAAGCCGCGCGATCAGATCACCATCAATGGCAGCGGCTTCAGCCAAACGGCTGGCGAGAACCGCGTGATCTTCCGGCAGGGATTTATCCCGAGCGAAGCGCGCGTCGTCAGGTCAAGCTCAACCCAGCTTTTCGTCGAGGTTCCCTCGTACGACATCGGCAAAGGCGCTGCCGTGATCATCGCGCGCCGCATTGCGCCGAACGGGGCATCGAGCGGCCCATCCAACGCGCTCGACTTCACGGTCACCGACGATCCGGGCGCGCCCCCCAGACCGACAATCGCATCAATCGTCAACGCGGCCAATCAACAGGCGAGCGGGCGCGACGGCGACACTATCCGTGCGCAAGGCACTGGATTCGGCAGGAACTTTTTCGACGTCGAGGAAGAAGATCTGGCCAACGACGAGCCGCTGATCTCGCTGCTGCTGTTTTATCAGAACAACCAGATCGTCAATTTCGCCATTCCGGTCGGCGCGCAGGGCGGCACGCAACTGACGGCGATCATTCCGACGGGGCTTTCGGCAGGCGCGACTCAGATCACCACCATCACCTTCGATCTCGAAACCGGCTTCGTCAGCGACGAAAGCAACGCGGTCAATTTCAACCTCACCGCCGGCAGCCTGCGCCGGATTGATGAAGATGAACCGAACGATTCGCCCGACACTGCGACCGAGGTATTTCTGCCAACCGTCGTTGACGGCCAGGCGGCGAAAGGCGATCCTGGCGATCTCTTCGTCCGCTTCCCCGACGGCACAACCGAAACGCTGGTTGATCTCTTCCTGCTTTCGCTGGACGCCACGACCCAGATCACCTTTACGCTGACACTGAGTCTACCGGCTGATCTCGATCTGTTCGTGCTGAGAGAGAACCAAGATGGCGTCCTCGAAATCATCGCCTCTTCGATCAGAGAACAGAGCGCAATTGAACAACTCAGCGGGACTCTTCCGGCAGGCGAGTATTTCATTGCGGTGGGGGCTTTCAGCGGATCGAGCCGATATGCGCTGGAACTGAGGCAGGGGCTTCCATCAGTGATTGGAGTTATCGCGCCGGATACGGTCAACGTTCGCCAGCCAGTGGCGGTGGAGAGAAGGAAGGACTGAAGGGTGAAGGGGTGAAGGGGTGATCGTGCCCACCCTTTCACCCCCTCTTTCATTTCACCAATCCACTCACCGGGCTGCTCGCGCTGGCATACAGCCGCTTCGGCATTCGCCCTGCGAGATAGGCCATTCGTCCCGATTGCACCGCCAGCTTCATCGCTTCGGCCATCTCGCCTGGATCTTCGGCTTCGGCAATCGCCGTGTTCATCAGGATGCCGTCAATGCCCAGCTCCATCGCGAAGCAGGCGTCGGAAGCCGTGCCCACGCCCGCGTCAACGATGATCGGGACCTCGGTGATCTGCTCGCGCATGATCCGCAGGTTGTTCGGATTCTGAATGCCCATTCCCGAGCCGATGGGCGCCGCCAGCGGCATCACCGCCGCTGCGCCCGCGTCAATCAGCTTCTTCGCCATAATCAGATCGTCGTTGAAATACGGCAGCGTGATGAAGCCTTCCTTGACCAGAATCCGTGTGGCTTCCAGCGTGGCCTCGTTGTCGGGAAAGAGCGTCTTCTGGTCGCCGATCACTTCGACTTTGACCCAGTCGGACAAACCGACCTCGCGCGCCAACCGCGCCGTGCGCACAGCCTCTTCGACCGTGTAACAGCCGGCGGTGTTCGGCAGGATCGAGAACTTCCTCAAGTCAATGTGGTCGAGCAACGAAGGTTGCGAGCGGTCGGTGATGTTCACGCGCCGCACGGCGACGGTGATCATCTCGGCGCCGCTGCGGTTGAACGCGGCGATCATCTGCTCGTTGTTGCGGTATTTTCCGGTGCCGATGATCAGGCGCGAGTTGAATTCGCGTCCGGCGATAATGAGTTTGTCAGTCATAACCTTTATTAAATTTTCGTCGGACAACATAACTTATGCTGCAATCGGTTCGTGCAATCTTCGCTGAACTGCTTCAGCGAGAGCTTCGGATTTACGAAGTTGGCCTATCTGATAAATCATCATCAAAGCCGACAACTCATAACGTTCAGAAACACTCAAGCCGGAAGCCTTGCCTTTTGCTATCAATTCGCCGAGTCGCTGATTTTGGACGACGTCCATTTTCGAGTTAGCCAGCTCAAGCACCTCTTTATCCGATAGCGTCGAGACCGGAGGATAGAAGATTGCGTCAGGCGAATCTTCAACCATCAGTAACAGCCTCTCCAAAGCATCGGACAGCACGGCACCCGTATCTTGTTGCACGGCTCGGCCAAACTTCCTGGCGTTTTCGACCAAGCCTTCAGGCAAATTCAATGTCATTTCAACAGCCATATCTTTTCTCTCAACTGTGTATTGCCGATTATCCAATCCGATTGGAATGTCAGGCCCCATCATCATATGATGTTGCCCCTATCTGATCAATGCTTCTACCCGCACCCTGATATTCGCATCAATCGCTGCCTCGCTCGTGTCGTTCCCTACATCCTTCAACAACCACCACCGCTCAACGTGCTCAACAACTTCGCCCGGAGCGATGCGTGCCAGCGGCCCCAGCGATTCGACTTCGAGGAAATCCTTGTTCGCGAACGTCTCGAAGTTGCTGCCGCCGTCGGTGTAATTACGGCCCTCTTGGTATTCGATGACTTTGACGAACATCACTCCGCCGTTCAAGTAACCGATCCAGCCCAGTTTGTGCGCCAGCCCGAGCTTGGTCGGCTTCTTGGCGTTCACATCCTGCCGCAGCGTGATGTAGCGCGCCCCCCAGCGCCAGCGCGGGTCGGCCAGGTCGGTGAACGGCCAGACGATCATCGTCTGGTTCGGCGCGAAGCCGCGATAATCGGGCTTCTCGCCCGGTTCGAGCGAGCCGGGGTGAGCGATCTTTTCGGGCAACGGGATGATCTCCGTTCCGCCCTGCGCCATCACCGTCAAAGCCCACGGCGCCAGTTCCACTTCCCAGAGATTGGTGTTGCGGAGACGATGGGTGATTCTGACGCCCGTGCCTTCGCCGTCCAGCGTGACCTCCATCTCTTTCCGGATGCCAGTGTTGGGTTCGACATCCTGAATGGCGCGCACGCCCGATTCGCTCAAGCGTTCCCATTTGACCGGCGAGTTGTCTAGCTCGTAAGTCCGTTTGATCTCTTCGGGCGCGTGCCACAAACGGTGGCCGCCGCGAATCATCCACTCCTTCTCGCCCGATTTGCCGATCTGACCGTCGAACTCTTTGAAGACGTTTGCGCCGCCGACGTAGCCGTAACGAATGACGCGCGGGCCGACCTCGAGCGTGATGATCAATTCGACCGTGCCGTTTGAGAGCTTGAGATTGTTCTTCCAGCCTTTGTATTCGACCGTTTCTATCGTGGTTTTCATATTGGCGTTTGTGACGAAGATAAAATTGAGCGCGATGACGGCAAAGATCGTCAGCAGGGATAGGGCGATAATGTTCCACCGCAGGTGAGAATGCAGAACTCGGCGAACGGCGTTCAACACGGCTTCCTCCTGAAGGTTGTGATTGGGATGTAATAACGACGAGGCGTACTATAACGACAAAACGACTGACGGGGCAATGTCGCCTCGTGGCTGAACCTTGAAGCGCATTTTTGAGCGGAGAGGGAGAGGGGTATAATCCGTCCAGCGGGCGCGAGGTTTGGCTCGTCCCGCCGGGACAACGAACGATCACGACTTACCACTCGCCCACACACACAACGATCCTGACCGCGCTCCACCGCTGACTCAGCAGGAGCGAGAATGATGACATCTGAACGCTGGGGACAAATCGAGCGGCTCTATCACGCCGCGCTGGAGCTGGTTGCGGAAGAGCGTGACGCCTTCCTCGATCGAGCCTGCGCCGGCGACGGGGATTTGCGCCGAGAGGTCGTCTCGCTTCTCGCCTCATACGACCAGGCTGGCGGCTTCATGGAATCGCCTCCGGCTGATGTCGTCGCGGGAATGCTGGCCGGAAAGAGGTTGAGGTCAATGACCGGCCGCACGCTGGGCCATTACAAAATCCAGTCGCTGCTCGGCGCCGGCGGAATGGGCGAGGTCTATCGCGCGCGCGACACACGGCTCGGCCGCGACGTCGCAGTCAAAATTCTGCCCGAACATCTGGCGGGCGACGACGACGCGTTGCGGCGATTTGAACGCGAAGCAAAAGCGGTTGCCGCGCTCTCGCATCCGAACATCCTCTCGATCTTCGATTTCGGCATCGAGGAGGGGGTGAGCTATGCCGTCACCGAGCTGCTCGAAGGCGAGACGCTGCGTCAACGGTTGAATCGTTCGCCGCTCGACTGGCGCGAGACAATCGAGGCCGGCGTGGCGATTGCCGAAGGACTCGCGGCCACGCACGCTGGCGGGATCATTCATCGCGATCTCAAACCCGAGAACATCTTTCTGACTCAGGACGGACGGGTGAAGATTCTCGATTTCGGCATCGCGCGCGTGCGGCGCGTGGTCTCAGCCGAAGCGGAGACCGTTACTTCGACTTTCATGAAAACGACCAGGCCGGGAGTGTTTATGGGCACGCTCGGTTATATGTCGCCGGAGCAGATGCGCGGCGAAGCGGTTGAAGCGCCGAGCGATATTTTTTCGCTCGGCTGCGTGATGCACGAAATGCTCAGCGGCGAGCAACTGTTCGTTCGCAACACTGCCGCCGAAACCATCGCGGCCATCCTGAAAGAAGAGCCGCCGCCGTTGCAGCAATGCGCGCGCGAAATTCCCGCCGAGCTGGGACTCATCGTCAACAAAGCGTTGCAGAAAGGACGCGATGATCGCTATCAGACGGCTGGAGATTTGCTGGTTGATCTGAAGAGCTTGAAGCTGGAGCTGGAGCTGGAGGCGAAACTGAAAGGCGCTGGCCAACCGGGCAATCGGAGTCTGACCGAAGCTTCAAGACCGGATTCTTCGTCAGCGGCTCCGGCTCAAGCCGCCATTCGCGCCGCGTTGAACACACAAAGTGAGACTGCGCCGGTCATTTCGTCGCGCAGACGAATGAAACGGGCAATCGGCATCGCGATTGGCGCGGCGATTCTCTTTCTGGGCAGCGTCACCGCGTATCGAATTTGGATTCAGAATTCAGCGCGAGCGGGTAAGAGCAATTCGACGCCGAGCAATACGTCGCGGGTAGAGGTGATGCGTTATTACCTCGAAGTCGAATCGGATGGAGGCGCGACTACGCCTCTGGAGGCAGGGCGCAAATTCAGATTCCATTTCACCCCGCGCAATCGCGGCTACCTCTACATCATCGCGGCGGGCGAGAACAACGTTCCGACGACGTTTCTGACCTCGCAGCCGATTGCGGAAACCGGCGTGACGACAAACCTGGTCGAAGCCGGAGTGGATTACAGCTTCCCGCGAGGAGCCGGCAATGGGATCGAGCTTGGTCATTACGGAAACGTCACGACCTTTACGATCATCTTTTCGCCCGCGCCGCTCGCGAAACCCGGATTTCTGCCGGCGCGCGCCTACCGGCAACTGACGGCGGATGAGCAACGCGAGCTGGCGTCGTTCTGGCAGCAGTTCGGAAAACAGTCGCCGGAATTGGTTCCGCAACCAGACGGCCATCAACCGAGCACCGCCGTCACAATTTCCACAGAGCGCGCGAACGATGAGCCGATCATCTTCGACATCCCGCTCAAACGCCGGTGAACGAACGACGGCTCGATCTTTCAATGAAAACGCTTTTTGCGATGCCCTGAAACAATGAAAAGGTGGAACAGACTTTAGTCTGTTCGCATTCTGAACAGACTAAAGTCTGTTCCACCTTTGCGGAGGAGATACATTATGAGTGCCCCAAACCTTACACCTCTGGTGCTGTTGATCATTCTGGCGACACTGCCATCAACAGCGCCGGCGCAGAAAAAAAGCGCGGCTGACGACGTGCGCGACGCGTTCCTGGTCACGCGCGTGAAGGCGACTGCGGACAAACAGGACAAACCGGCGAAGGCCAATCCGGCGACAGGCCGCAAGCTGATCGTCAAAACGAATTCTTCCATCGGCCTCGGCTACACAGTTTACCAGCGCGACGCGAGCGGCAATCCTGTCCGTGCCTCTCAGTCGCGCGAGTTCCATCAGGGCGATGCGGTGCGATTGGTCGTCGAATCGAACATTGACGGCTATCTTTACGTCTTCCACACCGAAAACGACGGCCAGTCGCAGATGATTTTTCCCGATGCGCGTTTGAACGAAGGCCGGAACAACATCGCAGCGCACGTGCCTTACGAAGTGCCGTCGAGCCGCGAAGCCAATCCGAATCTGCGCTGGTTTATCTTCGATGAAAAACCGGCGACCGAGCGTCTCTACCTGGTCGTCACGAAAAGACCTCTGCCTGGCGTGCCCATCGGAAACGAGCTTGTGGCTTACTGCCGGACGAATGCGGGAGCCTGTCCGTGGCGTCCTGCCGAAGCCGCGTGGACGCAGCTTGCCGCCAACGTCAATTCAGTCCGCGAAGAGAAGAGCGGAGAGTTCGGCCAGATGCAGACCGCCGTCGAACGCGATGCCGTCGAACGCGGATTGGGACTCGGGCTGGATGCGCCCGCGCCGTCGGTCATCAGGATGAGCAAGTCGCCGCAGGCCAAACAGCTTGTGACGATGGTCGCGCTCATTCACAAATAGCTCACCAGCAGCAGATAAACTGGAGGAAATTATGAAAGCAGCGGCTTTCGATGACACTGTCGTAACGCATATCCCCACACCTGGTGCGGTCTCAGGCGGACGAGCCTGGCGCAACATCTCTTGCCTCATCGCTTTGCTCCCGGCTTTGCTGTTTCTGCCGGCGTTGCTGGCTTCTGCGCGCGCGCAGGGAGAGCCGGACGCCGTCACACTGGAAGTGGGCAAGCCTGTCGAACGCGAGATGTCCGCCGGGATGACTCACTCATACCGGCTCGCGCTCTCCGCCGGCCAACTCGCAGACATCTTTGTTGATCAACGCGGCATAGATGTGGTGGTGGCGTTGTTCGGCCCCGATGGTAAGAAGTTGACGGAGATTGACGGCCCGACCGGGCGAGGAGGCTCCGAGCGGCTCTCGATCATAGTTGAAACTCCCGGGAATTACCGGCTGGAAGTGAGCGCGTTTGAGAAGGGCGCTCCCGCCGGGCGGTACGTGGCGAGGTTCGCAGAGCTGCGCGCGGCAACACCGGCAGATCGCCTTTTGGTGGAAGCCCTCCGCCTGCTCTACGAATCGGCCGCGCTCGAAAACAAAGGGCAGCTCGACGAGGCGATCAAGTCGGCGGAGCAAGCCGTGGCGCTGCGCGAGCAGGCGCTCGGCCCCGGCCATCTCGATGTTGCGTCGGCGCTCAATCAATTCGCCAGGCTCTGTGACGAGAAGGGAGATTATGCAAAAGCCGCCTCGGCTCATCAGCGCGCGCTGGCAATCCGCGAGAAACGGCTCGGCCCCGATCATCCCACCACCGTCGTGTCGGCTCACAACCTCGCATTGGTTTACAAAACTCAGGGAGATTATGCGCAAGCCGAGCCGCTTTTCCGCCGCGCCTTGCCGGTAATTGAAAAAGCAGGCGGCGCCAATCACCCGGATGTCGCTAACGCGGCGGACAATCTCGCCGCGGTCTATTTGCAGATGGGCGATTATGCCAGGGCCGAGCCGCTCTTCCAGCGCGCGCTGGCAATTCGTGAGAAGGTGCGCGGTCCCGATCATCCCGCCGTCGCCTACTCGCTCAACAATCTCGCCACGCTTTACGACCGGCTGGGACAATATGCGAAGGCCGTAGAGCTGCATCAACGCGCGCTGGCGATCAAAGAGAAGCGTTTCGGGACCGGGCATCCGGAAGTCGCATTATCGCTCAACAACCTTGCCCGGCTTCGCGCCAACCAGGGCGATAACGAACAGGCCAAACAGCTTTATCAACGCGCCCTCGCAATTCTGGAAAAAAAGCCCGGCGCCGCTGATCTCGACCTGGCTCACTCGCTCAACGACCTCGCCGTGTTGTACCAGGGAGAAGGCAATTACGCGCAGGCTGAACCGTTCTACCACCGCTCTCTGGCCATTTGGGAAAAGCTGCTAGGGCCGGAGCACGCGCTGGTAGCCCGATCGTTGGTCAATCTCTTTTCGCTTCACCGGGAAAGGAACGATCCGCAGCCGGCCGTGTCGTTTCTCGCGCGCGCCAACGAGATCAGCGAACGCGACATCAGCCGCAACCTGCTCGCCGGCTCCGAGCGGCAGAAGCTCGCCTACCTGGAGCTTTTCCCGCGTCAGATCAACAATGCCATCGAGCTGCACCTTCAACTGGCGCCGGGCGACCCGCCGGCGATTCGGCTCGCGCTCACGACTTTGCTGCGCCGCAAAGGCCGAACGCTCGACGCGATGACCGACATCATCGCCCGGTTGCGCCGCCATACCGATGCGCAGAGCCAGGTCTTGTTCGATCAGCTCGCGGCCGCTCGTTCGCAACTGGCCGCGCTGACGATCAGAGGGCCGAACCCGTCCGATCCTGCCCGCTTCCGCGCGCAGGTCGGACAGCTCGAAGAGCGGATGGAAAAGATCGAGGGCGAGATCAGCGACCGCAGCGCCGAGTTCAAATCGAGCTTCCAACCGGTCACGCTCGCCAACGTCCAGGCCGCCCTCCCCAAAGGCTCCGTGCTGGTTGAATTCGCACTGTATGCCCCGTTCAATTCGCAAACCCGCAGCTTCGGCTCCGCACGCTATGTGGCTTACGCGCTCGCCTCTGATGGTTTGCCGCGCTGGGCTGATCTCGGCAAAGCGGCGGAGATTGATCGCGAAGTTGACGATCTGCGCCGGGCGCTGCGCACGCCGGGTCGAGCCGAGGTTAAACGACTCGCGCGCCGGGTTGATGAAAAGCTGATGCGTCCCGTCCGCGCGTTGCTGGGCG
>Ga0247727_10003224_pt1 | contig 36366 bp, 31 predicted proteins | sample WisWelCaveWW1625_FD_202498 | JGI IMG/M metagenome (GOLD analysis project Ga0247727, IMG submission 202498) | Biofilm microbial communities from Wishing Well Cave, Virginia, United States - WW16-25 | ecosystem: Environmental > Aquatic > Deep subsurface > Groundwater > Cave microbial mat | place...
CGACCATGCACCGTCGGCTCAACATCTCTCTTCCCGAGGAAACCATTCGACTCCTGGACCGCGTCGCGCCGAGGGGCGACCGCAGCTACGTCATCGCGGAAGCGGTCACGAAGTATGTGGCGGAGATCGGCAAGGCCCGCCTCCGAAAGCTCATGAAGGAGCGTGCCGTCAGGCGGGCCGATCTCGATCTCCAGATCGTCGAGGATTGGTTTCCGGTCGATCAGGAAGCATGGGAAAGCCGAAGGAAATAGCGGCGCCGAAGCGGGGCGATGTGGTCGTCGTGGATTTCGATCCGACGATCGGTGCCGAGATTCGGAAAAGGCGCCCGGCCCTCGTCATCCAGAACGACATCGACAACCGGCACAGCCCGATCACGATCGTCGTGGCGATCACGTCGCAAATCGACGCCGAGCGCTACCCGACCGAGGTCCACGTCCTTCCGCCGGAGGGTGGGCTGACCAAGCCTTCGATCGTCCTCTTGAACCAGATCCGGTCCGTCGACAGGCGCCGCGTCGTGGGACGCCTCGGGCGCCTCGGTGCGCCCACGATGGCGCGCGTCGACCGGGCTCTCCAGCTCAGCGTCGGGCTCGTGAAACTGTAGAGCGCGCTCGTCCGACTCCCCTACCCCGCCTTCGACTCGCTCGGCCGGAAGTGATCGACCGGGGTCGTGCGCGCGGCCACGAGACCGAACAGGATGGCGGCGACACCCGCGAGCGCGGCGAAGAAGAAGATCTGCCCCGCCCCTGGCAGGAAGTTGATCGCCGTCACGACGACGACCAGGAAGTTGCCGAGGGTCACCGTGAGATTCCACAAGCTCATGATCACCCCCTTCATCGCGAGCGGGGCCTGGCTGTAGGCGAACTCGAGCCCGGTCGTCGAGACGAGCACCTCGGCGAACGTGAGGACGATGTAGGGGACGATCTGCCACGCGATGTTCAGGCTCGCGCCGCCGTCGAGAGCCATCTGGGTGATGCCGACGATCGCGAACGCGACGCCGGAGAACGCGATCCCGGCCGTCATGCGCCGGAGCGGCGTCGGCGCGAGCCCCCGTCGCTCGAGGAAGGGGTAGAGAACCGTGTTGTTGAACGGGATCAGGATCATGACGAGGAGCGGGTTCAACGCCTGCATCTGCGATTCCTGGATCGTCACGCCGAGAATCGTGCGGACCATCTGCTTTCCCTGGATCACCACGGTGGACGCCTTCTGATCGAAGATCGACCAGAACACCGACACGAGAAGGAAGATCGGGACGACGCGCAGAACCGCCCGGAGCGCCTCGATCGCCTCGGGTGGGTGCTCCGACGAGGCCTTGTCCAAGAATCCCGAGGAGCGAGAGCGCCCGTTCCTTCGCGCCCGGAACGCGCTCCGGAGCACGCGGAGGACGCCGTGCGGATTCGGGCCGCTCGGGGGGAGATCGACGTAGCGCTTGCGGCCGAGCCAGAAGATCACCGTGGCGATCGCCATGAGCACGCCCGGGATCCCGAACGCGACCGACGGGCCGAATCTCGGGAGGATGACCGGGATCGTGAGCGACGCGAAGAACGATCCGAAGTTGATGATCCAGTAGAACAGGCCGAACACGCCGCGCACGAGGTGCTTGTTCGACTCGTCGAACTGGTCGCCCACGAACGCGGACACGCACGGCTTGATCCCCCCCGAGCCGAGCGCGATCAGGCCCAGGCCGGCATAGAAGCCGGCCTTCCAGCCGTCGAAGAGCGCGAGGCACAGGTGGCCCAGGCAGTAGAGGACGGAGACCCAGAGGATCGTCCGGTACTTGCCGAAGAACCGGTCGGCGAGCCATCCGCCGAGAAGAGGAAAGAAGTAGACCGCCATGACGAACGTGTGGAATACCGACTTCGCCGCCCCCTGCCGCGCCGCCGGGTCCGCGATCTCGCTCGCGAGGAGATACTGGATCAGGAACACCGTCAGGATGTTCCTCATCCCGTAGAAGCTGAAGCGCTCGCACGCTTCGTTGCCGATGATGAACGAGATCTGCCTGGGATAGCGGTCGGCCTTCTCGGTCATCGCGTCGTTCCCCCGGGTCGAATCGAAACCGGCGCATGATCCCCCGAAGCCGCCGGAACGGCAACTCGCGGTGTATTCTCCGGCCGAGATGGGCGCGAGTGGCAGCCGGAGGGAAGGAGCCGGGGCAGGTCGTGCGTACCCGTCAGAAGCGCACCACTCCGTCCTGGTAATCCACGCCAGCTCCGGTGCCCTCGTCCGATCCTGGCATGCCCAGAACGGGCGTGCCGTCGGGCGTCGCGTCACCACTGATGTCGATTCCCTGCCCGCTCCGGATCGACTGGCTCCCGGACCCCCTGTCTCCAATGAAGACCCGGATGGACGACCCGGTGGGCCGGTTGCCGAAGGTAACTCGGAAGCGCGCGTATTGCACCGGCCCGCCCCCGAACGCGTTGCTCGGCACGCCTCGCTCCGTCAGGGCCGCGCCGAACTCGAACTCCCCGGTCAAGCTCGAAAACGTGGCGTTGTTTGGGGGCGTCGAAGGGGGCATGACGTCCACGATGCCGAGTAGCGTGATCCCGGTGACGGTCGCGCCTCCGAGGTTGAACGCATTGATGATCCCGAACGGCACCCTCGCCACGTCCCCGATCCCGTTGGACCCGCGCGCGTCCAGGATGATCCCCACGTCGAGACTCGTCGTCGTGGGCGAGAGGACGCGGCTGGAGTCGACCACGGTCGGGGTCGAAACGTCCAGGTCGATGGCCAGGACGGGCAGGGTGATGACCGTGGTCGTCACCGGCGGCCCGGTCGCGGTTGCCGTCTCGTTGCTGCCGATGCTGTACGTGCCGTTGCTGATCAGAGTGCCGTTCGGCAGCGGACTGGCCACTCGCACGACCATCTGAACCGAGCCCGTGGCTCCTGCGGCCAGCGTCCCGATACTCCAGCTCACCACGCCGCCCGTCCCCAGCATCCCGCCACCCGTCGCCGAGACGAAGGTCGTATTGGCCGGCACCACGTCCGTGATGACCACTCCCGTGGCGGCCGCATTGCCGGTGTTCGAGAAGCTCAGCGAGTAGGTCAGGTTGCTCCCGGCCACCACCGGGTCGGGAGAGTCGGTCTTCGAGATGTTCAGCACCGGCGCGGGCGGCACACACGGCGCGCCACTCTCCAGCGGATCGCGGGGATCCGGTGTTCCGCTTCCGTCGCCCCACGTCCCATGCCCGCAGGCGTTCTGGCCCCTCACCAGGTACCAGTAGCCGTTCGGCAACGGGGGCTCGGGTTGGGGTTGTATCTTGACGATGGAGGTGCCTGGCTCGTCGGTGGCCAGGCATTCGAACTCGGTGAAGCCACGATTCACTCGCAAGGACGAGAACGTGCCCGTGATGACGTCGTAGACGACGCCGGGGCCTGCCTGGCCGGCGAGCGCATCCCACGAGAGCGTCACGTAGCTCGGACCCTGCGGCGATCGGTCCGCACGCACTCCCGTCACTTCCCCGGGGCCCGACCACGCCGCCGGGTCGCTCGGGGCACAGTCACACGCGTCGCCGCGGGCGTCCTGGTCGGCATCCGCCTGCGTTGGATTGGTCACCAGCGGGCAGTTGTCGCAGGCGTTGCCCAGCGGGTCGCTGTCCGCATTCTCCTGGACGGGATTCGGGACGGCCACGCAGTTGTCGCAAACGTCCGCCACGCCATCTCCATCGGAATCCGGGTCGGGAACCGTGGGGGACGGGTCCCTCGAGTCGCCGCAGCCATCCCCGTCGACGTCGGATTCGCCCTGCTCGTCGTCAGTATTGAAGCCGTTGGTCGTGAAGACCCGCACCAGGAAGCGTCCTCGACTGTGGGCCTGCCAGATGGTTTCATTCCCTGTGACCCGGCTCGCGACCGGCACCCACGAGACTCCGTTGTCGGGGCTGACGAAGACATAGGAAAGCCGGGGACGGGCGGCCCCCAGGGCTTCCCCGGCCACAACGACGTTCCTCCACGCGATCGGAACCATGTCGCCGGGGTCCACGAACACGGAACTCAGGGGATGGGCCAGCTCGATGTCCACGAGCTCGGCGGGAACGTCCAACGTGTCCACGATGTCGAACTCGCCGTCCCCCCCGCAGCCCCCGGGCGGCTGGCGCCGGGCGAGCAGGATCTGGTCCGTGCCAGGAGGCAGCGGCACGAGAAGGGCCATATCGATCGAATCGAGACGCTCGAATCTGTCCGGGTGGCCGAAGCCGTCGTCGACGAAATCGGCGTCCCCGCCGGAATCGATTATCTCCGGAGTGAAACTGACCCGGTCCAGAGTCGCACCTGCAGCATCCTGGAACACCAGGCTCGTGGTCTCGTCGGTGTACACGCGGCCGCCCGCCGATTCACTGACGTATTCGGGGAGCCCGGGCATCCGCGACGGATCGTCGTCGTAAAAGCTCCCGCCCCCGCACCTCGTGAGGTTGAGGCGGAACCAGAGAACCTCGGGGTCGGGATCGAGCTTGAGCTTGTCGATGAGGTGGTCGTAGTCGGTGCCGTCGATCCAGTGCGTGGGAGACCCCTCGCCGCTGCCTCCCATGACGCACGCGGTGTCGTCCATGGATTCACAGGTCCGGACGTTGAAGCCCGAGCTCCTGACCCCGTCATCCCTTCCCTCAACGGCATTGCAATAGCCTACCGGGCCCGGGCACCACTGATACTCATCCTCGCAGCCGAAAATACTTTCGGGAAACCCGAGAGGGCACGGACTCTCCGACAGGTTGAGGGTGTGTCCGATCTCGTGGGCGACCAGCTCGGCGCTGGCGAACGTGTGCTGAGTGAGGACCATGTGCGGTGCGAATCTGCCGCCGGATGCCCCGACCGCAGCCGCGCAGGCGGGAACGATGTACTCGCAGTCGAAGAAACTCGGAAGTGCCCTGACCACGCCGACGATCTTGGTGCCGAGAATCGCACCGACGATATCGTTTTCCACCAGCGCCGGGTGAGCGCACGAAACGGGACCACCCAGGCCATGCAGGGGAAACGGCTCGTCTGTGGCTTGGGAGTCCACCGAGGTGATGGGATAGATGTCGAGCAAGAAGGGGTCGGCCGCGGCCTGCACCGCCTCCGCGAGATCTCCATCGCCCCACTGAATGGCGCAGACGAGAGCCCCGGTGAACGGCTGGTAGAGAACGCGGAGCGGTCTCGTCTCCTTGATCCGCATGGTCCGATCCGCAGCGCCGTTGTTCTGGATCTTGCAGTCGGCGAGGTCGCACCCGCCGGCGGGACCCGGCGGGCAGTCGACGATGTGGTTCGGATCGATCTCGGCGTCGACTTGCATGAAGTTCAAGATTCCGTCCTGTGGCTGGAAGGCTGGAACACCCACCGGTACCGGGCATGCTCCCTGGAACATGTTCACGTCGGAGTTCCCACAGCCCGGCACCGAGACCGTCTTGTCCTCGAGGAACACGTTCCCTGCCTTGTCGGTTGCCCTGACCCGCACCAGGACTTCCTTCGGGTCGGTGTAGGTGCTGCAGATCGCGAGGCGGACCATCGTGGGCTTGTCCTCCACGATCGCGTCGGGATTCGGTGTGACCTGAATCGTTTCGAGGCGGCCCAGGTACAGGTCATCGTTGCGAGGAGAGCAGCCGCCGTTTGCCTCCATCGAGAACTCGATCCTGCCCCTGTATCCGGCACCCTCGCCGTTCCCGGCGCCTGGTTTCTGCTTCGTGGCACCCGAGCAGGACTTGTCACTGTGATCGTCGCGAGAACAGTTCGGAATGGCGCCCGGATTCCCCTCGGCGTCGAAGACCCTGTTGCACCACGGATCGTAGGTGAACTTGAGGTCCCGTTCGCCATCCACAGAAGAGATGTCGATGTGCTCGTCAGGGCCGGCCAGGCCGTCATCGTAATCGTACAACTCCACCTTCACGTCAACGGCTTCGGAAGGATCCACCGTGCAGGTGAAGGTCCATCCCGGCAAGGGCGGCTTGACGCTGTAGGCGGATCCCCGGCCTCCCGGGGAAGGGACATCGGGCGGCACACAACTGAATCCTGCGTCATCGCCTGCCGTGTCGGTGAAGGTGACTTTCGCAAACAGCTCGGGATCTCCTCCGAATATCCCCTCGGGGTCCGGGCTGTGGTACGACTTCGCCAGGGTGATGTGCACCGACACGGTGACCCGGGCCGATTCGTCGATGCACTGGGCATGCAACGCAGTCGGACAGGCGAGCAGAGAGAGGGCAAGGCCGAACGAAACCGGTGAGACGACGCGGGGCCAGCTCCGGCGGCGGGACGTCACGCTCGTGCCGGTTCTGTGGTCCTTTGGAGCTTGGTGATTCGATCTCACGGTCAGCCCCGGTCCGATGTAGTCTCTGGTCCGCGCTCCCGCTACGCCATGGAGAGTACCACACGAGGGACACCGGGGATGCCGGCCGAGATGGGCGCGAATGGCAGCCGAAGGGAATGGGCTGGTTTCTGGAGAGGCCCGGCCGTCGTGGCCCTCGTCGGCGCCGCGGTTTTCGTCTGGACCCGCGGGACCTGGCCCGACGTGTTCGTCGATTTCGGGCACGAGATCTACGTCTTCTGGCAGGTGTCCGAGGGACAGGTGCTGTTCCGGGACATCGCGCACCTGAAGGGGCCGCTCTCCCCGTACGTCAACGCCCTCTCCTTTCGCCTCTTCGGGACGAGCCTCCAGACCCTGGTCCTCACGAATCTCGCGCTGGTGGCTCTCCTCGCCGGAATCCTGTACGCGCTCCTGTCGAGGATCGCCGGTCGTCTGGCGGCGACGGCCGCCGGAGTGACCCTCGTGACGGTGTTCGCCTTCGGGCAGCTCGAGGACCTCGGGAGCTACAACTTCCTCTGCCCCTACTCCCACGAGGTGACGCACGGTCTGATCCTGTCCATCGTCGCGGTCTTCGCGCTGTCGGAGTACCACCGGCGGCGGCGGGCGTGGCTCCTGTGCGCGGCGGGCGTCGCGACGGGACTCGCGGCGCTCACGGACGGGCACGTGTTCCTGGCCGCGCTCGGGTCGATGGGGATCGGCCTGGGCCTGACCCTCTGGATCGAGCGCCCTCCTCGACGCCGGGCCGTCGCCTCCTGCGGGACATTCCTCGCGGGGCTCTGTGCCCCGCCGCTCGTCGCCCTCGCGCTGCTCTCGCTCGCCCTGCCGCCGCGGGAGGCGCTCCTGGGGACGCTCGGATCGCTGCGCTATTCCCTCGGGAGCGGGATCGTGTTCCAGGGCCTCTATCGCTGGCAGATGGGAACGCTCGATCCGCTCGCGAGCCTGCGGTCGATCGCGGTCTGGTCGCTGGGGTATCTCGCCGCGTTCGCTCCTCCGGTCGCGCTCGGCGCGATCCTGCGCCGGCGAGGGAGGCTCGATGCTTCTCTCGCCGTGGTGCTCTTCGGCTCGGTCGCCGCGGCGCTCGTCGTCTTCCGGGAGAGGATCGCCTGGGAGAGCGCGTTCCGCCCGCTGCCGCTCGCGATGGTTCTGCTCGGTGGCGTGACACTCCGGAGTCTGGTACGCGGTCCGCGGACACTCGAGGCCGCGGGCCCGCGGATCGTCCGGGCCGCGCTCGTGACGCTCGCGCTCGGGCTGCTCTCGAAGATCCTCCTGAACGCACGGACCGTGGACTACGGCTTCGCGCTCGCCCTCCCCGCGACGCTCCTCCTCGTGGCGGCGCTCTTCCGGTGGATCCCGGCGTCGATCGAGCGCCGGGGCTTCAACCCCGCGTTCTTCCGTGCGGTCGTGCTAGCGATCTGGGGATCTGTGGTCGCGGTCCACCTGGCGACGACCGGGAGCTACGTCGCCGGAAAGAGCGTGGTGGTCGGGAACGGACCCGACGCCTTCCGGGCGGACTGGCGCGGCACAGGCGCGAACAAGGTCCTCGACTATCTCGCGGCGCGCGCCCGACCGGGCGACACCCTGGCGGTCGTGCCGGAAGGGGCGATCCTGAACTACCTCACCCGCAGCGTGAACCCCACGCCCCATCCGGTCCTGTCTCCTCCCGAGGTGATGCTCTACGGCGAGGAGAGGATCCTCGAGCGGTTCCGCCGCCATCCGCCCGACCGGATCGTCGTGGTCCACGCCGACTCGTCGATCCACGGGGTCCGGTTCTTCGGCCAGGACTACGGGCAGGAGATCTTCGCGTGGATCGCGGGGAACTACTCTCCCGCGTCGCTGTTCGGATCTCCGCCGCTCGTGAACGACCGGTTCGGCATCCTGGTGCTGGAGCGAGTGTCGCGCAGCGAGAGTCGCTGACGATCCTGCCGGGGAGCCCGAGGATACCCGAGTGTGGCGGTTGTTGGGCTGGCTTCGACCATGGTAGCCTCGACTGCACCGTGGTCCGGACAAGCGCGCATCGACTGCTCCCGGCGGTGTTGCTCGCCGCTCTCTCGACCGGCTGCCCGGATCTGGGCGACACGTTCCAGCCGGAGCCGCAAGCCGAGTTCTCGGCCACCTCGCTCGATTTCGGAACGATCCTCGTCGGCCAGTCGGCCACGCGAACCCTCACGATCCGAAACCGCGGCACCGGAACGCTCGGTGGATCGGCGTCGCTCACGGGCGCAGGGTACGAGTTCGTCTCGGGCGGCGGCGCGTTCGCAGTGACCCCGGGGGATCTCCGGAACATCGTGATCCGATTGACGCCCAGCGCCGTCGGCTCGTTCCCGGGCACGCTCGACCTCGGCCCCGATTCTCCCCAGGTCGCCCTGGGCGGGGCCGGCGCGCTGCAGGCCGCCGGCGCCCAATGCGTCGTCCTTCCCACCACGGTCGACTTCGGGTTCGTCGAGACGGGGCAGTCGGCCAACGGGAGCTTCCAGGTCTACAGCGTGGGCACGGCGCCTCTCATCATCGACGTCGTCTCGAACGCGCCCGACGTTCAGGTTCTCGCGGGGGGTGGGGCCGCTGTTCTCGATCCAGGGACCTCGAGGGCCGTCACGCTCGCGTTCAACCCGCAATCCGGAGGCCTCGTCGCGGGGATCGTCGTGGTCGGCGCTGGCTGCTCCGAGGTATCGGTCCAGGGCGTGGGCGTCACGGTCTCGTTCGTGAACGACGTCCGCCCGATCTTCTCCGCCTACGGTTGCCTCAACTGCCACGCGTTCTCCCAGGCCAGCTCGATCGTCAACGTGCCGAGCACCGGCTACGGCGCCGACTACGTGGAGCCGTTCGATCTCACGAGATCGGTCATCTACGGAAAGATCACGAACTCCGGTCAGTTCGGGCCGCCCATGCCGCCCGGGGGGCCGCTCGTGCAGGATAGACACCGTGACACGATCCGGGCGTGGATCCTCGAGGGCGCCCTCGACAACTGATGGAAGGAGACGATCGGTGCACGGGATCAGGCCGGCGATCGCGGTGGCGGCCCTCGGGACAGCGGCCGCGTTCTTCACCGTCTCTCCCGCGAGCGCGATGCCCCGCTACTCCGCGCGCTACGAGCAGAGGTGCGCCCTCTGCCACGTGAACCCCTCCGGGGGCGGTTTGCGAGCTCCGTACGCGACCCAGCAGCTCGTCCCCGAGGAGATCGCCTGGTCGCCCGACCGGCCCGCGATCCTGGAGGCGCTCGACCCCAAGATCGGGAAGCACCTCCTGATCGGCGCCGATTTCCGCGAGCTGTACGTCCGCTCCGACGTCGCGGGGGGGGACCTGAACTTCTTCCAGATGCAGGCGGATCTCTACCTCGGGTTTCAGCTCGACTCGCGGGTCACGCTCTACTACGACCTGGGGCAATCCGGCAACTACGAGCTGTTCGGGCTCGGGTACCTCTACCCGACCTTCTACCTGAAGGCCGGGCGGTTCATCCCCTCGTACGGGTGGAAGGTCGACGACCATACGATGTACGTCCGCTCGGAGCTGGGCCTTGCCCCTCCGGCCAACAGCGACGTCGGGCTCGAAGCGGGGTTCTCGAGGGGCCGATTCGATGCCCAGGTCGCGCTCGTGAACGGCAACCGCGGAAGCACCCTGGACACCGATTCCAGCATCGCGAAGGTGGCGAATCTCGTCTACCGCTGCCACGCGGGCCCGGTCGGAGCAGCGTTCGGCGCGTCCGGGTACCACAACCCGACGCCGAGCGGCACTCTCGACACGGCGGGGCTCTACGGATACTTCACGCTCCAGCGGCTGACGTGGCTGTGGGAAACGGATTTCGTCCGACGGCGGGATGCGGGTGGGACCACGAAGGAGGGCCTGGCCGCATCCCACGAGCTGACCTGGCTCGTGCGCCAGGGGCTCGAGCTCCTGGCGACCTTCGACTCCTACGATCCCGACCGGCGCCAGGCGACCGGCGCGAAATCGCGCATCGGAGCCGGGATCTTCGCCATGCCGCGGCCCTACGCGACCCTCGAGCTCTTGGTTCGACGCACGCGGTACGACGATGGCGTAGCCTATTCGGGAGACGACTTCACGGAGACGGTGATGCAGATCCATTTGCTCTACTGACCCTAAGGAGCCCAGGAGCAAGCCATGCGACGCTTCATTCTTCCTCTCGCGATCCTCGCGGCATCGCTCCGCGTCGCAACGGCCGCGGAGTTTCTCGTCCGGCCGGGTGGGGAGAACAAGGTCGTCTTCGTCTCGAAGGCCCCCATGGAGCGCTTCGAGGGGAAGACGAGCCACCTGGAGGGCCGGATCGAGGTCGATCCGTCGGCGCTGGGCAAGTCCATCTCGGTCCATCTCGAGGTCGACATGGCGACCCTCGACACCGGGATCGCGAAACGGAACCAGCACATGCGCGACAACCATCTCGAGACGAAGAAATTCCCCAGGGCGGTCTTCGACGGCGCCACGATCGTCGGCCCTGCCGACGTGGCGCTCGTGGCGGGAAAGCCGACGGCGTTCGAGGCCGAGGGGACCTTCACGCTGCACGGCGTCACCCGCCCCGTGCGCCTGCGCATCGAGGCGACCTACAGGCCGAGCGGCAAGGGCGGGAGGATCGAGTTCCAGACCGCGTTTCCCGTCGCGCTCGCCGATCACGAGATCAGCCGGCCCCAGTTCCTGTTCCTGAAGCTGGGCGAGGTTCAGGACGTCCGCGTGAGCGGCGTCGCCGTCGCCTCGCCGTAGGCGAACCTAGATCCCGGCGATCTTCCAGTCGCCCGCGTCGGTCCTCTCGAAGAAGATCCACTTCGGCAGTTGCCGCGGCCGCTGGGCACGGATCGACCAGAACGGGCCCGCCTGCCCCTCGACCTCGATCCCCGTGAACGCGACCACGGTGTCGCGCAGATTCTCGAGAGGAAACGACTCGACGTCGGAGCCGAGCTCCCTGAGCGCGGTGGACGTCAGGCAGGAGACGGCGGCGTCGCGGTCGCCGTCCCGGAGCGCGGTCGTGAAGGTTTTCCAGGTTCGCTCCGGGGAGGAGAATCTCGGATTCCCGGGATGAGCGGTGTCGTAGCTCACGGGCGGGATGGGATCTCTCCTGCGCTCGAGGACCGGCCATGGGCTGGCCGGCGGGGCCTTCTTCGTCGTGACGCTCGCCTGGCTCTTCCCGGCGCCCTTCGCCTGCTTCGCCTTCGGCCGGCTCTCGTCGTCTTTCTTGGCCGTCGTGCCGCCGCGGATGTTGGTACAGGGGTCGTGCTGATAGACGACGTTTCCGCTCGCGTCCCTGCATTCGTGAATCTCTTCGTCCTCCGCGCGGGAGGAGGTCGAGAGGACCGCGAGGGCGGATCCGACCGCGAGCAGCAAGGGCCACGGGACACGCTTCACGGCCAGCCTCCGTGGAGAATCTAGGGCCGGAACGTCCCGGAGCAAGCCGATTGTCGCCGTCGTACGCGTGTCGTAGAATCCGGCGCCTTGCCCCACGAGTCCCCAGGGGAGAAACCATGCGTCGAGCCGGCTTTCTCCGTTCTCGCATTGCCCCATCGTTCCTTGTTCTCTCCCTGAGCCTCCTTCCCGCGGCGGCCCAGACGCCGGACGCGGGCCGGCTCGGCCGCGCCGTCGTTCCCACCTTCGAGGCGATCCGGCTCGACGTGGACGCGGACCGCTCCCCGTTCTCCGGCGCCGCGCGGATCGAGCTCGATGTCCGGGAAGAAACCGAAGCGTTCCGTTTCCACGCCGAGGGGATCTCCATCGACGGCCTCAGCCTTCGCGGACCGAGTGGGGTCGTGAAAACGGATCACGAGGGCTCGGGCGAGGGTCTCGTCGCCGTGCGCACGGACGTTCCCCTCTCGCCTGGTGCCTACGTGCTCGATATCCGCTTCTCCGGAGAGCTGCGTCGGGACGGCATGGGGCTCTATCGCGCCGAGGTCGATGGGGAGGGCTACGCGTTCACGCAATTCGAGGCCAGCTACGCCCGACGCGCCTTCCCCTGCTGGGACGAGCCTTCCTTCAAGATCCCGTACCAGATCACCCTGCGGGTGCCGGAAACCGACCTCGCCGTCTCGAACACTCCCGTGGAGAGCGAGAGCGTCTCCGCGGGAACGAAAACGGTGACGTTCGCACGCACGAAGCCGTTGCCGTCCTACCTCCTCGCCATGGCGACGGGGCCGCTCGAGACGGTCCCGATCCCCGGGCTTTCCGTCCCCGGGCGTATCGTCACCGTCCGGGGGAAAACGGCCCTCGCGAAGGAGGCGGTACGGATGACCCCCCCGATCCTCTCGGCGCTCGAGCGGTGGTTCGGCCGTCCCTACCCGTTCGAGAAGCTCGACCTGATCGCGGTCCCCGACTTCGTGTTCGGGGGAATGGAGCACCCCGGCGCCATCACGTTCCGGGACAGCTTCCTGCTCCGGGATTCCGCCACGATGTCGGTGCAGCAGCGCCGCAGCCTCGCCACGCTGGCCGCGCACGAGCTGGCACACATGTGGTTCGGCGATCTTGTGACGATGGCCTGGTGGGACGACCTGTGGCTCAACGAGTCGTTCGCCTCGTGGATCGGGGACCGGATCCTCGGAGAGCTGTATCCGGAGTTCGGGCTCGATGTCTCGAGCGTGCACGGCACCCAGCGAGCGATGGGAATGGACGCGCTCCTCGCCACGGGCGCGATCCGCAGACCGATCCTGAGCGACGACAACGTGATGTCGTCGGATCTCGGTCTCGCATACAGCAAGGGCCAGGCGGTGCTCGAGATGGTCGAGGGCTGGCTCGGCCGGGAGACCTTCCGCAAGGGGGTCCTTCGCTACCTCGACGACCACGCGTGGGGGAACGCACGGGCGGCGGACCTCTGGTCCGCGCTGTCCGGGGCATCCCGCCAGGACGTCGCCGGGCTCCTGGCTTCGTTCCTCGACCAGCCGGGAGTCCCCCTCCTCCGCGTGGAGACGCTCCCCCGGGGCAAGGTCCGCGTGAGCCAGAAGCGTTTCCTCCTCCAGGGCACGAGCGACCCCAGGAACTCCCGCTGGCGGATTCCTGTGATTCTCCGATACTCGGATGATCGCGGCGTCCACGAGAAGACGGTCCTGCTGGCCGAGCCCACGGCGATCGTGAGGCTTGGGTCCAGAGGATCGCCGACATGGGTGCACCCGAACGCGGGCGAGCGGGGCTACTACCGGTGGATCGTTCCCGGCCCGCAGCTCGAGCGGCTCGCGTCCATCTCCCCATCGCACCTTGCGCCAAGGGAGCGAGTCGGGCTCGTTCTGAATCTCGGCGCGCTCGTCGAGTCGGGCGAGCTCCACGGGGATGCTCTGCTCCGGCTCACGGAGCGCTTCGCGTCGGACCCCGAGCCCGAGGTCGTCTCCGCGGTGATCTCCACGCTCGGCGACGTCAAGGCCGCGTTCGTACCGCTCTCGCTCCGGACGCCGTTCGCGTCGTACGTGCGTGCGACCCTCGGGCCGAGCCTCGACCGGATCGGCTGGACCCGGAACGAGGGAGAGCCCGAGCGGGTCACCGCGCTTCGACCCCAGCTGCTTTCCTGGCTCGCCGAGGACGGCCGCGATCCCCGCGCGCGCGATGTCGCGAAGGCGATCGCCGCGAGCTACCTCGAATCGCCCACGTCCGTGGACCCGTCACTGGTGGGCGCGGCGATCGATCTTTCGGCCCTGGACGGCGACCGCGCGTTGTTCGAGACCTACCGGAAGCGCTTCGAAAACGCCACACTCCCGGCCGACCGGGGTCGCTTCCTCTCCGCCCTGGGCTCCTTTCAGGATCCGAAGCTGTTCGACGAGGCGCTCGCGTACTCGTTGTCGGGGCCGTTGCACGTCCAGGAGGTGTTCAACGTCGCGTGGACCGGCATGAGCACCGAGGATCGCCAGGACCGGGTCTTCCGCTGGATGATGGACCACTACACCATCCTCGCGGGGAAGATGCCGGCGCAGACGATGGCCTACATGCCGTTCGCCGCCGGAGGCTGCTCGGCGGAGCGACTCGCGACCGCCGAAGAGTTCTTCTCCGATCCCGCGCACGCCCCTCCGGGAACGGAACGCGAGCTGGCCAAGGTGTCGGAGGCCGTGAAGCAGTGTGTCGCGCTCCGTGCGCGCGATGGCGCCGTCGTTGCTGCGTACCTCGAGGAGGCGGCGCGGACGTGGGAGCCATAGAGGCTCGCGGACTGCTTCGATCAGGAAACCAGGAGGTGAGGGCCGCGGCACCACCGCTTCCACCGGTGTCCACCGTTGCCTTGCTGTTGCGTAGAGTCTGCGTAGAGCTCGGTCGACTCTGACCCTCCGTTACTTCATTGGCTCGAGATCTTCGAGCAGACGGCTCAGCGCGATCGCTCGGATCTTCGGGTGCATGGGGAAAGAACTCGATCCCGCATGGACGACGTCGACCCGCGACAATCGGAGATCCTCGAGAGCGACGTGCATCGAGCGCGTCGTGGCCGGCGCCGTGGTCCTCTTGAACTCGAATCCGAGCCGCACCTTCCCTCGGACGACGAGCAGGTCGAGTTCCGCCCCTGAATGGGCCGCCCAGAAATGGCATTCTTCCGGAAGCGCTCCGAGTCGCGTCACGACCGCATCGAGCGCGAAACCCTCCCACGAGGCTCCGACTCTCGGGTGCGACTCGATCGCACCGCCGTTGCCGAGATCGAGAAGAGCGTGAAGCAAGCCGCTGTCTCTGAAGTAGACCTTCGGGGCCTTGACCTGGCGCTTGCCGATGTTCTCGTGCCACGCAGGGAGCTGCCGGACCATGAAGGTTGCGCTGAGCAGATCGAGGTAGCGTTGCACCGTGGTGTGGGCGACCCCGAACGAGCGGGCGAATTCGGAGGCGTTCCACACCTGCGCGTGGTAGTGGGCCAGCATCATCCAGAACCGCCGGAGCGTGCCCGCCGGAAGCCGCAGGCCCAGAGCCGGGATGTCTCGCTCGAGGAACGTCCGGATCATTGCCTTGCGCCACTGGAGGCTGTCGGGCTCGGACCGCGCCAGAAACGATCGCGGGAACCCGCCCCGATGCCACAGCTTCGACCGCTGTTGTAGACCAACTTCCTCGAGAGAGAAGCCGCCCAGCTCGTGGTACGCGACCCGTCCGGCGAGGGTCTCCGAGCTCTGTCTCAGCAGATCGGGCGACGCGCTCCCGAGCACGAGGAACTTGCGACGGGTCCTGGGCTCATCCACGAGAACGCGCAGCTGCGTGAAGAGATCCGGACGCCTCTGCACCTCGTCCAGCACGATGAGCCCCTTGAGCGGCCGGAGCACGAGCATGGGGTCCGCGAGCCGGGCCAGGTCTTCGGCGCTCTCCAGGTCGAAGTAGGTTACGGGCCCGCGATGCGCTTCCACGAGCTGCCGGGCGAGGGTCGTCTTGCCCACCTGGCGTGCGCCCAGGATCCCGACCACCGGGAACTGGCGCATCAGGCCCCGGATGCGCCGCGAGTGCTCCGTTCGCTGGATCACGCGCATGACCATACCATGAAATCTGAGCGATTACCGCTCAAAGTTCAAGGCTAGGTATTGGGGCGATGCTGCACGCCCTCCTCGCGATCGGCTGCCGCAGCGCCGCCCTGGGCAAGTCCGTGACCGCCGCCGCCAGTAGTCAGTTCATTCCGCCGGCTTGCGGAGTGCCTGGGTCAGCAGGTCGGCTGCGGCCTCGGAGACAGTTCGCTTGCCGTCCATGTAGGCGGGCCAGGTGCTCTCGATGGCTGCCCGATAGCGGCCCCAGTCGCTGCGATCGAAGATTGCGTACACCATGGGTGTGTATCCCGACTCGCCCGCTTGGTCCAGGACGCGGCGCACAGCCTCGCCGGTCGTGTAGAACAAGACCACATGCCAGAGATCGTCGGGCAGGGTCAGGTCAAGTGCACTCGCGGCTTGATCGAGAGCCTGTCGCAGCGGATCGCCGCGACCCATCAGCAGGTGAGAGGCCTCGTGAAAGACGACCTCGAGCGCCGCAGGGCCCTGGTACGAGTTCGAAATCAGGAGGTGGCCTCCCGCAGGGTCCCGGGAGACCGAGTTGGCCCCGCTCCAGTTCACGGTTTCTACGACATCGACCGGAATCGGCAGGCCGTCCCATGGCTTCTGGTAAACTTCCGCCAATCGGTGAGCGATCTTCTGCTCATGCGCGGCTAGTTGCGGATTCAGGCGTTCGATCCAGCGACGATTCTCTGCGTCCTGGGTAGCCCAGCGGCACGCCTCGTAGGCCGGCTTTGCAGCGGCCCTGAAGCTCCTGGCGATCTCCACGAATTGCCGGGCCAAGGCGTCCTCCAGTTGTTCGCCAAACCCCGCGAGATGCACCCGGAGCAAGTACTGCGGACGGTCGCTCCAGTTGGCTGGCGAGACGATCTCGGCGTAGTAGTCGACGGCCCGATCCCAGGCGGCACGAGCGGACGGGGCCAGGTCACCAAAACAGGACTTCTCGACGCCGGAATGGAATAACTCTGGCTTGCCGTCCTTCCTCGCGACGCCGGCCGCGATCAGCGCGTCGTTCAGATTGGTGGCGAAGTCGCTGTAGAAGGCGAAATGGGGTGTCGTGGCAACCGGGGTCCGCTCGTGCGCCTGTCCGAGGCTCGCGCTCGGCGCGGACAGCAGCATTCCCGGTACGAGAACGATTCCGGCCCGGTGGAAGAAGTGCCCCCTCATCGTTCGCATCTCTCCTCTCTTTCTCCTGGCTGACAACACCACCCCCTTGGAGTCCATTGTAGAGGGTGGGGAGGATCGATGAGTGAACTCGGGCGTGGTCTCCAGAGCCGAGCCACTCTTCGATCTGAGCGATTGCCGCTCACAGTACGAGGCTAGGCCTGGGGCTCGACGCTTCGCCGGACGCTGCTGGTCGGTCGCCAGGTAGCTCGGCCGCAGGCTCCCTTCCACGTACTCTCTCACCCGTTATCGGGGCGCCCATCCCGGCGACCATCGACCTGCGGCGGTCCTGCGGTCATAATGTCGTGTCCGGATCGGGTCCACGCGAAGGAGATCGCCATGCCCACCAAGACGAAGACGCCACCCGCCCGCAAGTCCGCGAAGCCCGCCGCGCCGCGCATGACACTCGCCGAGACGATGTCCGCTCTCGAGAAGGCGGGCTCCGCGCAGACGCGCAAGACCTACACGCGCCACGGGGCAACGGAGCCCATGTTCGGAGTGAGCTTCGCCACGCTGAAGACGCTGCTGAAGCGCATCGGAGTCGATCAGGAGCTCGCGCTGGCCCTGTGGGACACCGGCAACTTCGACGCGCGCAATCTGGCGGTGAAGGTCGCCGACCCCGCGCGGATGTCGCCTTCCGACCTCGACCGGTGGGCGAGGGTGCCTTGCCGGATGTGCGGGGGCTACGTGGCCCACCTCGCCGCCGAGGGACCTCATGCGCGAAGCAGGTCCGATGCGTGGCTCGCCGCACCGGACGAGGCGAGGCGCTACGCCGGGTGGTCGCTCGTCGGCGCGATGGCGATGCGCGACGAGGACACGCCCGACGCGTGGTTCGCCCAGCGTCTCGCGGAGATCGAGAAGTCGATCCAGGGGTCGCCGAACGCGCGGCGCGAGGCGATGCTGCACGCCCTCATCGCGATCGGCTGCCGCAGCGCCGCCCTGCGCAAGTCCGTGACCGCCGCCGCCAAGCGGATCGGGAAGGTCGAGATCGATCACGGCGACACGGCCTGCAAGACGCCCGAGCCGGCGCCGACGCTGGAGAAGACGTGGGCCTACGCGACGTCGAAGGGCTTCGAGAGTCCCGCGGCGCAGGAGCGCGCGCGCGAGTCCATGCGCACGCGCTGCTGAGGGCTGGTGCGTAGACTCTCGTGGCGTTGAATCAGGGCCAGAGCTTGCCCGACGAAACGGCGTCCAGGAACCGTCCGCCTCTACAACCCCATGCGCTCGAGGCCGATTTGCCACGGCAGGATCTCGATCCCCTCGATGAGTTTCTCCACCGTACCGAGGTAGAGCACGGCGGCGCCGCATTTCTTGCCGTGGAAGTCTCGAAACCTCTTGAGCCCGCGGAGGTCGTGCTTGCCGATGCTCTTCGAGGCCTTGACCTCGATCGCCCAGGTGTTCTTCCTCGCCTCGACGATGAAGTCGACCTCCGCGCCGTGCTCCGTCCGGAACGAGGAGACCCGGACGTTCTGGTCCAGCGACGACGCGGTGTGAACGATCTGGTTGAACACCAGGTGCTCCATGAGAACCCCGGTGCGGTCGGAAGAGGGCTCGAAGTTCCCCATCACCCCGTTCAGGACTCCCGTGTCGAAGAAGAAATAGCGCGGATGCTGGACCAGACGGCGCCGCTCGCTCTTCGCAAAGGCCTCCGCGCGGCGCACGATCAGCGTGTCCTCCAGGATCTCGAAAAACCTCACCGCGGACTGGCGGGCGACGCCGGCTTCCGATGCCAGCTTCGAGAGGTCGAGGAACGACCCCGCGCAGGCCGCTGCCACATGAAGGAACCTGGAGAACCCCTCGATGTTGCGCGTTAGGGCCTCGGCCTGGATTTCCTCCTTGAGGTAGGTGGCGCAGTACGAGGACAGCGTCTTCGCGCGGGAGGAGCGGTCCGGGTCCAGGTAGATCCCCGGGAGGGTGCCCGTCGAGAGTGCGGCCCGCGTGTCCATCTCCCGGCCGAGCTCGCCGCTTACGAGCGGGCCGAGCGAGTACGTGTGCACCCGTCCCGGGAGCAGGTTCGCCTGCCCGCGGCGGAGCTTCCGTGCGCTCGAACCCGTCAGGAAGAAACGGGGCGCGCCGCCGCCGTCCAGGATCGACTGGATCGTGTTCAGAAGGCTGGGAAGGCGTTGGATCTCGTCCAGGAAGACCGTGCGGAGGTTTCCCAGGGCGCCGAGCCGCTGCTCCAGCTCCTCGGGGTTGCGGGCGAACTCGAGGAAGGTCGGCTCATGGGCGAGATTGATCGTCAGGTCGGGTTTGAGTGAGGCTACGAGAGTCGACTTCCCCGTCTGGCGCGGGCCGAGGAGCAGCAGGCTCTTGCGGGATGCGCGGAGAAGCTTCTCCAGAGCTCGTTGGATCATGATGAGGTTAAAATACAGCGTAATCTAACCGCGGTCAACCATTCTGCGGGGGGCGTCGGCATGGTTTCCGAGGCTCCCCGCCTTGCGTGCCGGCCGAGGTGAGCGTTCGGGCAGGACCCTGATCGCGACGTCCCGCTTCAGCTTGGTGTCGGTCGCCCGATAGACCTCCCCCATGCCGCCCTCGCCGAGCTTGGCGGTGATCTCGTAGGGGCCCAGCCTGGCCCCGATCATCGGGCGCTCCCGGTGTGCCGCAGCACTTTCGGCGAAGTGGGCTCCATGGGGGCGGGATTGTACTCCGGGGGTGAGATTCCAACGTCGGATGCGGAAGGGGCCGAGGCTGCCCGCCTACTCGAACTCGAGCAGCCAGATGTCCGAGTCGAGCACCTCATCCTGGATCAACAGGATTCCCTTGTCCCGGGCCAGGCCGAGCCCGCTGTCTTGATGGCCGGCCAGGATCGGCCGCGTGGTACCGGCGACGGTGTCGTGGATCACCAGGCCGTCCACGCTTACGACTACGAGGTTGCGCGAGTCCGGCAACCAACCGGCGACCCCGTTCAGGGTCCACCCAGGATCGAGTTCCAGCCGACGCAGCGACTGCTTCTCCAGGTCGTAGATGGCGTAGCTCTCCGTTCTGCCGGTGCCGTCGCCCTCGACGCCTGTGATCCATCGTCCGTCCGGCGACCAAGCCGCGACTTCGAACTTCCACCCCGGATAGCCCTCGGGCATCGGCAACGTCTTCGCCGTCTTCCAGCTCACCGGATCACTGACGTCCGTGCCGACGATCACGATTCCACGGTTGTCCGCATTCAATGCCAGCTGCTTGCCATCGGGCGACATGATTCCATACGCGTCACGCTCGAAGTCGGAGAGCTGCCGAAGCTCGGAACCGTCGGTCCGGATCCACCAGTAGTTCCAGACGCCGCCGCGCGTCGTGTAGAAGGCCAACGCCTGGCCATCGGGCGTCCACTGAGCATGCCGATCCTTGTGGAAGTCGTCGGTCAGGCGGCGCATCTCGGATCCGTCGCTGCGCAGCAGCACGAGGTCCTCTTGCACACCCCGAGTCGTGCAGGCGAGCCACTCCGCATCCGGAGAGGGAGTGCACCAGTTGCCGGACTGCCGGATCAATCGATGCAGCGGCGTCGTCTCGCCGCGGAGCAGACTCGAGATCTCATGAAGCGAGACGTCGCTGGTGCGGTCGTAGGCCATCGCGACCATGCGTTTACCGTCCCGGGATAGTGCTGCCCAGCCCATGCTCTGCGTTCCCGTCGTTACGGGCTGGGCGTCCGTGCCCGGCTTGCCGTCTGCGTCGAGGGGCAGGCGCCACAGATTCATGCTGCCGCCGCGGTCGCTCGAGAAGTAGAGCCAGCGGCCGTCCGGTGACCACAACGGCGACCAGTCGGTGAAATGATCCTGCGTGACGGCCACCGGATCACCGCCGTCGGCAGCGACCATCCAGATGTCGCGCTGCCCACCCGTGTTGGCCCAGTAGGCGATGCGGCGACCGTCCGGCGACCAGGCGGGTTGGACCGCATCCACAGTGTCGATCAGCTGCTTCGTCTGCCCGGTCTCCAGCTCGACCGTCCAGAGCGCCGAGACCGATTCTCGCGAGTACGGATCGTTCACCGCCTCGGTGGCGAAAGCCAGCTGTCGACCGTCGGGCGACCAGCATGGGTCCATGCCGAAGTCGGTAACGCGACGGACCGATTCGCCCGTCGCACCCATCGTGAACAACCCGCCGCCGTCACGCTCGGAACGGAAGGCGATGTTCTCGCCGTCGGGCGAGAACTTGCCCTGGGAGTCGTCGACGGTGGAGCCGGCGGTGAGATTGATCGCGCGGTCGCCGCCGACGCGCAGCAGGTAGACGTCGAGATTGCCGCCGGCCGCGCTGGCGTAGATCAGCTGCCGGCCGTCGGGCGAGAGGTGCGGGTGGCGCTCGGGGCCGGGAAGCTCGGTCAGCCGGCGCAGCGTTGGCGGCCTGGGGGCTGCGACCGCTTCATCTTCATTGATGAGGCTGGTGGCGGCGAGGAGACCGAGGAGCGCGCCGAGGATCAGGCCGCCGGCCGGCAGCGGCCAGGTGCGTTTTCTTGGCGAAGCGGGCTCCTGCGTTTCCTGGGCTTCCAGAAGCTCGATGCGGGCGTCGCCGATGTGGCGCAGGCGCTCGCGTGGGTTCTTGCGCAGGCAGCGCTCGATCAGCCGGCGGATGTTCCGCGGAAGTTCCGGTGGCAGCCGGTCCAGGTCCGGCGTGTCGCGGAGCACCGAGGCCAGCAGTTCCGAGACCGTCTCGCCCTTGAACGCCGGCTCTCCGGTGAGCATCTCGAGCAGCACGATGCCGAAGGCCCAGATGTCGGCGCGGGTGTCGACGGGGTAGCCCTTCGCCTGTTCGGGGCTCATGTAGGCGGCGGTGCCCAGGATCAAGCCGGCCCGGGTGCCCGCGGAGGTGATCGTCGGGGAGAATGACGGTTCGGCTGCGCTCGATTCGCTGTCGGCAGCAAACGCCTTGGCCAAGCCGAAATCGAGGACCTTGAGCTTGCCCCCGGGCGTGAAGCGCAGGTTGGCCGGCTTGAGGTCGCGGTGCACGACGCCTTTTTCGTGGGCCGCCTCGAGGGCGTCGGCGATCTGTCGAGCGTAGCCCAGGGCTTGCTCGACGGAGAACGGGCCGCGCCGCAAAGCGGTCGAGACGTCCTCGCCTTCCACGAGTTCCATGGCCAGGAACTGAATCCCGCCCGCGCCCGAGGACGGCTCTGACTGGGGAGCTTGATGGATGCCGTAGACCGCCGCGACGTTGGGATGATTCAGCGAGGCCAGCAACTTGGCCTCGCGGGCAAAGCGGGCCAGCCGCTCGGGATCCTCGGCAAGCCTGTCGGGGAGAATCTTGATCGCCACCTCGCGGTCGAGGGTCGTGTCGACCGCTTTCCAGACCACGCCCATCCCGCCTTCGCCGATCTTCTCGGTCAGGCGGTAGTGCAGCAGTTGTTGTCCGGACTCGATGGCCACCTATGCGTTCCTCTCACGTCTGACCGGGAAGCGGCGTCAAGACTCCGCTCCGCGCATTCTACGCCTGGCGAGACTGGCTCAACGCTCTGACATTCCACGCCTGAAGGCGCGGATCCGCTCGAGCACTGCATCGGGGTCTCGCCACGCGGGGGGCCCCAGGATGGACATGCGTGCCAGGAACGCTGGACCTCGTACTTCGTCGTCGATCGTGGTGACGAAATCCGAGATTCTTCGGCGCTCTTCCGGATCGACGACCGCGCCGACGTCTCGCCCGAGGAGGTAAGGTGCGACGTCTTCGTACTCTGTCAACTCGTCAGGCACCTCGGCCGAGAATCTTCGGTCCGAGTCATCGGCGACGTACCCGTACATGATGTGGGCAAGATCCCCGAGGTCCTTTGCGCGGGCCTCGGGACGGTCCAAGTACGCGATCATCTTCAACACCGAGATGACGTGGACCGGAGCCACTCGCACCTCCAGATCGGCCGCAATGCGGAGGGCGACAGCGTGCTCGAACGCCAGCCGCATCCCGATCAGGCTCATTCGGAAGCCGGTTCTCGGCCACTCGACAGCCCCTCGCGCCAGAGCGTCGTCGCTCGCCGGAACGATGTCCACCGCGATGCCGGCAGGGGTGCGCCAGCGTTGTTCCTGGCGGGGATCCGAAGACCATCCCGGAAGAAGAGACAGCGAGGCCGTTGCGCCTTCAACGCTCGCGGCGACCGTCAAGTCGAGATCCTCTGTCGTGCGCCAGATCATCGGCATGAAGCAGCGAAGCGCAGCGGCCCCAAGAATCACCATCTTGGCGCCCGGCCAGGTCCGAGCAAGCGAGCGAAGCGCTTCGACCTCGTCGGGAAGGTACGGGTTCATCGCAAGTGTCCCAACCGTTGCTCCCAGACCTCGTTGGCCGCCTCGCGTGCTCTCGGGTCGTCGGTCGTGACGAGTTCCGTGTAGATGAGGAGAGGGTGAACGGTTCGGGGCTTGACCCCGTCGAACGCGACTTGTCCCGGCGTGCGCACCAGAACGAGTGGACCGTCGTCTGCTCTCTGAGCTCGAAGGCGCCTTTGCAGCTCGAGCGGAGCCGCCTTGAGATGGACGACAGTGCGCTGACCCCGATAGAAGCGCGCCAACCGGGCCGCGCCCGCACCCCCACCGAATCCCCACGTGAGCTTGTCGCCAAGCACTTCCTCGAGGTGTCGCTCGAGCGCCTCCGGATCACGGTCTGCGGTCCGGTAGGTTCCGATCAGCAGGCGCGGACGCACGTGCGTCGCGTACCCCGCGATCCAGCGCTCCAAGAGCACCTTCGTCTCGAGGAGGAACCGACGCCCCTTGACCTCCCCGACCATGTTCTCGTCGTGTAGTCGCCGCAGTGTCTCGGCCGCCGCGGTCTTTCCCGTTCCTGCGGCGTCGGCCAGGCGACGAACCGTCGCGTTCAGCAGCTCAGGCTCCGCCAAGATGGCGAAGAGTACCTGGTAACCGGGGACCCGCAGCCCGCGTCGCTCTTCCGCTGCTCGCTCGCGGGTCCGCCCCTCGACGTGGGCCACGTATCGACGGCTGAGAACCAGCCTGCAGTTCCCGGCGAGGTCCAAGTAGTTGGCATCGTGTTCCGCAAGGTGTCGTCCCATCGGACGAGGAATGTACGGGGCGAACAGGATCCAGGGCTTCGTCGTGATCGCCTTCATCTGCGCGAGGACTCCATCCGCTGTCGCGTACGTCAGGTACGTCCGCTTCAACTCCACGGGCAGCTCGAACTCGTCGTCAGGAGTCCTCACGACAACGATGCCGTCGAGCCGCCGATGGCGACCTCGGACTTCAGCCGCGCGGAGCGTCGCAGCTCGCACGAATGGGATCTCGCGAAGACGGGCGAGGTAAGGCTCGAATGCGGCGCCGGGCCGGGCTCTCATGTCCCTTAAAATACCGTGTCCCTTAGAAAAGGACAAGTTATTAAAGCGGACAATTCCCGGCTGTCAAACAGAACGCAACCCGTACGGAACATGGACTATGTCTTTGTGTTTCAGGCACTTGAACGCTGACGCTGGTCAGATATGGTCTGAATGCCCCCACCAGGACTCGAACCTGGGACCAGCGGATTATGAGGGCAAGTTTCGAGGGCGCCGTTTCAAGCTTTTTCGGAAACGGCGCCCATTCTTGTGTCCACCGCTTCCATGGGCGTCCACCGTTTCCACCCCGTTGCGTAGAGTTTGCGTAGAGTTCCGTCGGGACTCCAGACCAAGAGCACCTGCGTTGAACTCGAGACCCTGCGCCCCGAACTCGGTCACCATGTCGCGAACGGGCCGGCACGGGCACGAACCGTCCGCACCCTCGCCGCACCAGGCTCCTTCCGGGTCGCGGCACCGGTCGCTTGCGACGGGTGACCCCGCTTCTTCGAGTGCAGATTCCCGTCCGGAAGTCTCGATCCTCGCCAACGACCCTCTTGGAACCGTCTGCCGCCCCGCCACCCGGCTCTGGGGCAATGGTCGTTGCTTTCGCTTCGGTCGGCCCGTACCATCGGATCGGACGGAGGAGGCCGTATTGGGCTTCGCAGGGGGCATCCGGTGGCGAACTCGAACCCGGTGAAGATCGAGGGCCTGTGGAAGGAAGGATTCGCTCTCGACGTCCACACGCTCGCCAGCGACTATCTGGGCGACGATCAGTTCGGTCGTCCGACCTTCCGCACCACCCGGACAGAACTTGGAGAGCTGCTGTACCGGCTCAAGTACCAAGGGGATGCTTCTGCGGTCGAAGGTATCGTAGAGGCGGCTTCCGCCTTCGTCGGATCCTGGAAACCGGGAGCGGAGTTCATCGTACCGGTGCCCCCGACGAGGGCGACCCGAACTCACCAGCCCGTGATCACGCTCGCGACGGCTCTCGGGACTCGACTCGGGCTTCCAGTACGCCCCGAGTGCGTTCGTCTTCGCAAGGACACCCCGGAACTCAAGGACGTGTTCGATTTCGAAGCTCGGCTCCGCCTGCTCGAGGACGCTCACGAGGTGGATGCGACGGTGGTCGTCGAACGGAGAGTGTTGTTGTTCGACGACCTGTTTCGGTCCGGAGCCACGATGAACGCCATCACGAAGGGTCTCCGTGCGGCTGGTGCCGCGGAGGTGTTTGCCCTGGCGATCACTCGCTCGCGGAGCAAGAGATGAGCAAGGTGTTCATTGGAGGCTCGCGCCGAGTCACCCGCCTTCCTTCGGTGGTCCGCCAGCGTATCGATCGGATGATCACGCAGAAGCTCCCCATCGTGATCGGGGACGCCAACGGTGCTGACAAGGCGGTCCAGGCGTATCTCGCGAGCCATGGGTACGGCGCCGTGGAAGTTTTCTGCGTTCGTGGAAGCTGCCGCAACAACCTTGGTGGATGGAAGGTCCGAGAGGTTTCCGCTCCCCACTCTCGCCGCGACTTCGCGTTCTATGCTTCGAAGGACGAAGAAATGGCCAAGGACGCCGATGTCGGCTTCATGATCTGGGACGGCAAGAGCTTCGGCACCCTGGCGAACGCCTTCAGGCTCATCGACCAGGGGAAAAAGGTCGTTGTCTTCGTCAGTTCCGAAGAGGCGTTCGTAACGATTCGCACCCAGGGGGACTGGGATCGGTTCACTGCGGATTGCGATCCAAGTTTGAGAGAACGCCTCGCGAAGATCGCTCAGCCCACCACGGGGACGACGTCCGGCGAGAAGCGCGCCGGACTGTTCCGATGAACGCCAGTCCCCCGGGCCTGCGCGGGAGACGCCAGGGCTACCTCGACGGACCGTGACGCTCGACACGGCACCCCTCCGACTCGAGGAACTCGACAAGATCAGGATCGATGATCCTCACCTCCTGCTCTCCGCAGAAAAAGGTGGTGAACCGGACGTTACTGATCGGCGTGGCGGCTCGCCAGAACGAGAATAGCTCGGCCGCATGGTCCTTCACGCTTGCACCGAAGTAGAAATGGCGACGTTGCCTCTCGGAAGGACAGAAGATCCCGGGGAGGATCCAACCGTACTGGAAGTGGTAGTCGCTCGGCGGAGGGTCCTCGGGCGTGTAGGATAGCGGGCCCGAAGTCGCCAACCACGGCACGAGCCGCCCGTCGTCTGCGACAGTACACGTGGAGTACCTACGTCGCGCGGACATCCGGCCTCCCCTGCGCCGGAAAGATGACTGTCGCAAAGGCCTCAGCGTTGAATCCTGGCTGACCTCTTCTCGCGCCACGCCCTTCGCAGCCACACTACGCCTCCAGAGATTCGGCCAGAACTCGGAAGACTGTCGCGAGAGACCTACGATGTTCCGGCGGAAGGGCCGGAGCGACCGAGCCCATCGCAGCCTGCAACGCGGCGGGATCGACGACGAGAGAGTCCGCGCGTTCTCCGTCCCGCCCATTCCCCACACCCGCTGGCCGATGGCTCGCAGCCACGGTCTTTACCACGCCCTCAGGCGCCTGATCACGGTGGCCGCGAGAGGCTTCACTCCCGGCCGCGCGACTCTCCGACTCGGATCCTCGCGTATCGAGCAGCGCCGCCACCATCTCTCGAAACGCACCGCTTCCACCCGGTGCGGCGATCACGTCCTCGGTGCCCTTGTCCCAGATGTTCGCCAACACATTTCGCTTTGTGTCGTGCAGGTACAGGATTTTCTCCTCGACGCTGTCCTTCGTGACCATGAGCAGCTCCTGGACGGTGCCCTTCGACCCGATGCGGTGCACGCGCGCCACACGCTGCTCGAGGCGCGCCGGATTCCATGGCAGATCGAGGTTGACGACGACGTCCGCAGCCTGAAGGTTGAGCCCTACCCCGCCGGCGTCGGTGCTGACGAATACCGCCGGGCCCTTCGTCGCGGAGAACGAGCGAATCAGACCAGGACGGCGACGGATCGGAACGCCGCCGTGCAGGTGGAAGACGGGTAGGCGCAGTCGCCGACAGAGACGTTCCGCGCAGTCGGTCATGTCCGTCCACTCGGAAAAGACCACGGCTTTCCTTCCCTCGCCGAGGCAAAGGTCGCGCAGCGCCTGCTCGAGCTCCGAGAGCTTCGGCACCCTTCGCTCGTCGACTTCGCGTTTCAACATCTGCGGGCCGTCACAGCACCGGCGCGCGATCGTCAGGAGTCGTTGCATGCGCTCAAGATCCGCCGGGAGGAGGACCTTCTTCCGTGCGATTCGAACGACCTGCGACATGACCTCGTCGTACGTCTCAACCACGGCGTCATGCATAGGGACCATGACGGTCGATCGCACACGCTCCGGAAGCTCGAGCGCGACGTCCTCCTTGCGTCGGCGCAGGAACGCCGGGGCGAGCTTGGACCGTAGTGCGTCCAGTCCACGATAGAGAACAACCCGGCGTCCGCCGTTCTCCCGGACGAAGTGGTCCCGGTCCAGTTGCCAGAGCGGCGGGAGCAGGCGCTGGTCGATGAGCTGCGCGATCGCGTAGGCTTCCTCGAGGCGGTTCTCGAGCGGGGTACCGGTGAGGGCGAACACATAGCGTGCGTTGATCGCCTTGAGCACGCGCGCCGTCCGAGTTCTGAGACCCTTTGCCCGCTGCGCCTCGTCCACGATCAGGAGATCCGGCGGATGTGCTTCGTGGTGCCCGTGGTCGCGCAGCACCTGTTCATAATGGGTGACGAGCCAGCACGGCCGGGAAGCGATCGTCTCCACCCGATCGAGGGAACGTCCCTCGAGAGGCGTCACGTCTTCTCCGATCCAGCGTCGAATCTCGTCCTGCCAGCCGCCCCGAAGGCTCGCCGGACACACGATCGTGACCGCGCGAACGGGATTCTCAGCCTGGCGCAGAGCGACTGCGGCGAGGATGGCTTGGACCGTCTTGCCCAGACCCATCTCGTCGGCGAGGAGCGCGCGGCCGGTACGCGCCAGGAACTCCGCGCCTGTCCACTGGTATGGGTAGGGTTTGAGCCCGAGCCGCGGAAGGAGGTGCCGAAACGGTCCATCGGGCAGGGCGGGACGGCGCTCGACGCGGCCGTCGAGCCAGGCGAGTGCTTCCGGCTCCACCCATGGTCCGAGAGTTTCAAGCCAACCGCGCAGCTCCGCTTCGCCCTTGGCGAGCGGGCGGAGCGCGCGTCCTTCTTCATCGAAGCCGCTGCGCACACGCGAGGCACCCCGACCCGTGGGGCTCCCGTGTAGTCGAGGCTCGATGACCTCGCCGAAATGCAGGTAGACCCGGGGCGCATTCGCGGCGCCCCGGTGTGCCCGCGGCAGCGGCGATCGGCGAGCTTGAAGGTACGCTCGGGCCCGCTCGACGTGCTTGCACGTGTGGAGCCGGTTCGCCTCGAAGTCGGGACAGTCACAGGAGTGCGGTCCGTCGAGGCCTCCGCGAAGGTGAACACGATACGAGAACCCAGAGGGGCTCTGGACGACCAGATACGGAGCGTCCTGCGCTCGCACTGTGAGCTTCTCCCGCCGCGCGGCGGTTTGCCGTTCTTCCAGCGCCTGCATTCGGGCGACATCCGCGTCGGGGTCGCCCTCAACTTGGAGAGCGGTGTGCGTCGAGGCCGTGACCTTTCCATTCGAGGTCAGCCACTGGCGAAGAACGAGCGCAGCGGCGATCTGATGCTTGCACGGGTCACGCCAGGATGGGCAACTGCAGCGGTGCTGGAGTGCCCCTTGTTCCTCCCACAGTGCGACCTCGAAATCGTCACTCCGACCGCGGACGACGGACGAAACGCTTTGCTCCGAGCCAACGAAGTCTCCGACCCGTGCCTCGCGCGCGTAACGAGTCCCCTCCCTCAGCGGTTGTCCCTGTGCGTCGCTCAGGAACCGATCCACTACATGTACCGTGATCATTCCTGCCTCGCTCCCCAGCTCGCGGTCTCTGCTCGCTCGGGACCCCCGACCGATGCGGCGGCTATTCTATGCGTGCTGAGTACTCGACGGAGTTGGCTAGCTGTGGGTTCTGGGAGGCGAGCCATCACCGGACTGAAAATCCGCTGGTCTCGGCATACCCAAAGCCGTCCCCAGATCGCCAAGTGTCGGTGAGTCTTCGACTTGCGTCAGGCGACTCGTTCCGCGGACCAGCGTTCTTGAAATCCGCTGGTCTCTCAGCGCGACGGGGTGGATGGCTGCAAGAAGTCCGTTCGTTCGGCCATTCGTCGCCGGCATGCCGAACCCGATCTCTCGTGCTCGTTCGCTTGCTGCGGAGAGTTTGCGTAGAGTTGCCGTTGTCACCCAAAATACGCGGCGGTGGACGCCCACCGAAGTGCCTTCTGTTCAATGACTTAGAGAATGCCCCCACCAGGACTCGAACCTGGGACCAGCGGATTATGAGTCCGCCGCTCTCACCGACTGAGCTATGGGGGCACGGACTCGCGAGTATAGTACCGCTCGTGCGGCCTGAAGAGGGACCGGGACCATGACCTCGGCAGCGTGGCTCGCGACGGGGGCCGTCGCCGGAGGGATCGGAGTCGCCCTGGGGGCCTTCGGCGCGCACGGGCTCAAGAGCCGCGTGGGCTCGGATCTTCTCGCGATCTTCGAGACGGGGGTCCGGTATCACCTCGTCCACGCCCTTGCCCTGATCGCGGTCGCGTGGGCGGCGGATCGATTCCCCGGTGTCTGGACGACCGTGGCCGGGTGGGGCTTTCTCGTGGGGATTCTCGTCTTCTCGGGAAGTCTCTATCTGATGACGCTCACCGGCGCGCGCTGGCTCGGCGCGGTCACGCCGATCGGCGGGCTCTCCTTTCTCCTCGGCTGGGCGGCGCTGGTCATCGCCGCGCTGCGGGGTCGCTGAGAGCGTCCCAGTTTCGGTTGCTGGAACCGAAACTCTAGGAGGCGAGCCGGCGGAGCCTGACGATGTCGAGGATCTTCACCCGCGGGCCGTCCACCTCGATCACCTTGTCCTTCGCGAGCCGCGCGAAGGTGCGCGACAGCGTCTCGTGGACCGTGCCCAGGTAGGAAGCCAGCGACCCCTTGGCGAGCGCCAGCGTGAGCGAGGGCTCGGCGACCTGTCCCGCGCCGGCCGCCTCGATCTCGGAGAGGAGGTAGCGGGCCAGACGAGCCGTCACCTCCCGGAGCGTGATCCCCTCGAGCTGCTGGCTCAGCTCGCGCATCCGGCGCGCGAACCCTCGGAGCATCTCCCACGCCACAGCCGGATGCTGGCGCAGGAACGGGGCGAACTTCTCCCTCGGGAGGAAGAGGATCTCGCTGTCGCGGGTCGCCCTGGCGTGGGCGGGGTACCTCACGTCCGGGTCCTCCTCGAAGAGCGGCACCTCTGCCACGGACTGGCCCGGCCGGCACACATGGAGGATCAGCATGCGCCCCTCGTCCGACAGCTTGTAGACGACGGCGAGGCCCGTCAGGATCACGAACATCCCCCGGTAGGGGTCGTCCTCGCCGAAGAGCATGTCCTTCTTCCGGAGATGGAGGACGCGCGAGAGGCCGGCGAGACGGTCGAGATCGGCGTCCGCGAGCTCTGCGAACATCGGGACGCGGCGGAGGCGGTCGCGGGTGCTTTCCTCGTTTTGCGGAGGCATCCTCTCTACGTGATCGCCTTCTCCAGGAAGGCCCTCAACGACTTGCTGCGATTCGGATGGCGAAGCTTTCTCAAGGCCTTGCTCTCGATCTGCCGGATTCGCTCGCGGGTCACCGCGAAGGACTGGCCTACCTCCTCGAGGGTGTGCTCACTTCCGTCGCCGACCCCGAACCGGAGCTTCAGGACCTTTTCCTCCCTCGGGGTCAGCGTCTTCAGGACCGCCCTCGTCTGCTCCCTCAGATTCAGATGAATCACCGCTTCGACCGGTGAGAGAGCGCCCCGGTCCTCGATAAAATCCTTGAGGTGGCTGTCCTCCTCTTCCCCGATGGGGGTCTCGAGGGAGATCGGCTCCTGGGCGATCTTGAGCACCTTCCGGACCTTCGCCACGGGAATCCCCATCTTCTTCGCGATCTCTTCGGGGGTCGGCTCGCGCCCGCACTCCTGGACGAGACTCCTCGACGTGCGCACGAGCTTGTTGATCGTCTCGATCATGTGCACCGGGATCCGGATGGTGCGTGCCTGGTCGGCGATCGCCCGGGTGATGGCCTGCCGGATCCACCAGGTGGCGTAGGTCGAGAACTTGTACCCGCGGCGGTACTCGAACTTGTCCACCGCCTTCATGAGCCCGATGTTCCCCTCCTGGATCAAGTCGAGAAACTGCAGCCCGCGATTCGTGTACTTCTTGGCGATGGACACCACGAGGCGCAGGTTCGCCTCGACGAGCTCGCTCTTCGCCTGCTTCGCCTCCCGCTGGCCTTTCAGGATCGTGCCGGCCACGTCGTGGACTTCCCTGCGGGGGGCACGCATCTCCTGCTCCAGGGACCGCACGTCCCCGCGCAGCCCCTCGATCTTCCTTCGCACCTCCCGCTGGAGGGCGGTGTCGCGGAAGTCCTTCATCTTTCGATGGAGCTCACGGATGCTGCGCTCGTGGCGCCGGATCTTGTTGTTGGCGTTCAAGACCTCGCGGGCGAGGAGATCGACCTGGGCGGGAACGAACTTCAGATACCGGAAGTCGCGCGCGACCCGTACCTGTAGACGCGCGACCCTCCACGCGGACGCTCGCGAGGCGGCACCCCGGGGCTTCAAGCGCGAGCCCCGTTTCCGCTCCTGCTCGATCTTCCCCACGAAATTCCTGATGCGGCGGACCGTCAGCCGGACACGGGCGAGCTTTTTCTTGGATGCGTCCTCGCCTTCCTCGTCGCCGCCGCCGAAGAGGTTCGCCGAGACTTGACCCTTGCGGATCCGCTCGTCGAGGGCCGCGATCTCGCCCAGCACGTAGCTCGACCGGGACAGCGCCTTGAGCACGCGCCGCTCGCCGCGCTCGATCCTGCGGGCGATGGAGACCTCTCCCTCCCGGGTCAGAAGCGGCACGGTCCCCATCTCCCGCAGGTACATTCGGACGGGGTCGTTGGTCTTCTCCAGAAGGCTCGCCGCCGGATCTCCCTTGGCCTCGTCCTCCTTGGGCGCGGGCTCGGCAGGCTCGACCGCATCATCGGGACGGGCGAGCTGCTCCTTCGTGTCGACGTCCACGAGATCGATCCCGTAGGATTCCATGAGCGAGAAGACCTCCTCGATCTCATCCGGGGACGAGCTGATCTCGTCCGGGAGCATCTCGTTGATCTCCTCGTAGCCCAGGAAGCCTCGTTCCCGCCCCAGAGCGACGAGCTGTCGCACTTCCTCGTATTTTTCCTCGACCGTTAGATCACGCCTCTTCTTGGTCATCGTCCCTCACCGGTTGGCCACCCCAGTTCTTCGCCCACCGTTTCACGAGAGTGCATCGATCTGCTTTCCCAGTTGCAGCTTGCGGAGCAAGAGCGCGTCCATCGCGGTCGGATCTTCCGCGCGCTCGATCTCCTTCTGGACGTCCCGGCGCTCGCGCGAGAGCCGGTCGCGCTTCAAGACCTGGACGCAGGCGCCCAGGTTCGCCCCGGCATCGTCCGCCACGTCGCGGAACGCGATCCGGGTCAGGATCTTCTTGTCCTCATCGCTCTCCAGCGCGTCGAGCACCTTCGGATAGTTCGCCTCCCCGTCGTTGCGGAGCTTCAGGATCGTCCCGACGATCGCGGCGACGCGCGTCCCCTCGAGGTCTTCCGCGTCGAGGCCGAGCGGCTCCGGATCGACGGCGCGCGGGGCCAGGAGCCCGGCCACGAGCTGCTCTTCCGCGGGTCTGAGGGGCTCATCGGCTCGGGCGCGCTGGCGAACCCGGGTGCGACCTCCCTTGATCGCGGAGCGAATCTCCTGAACGACCAGATCGTCGTCGATCTGGAGCTCGTCCGCGATCCTTCCCGCCCAGGTCGCGCGCTCGATCCGGCTCGGCAGGCGCGAGACCTTGGGAAGGAGCGCATTGATCGCGGCGACCTTGTTCTCGGCCCGGGAAAGGTCGCGCGATCGCGCCTCGCGCCGGAGCAGGAACTCCAGGTATCCGGGCGCCTCCCGAACGCGCCGACCGTACGCCTCGGCCCCCTCCTCGCGGAGGAAGTCGTCCGGATCGCGTCCTCCAGGCAGATCGACCACTCGAACCTGGAACGCCTTCTCCAGAAGAAGGTCGAGGGTTCGTGCCGCCGCGGACTCGCCCGCCGCGTCGGCATCGTAGGAAACCACGACGCGCTCGGTGAAGCGGGCAATGAGGCGCGCCTGCTCGGGTGTGAACGCGGTGCCGAGGGACGCCACCGCATGATGGAACCCCGCCTGGTGGAGCGCGGCGAGGTCCATGTAGCCTTCGACGACGACGGCGTACCCCTCGCGGCGGATCGCATCGCGCGCCTGGTCGAGTCCGTACAGGTGGTTCCCTTTCACGTAGGCGGGCGTCTCGGGCGAGTTCATGTACTTCGGCTCGGAGCCGTCCATCGACCTTCCGCCGAACGCAATCGTGCGGCCGGTCAGATCCCGGATCGGGAACATCAGGCGATCGCGAAAACGGTCGTACTCCCCCCGGCCGTCCTTCCGAGCGATGACCAGTCCGGCCGTGAGCAGATCCTGGGGCTTGAACCGTCTCGCGAGGAGATACCCGCGCAGGGCCTCCCATCCCGCCGGGGCGTAGCCGATCCCCAGGCGACCGACCGTCTCCTTCCCGAGCCCGCGAGCCTCCAGGTAGGCACGTGCACGGGCGCCGGTCTCGGGATCAGCGAGGCGCGCGGCGAAGAACCCGGCGGCCTCGTGATTCACCTCCGCGAGGCCGTCCTGGGGGCCTCGGTCGCCGCGGAACGAGGGGATGGCGACCCCCCACTTCGTCGCCAGGAACTCGACCGCCTCGCGGAAGTCGACCTTCTCGTAGCTCTGGACGAACCTGAACACGTCGCCGCCGGCCTGGCAGCCAAAGCAGTAGAAGAGCTGGCTCTTCGCGTCCACGGAGAAGGACGGGGTCTTCTCCGTGTGGAAAGGACATAGACCCTTGAACCGCCCGCCGGCAGACTTGAGCGGCACGTACTCGGAAATGAGCTGTACGATGTCGCCGGCCCCGCGGACCGCCTCGACCAGTTCCTTGAAAGCGGATGCGTGCAAGCTTTGTCACCTGCCACGCCAGGCCTTGGGTCGTGTGGGCTGGTCTTCAACCACACGATCAAGGTCGCTTGTGGTTTATGCGCTGAACTTTCGCTCTTGGGCCAGACGCTTCAGGAGTTTCTTTCTGGCAGCCAGAGCCTTCCGCTTCTTCTTGACGCTCGGCTTCTCATAGTGCTGTCGCTTCTTGATCTCGGTGAGAATTCCTGACTTTTCACACTTTCTCTTGAACCGCTTGAGAGCATTCTCCAGAGACTCATCCTCACGGACCTTGATCAGCGGCATCGAGCCGTTCACCCCACTTTCGCCCGAGGCCCCACGAGGGAGCCGGGTTCGTTCCTGACAACAAAGCGCCGATCGTAGCTTTTCCACCGATTCCCGTCAAGGAACCGCCCGGACTCGGCCTTGGAAACTTGGACACTCGCAGCAACCCCCGCCCTGAGTGCCCGGACGCCCGTTATGCGGGCATTGATATATTCTGATTCTTCCGGCTTGTCAAGGGTTTTGGGGTATCAGAAATCTCTGTGCTCTTGCCTCATCCTTTATGTAGGCAGGCCATTGATCAGAGACGCTGCGCATCCCGCCCCGAATCCGTTGTCGATGTTCACGACGGTCAGACCCGAGGAGCACGAATTGAGCATGGCCAGGAGCGCAGCATGACCACCCGATCCCGCTCCGTACCCCACGCTCGTCGGGACTCCAATGACCGGGCAGCCGGTAAGACCCGAGACTACCGAAGGGAGGGCGCCCTCCATCCCGGCGACGACCACGATCACGCGAGCGCCCATCAGGACCTTGCGGTGTGACAGCAGCCGATGGAGCCCGGCCACCCCCACGTCATAGGTGCGCTGGACGAGGTTTCCCATCATCTCGGCCGTCACGGCAGCCTCCTCGGCGACCGGGATATCCGAAGTCCCCGCGGAGAGGACAACGATCCCGGGCCGCGGCTTCACCGGCTTCCCCCGTCGTCGAAGCGTGACCATCCGCGCCACCTGGTGGTACACGGCCCGTGGGTGGCGGGAGGCCACCGCGTCGAAAACCTCCTGCCCGACCCTGGTCACGAGCACGACCTGGCCTGACCGGTGGAGATTGCCGACGATCTCGAGGATCTGACCCGTCGTCTTTCCGGGCCCGAAGACGACCTCGGGGAACCCACGCCGGAGCGCACGATGGAGGTCGAGAGCCGCGAACTCCATTTCCTTCATCGGCGCCTGCCGAAGGCGCTCCATCGCATCGGCGACTCCGATCCTCCCGGAACGAACTCCACTGAGGAGTCTCCTCATGGCCTGTCGATCCACCGGCTCCTCCCCTTGACCCCCCGCCCGGGACCCATCTACCATTCGCCGTGCAGGAGGAGGCTCGATCGTGTCCGCACCCAGGGACGAACGTCGCGTTCACCCTCGTTTCCCGCGTTCGGTGGAGCTCAGAGGATCCGCGGCCTCGGGGAAAGCGTACGCGCGCCTGATCTCGAGCAACCTGTCCATGGGCGGCATCTACTGTACCTCCGATCGCGCGTTTCCGGAGATGACCCGGCTGGCCGTGCGGTTGATGCTCCCCTCGCCGGCGGAGCGCTCGGAAGCGACAGCGCCTCTGGATCTCGAGGCCGTGGTGGTCCGTCACAAGAGGCTCCAATCCGTGGTGGACGAGGAGCGGCACGAGCTGGCGCTCCTGTTCACCGCGATGGACCCCGCCCAGCGCGATCGGCTCGGCCGGTTTCTCTCTCACTCCTGACCGTTCGAACCCCGCACCGGACGCGGCTTTTCGCTCAATGCTCCCTTGACATCGGCGCCGCCTGGAGGTTCTAATACGCACGGCATCGCGCATCGTCGCGATGACTCGACGAGAAAAGGAGGTGAGTGCGCATGAACAAGGCAGCGTTGATCGGAAAGATGGCCAAGGAAGCCGGGATCACGAGGAGTGCCGCAGGTACGGCCGCGGAGAGCTTCATCGACGGAATCGTCGGATCGCTCAAGCGGGGCCAGCGGGTCACCCTCGTAGGATTCGGCACCTTCGGGGTCAACAAGCGCAAGGCGCGAACCGGTCGAAACCCGCAGACGGGCGAGACCATCAAGATCAAGGCGAAGAAGGCCGTCAAGTTCAAGGCGGGCAAGGAGCTCGATCACCAGCTGAACAAGTAGGCTCTCGCCGAAACAGATCTCACGGGGTCCGGGGGCGGCTCCCGCCGCCCCCGGACCCATCCTTCCTTTTCGTTGCACACCACACGTCTCGATCGTTTCCGGC
>Ga0247727_10003225_pt1 | contig 36360 bp, 34 predicted proteins | sample WisWelCaveWW1625_FD_202498 | JGI IMG/M metagenome (GOLD analysis project Ga0247727, IMG submission 202498) | Biofilm microbial communities from Wishing Well Cave, Virginia, United States - WW16-25 | ecosystem: Environmental > Aquatic > Deep subsurface > Groundwater > Cave microbial mat | place...
GGGTTGTCGAAATGATATTGGGCAAGATTTCGTAACCGGTAAGCGTCGGAAAGCCAGGTTCCAAAATTGGCGGGATGGCGTCGTCGCTTTCTCACAATCTCCTCAGAGAATTTCGAGTGCAACTCAAGATGTTTCCACTTTTGTTGATCAAAGCTCTCGTATGCCAATGCCGCGCGTGCCGCCCAGAATAGAGCAGCGTACGAGCAAATAGCGCAGGCATTGAAACAATCATTTTGAACGGCATACTCCGTACATTGCAGAAACTCCTTCGCTCGTTCCAAAATCTCCTTTGGCTTCAAATGCGCCATTGTTTTTCCTCCCTTGTAAGTAACCACGGCAGCCATCGTCCGGGAAGCTGCGCCCCCACTTGCTAGAATTTCATCACCAACAACCGTCTCTCGGTCATTTCTTCAATGGCATAGCGCACGCCCTCGCGGGTGTTGCCGGATTCTTTGACGCCGCCATAGGGCATGTGATCGATGCGCCACGTCGGAACGTCATTCACCATCAAACCGCCTACTTCTAAGTTTTCGAAAGCATGGCGAATGCGCTCGATGTCATTGGTGAAAATGCCGGCTTGCAGGCCATAGATGGAATTGTCAACGGCGCGCACCGCAGCCTGGAAATCGGAATACTTTTCAATGGTGATCGCCGGGCCAAAGATTTCCTGGCAATTCACTTTCATCTCGGGCCTGGTGTTTGTAAGGATCGCCGGTTGAAGTATCGAGCCATGGCGCTCACCGCCGCAGAGAATTTTGGCGCCCGCGGTTGCGGCTTCGCGTATCCACGACTCGGCGCGAATTGCTTCGGCTTCGCTGATCATCGGGCCGATGTCGGTTTTTTCATCAAGCGGGTCGCCGAGCACGAATGCTTTCACCCTCTGAATAAGTTTTTCAATCAACTCATCGAAGATTTTTTCATGAACGAAAACACGTTGTACCGAAATGCAGCTTTGTCCCGCGTAAAGAAAGCCGCCGTTGGCAATTGCTTCCACGGCGTTTAAGAGATTCGCATCGTCGTGAACGATGACGCCGGCGTTGCCGCCAAGTTCGAGCGCTACACGTTTTTTATAACCCTTCTTCTTAAGCTCCCAACCGACCGCCGGACTGCCGGTGAAGCTAATCATTTTGATTCTTGGATCAGTAATCAGCGGCTCGACAATTTCGGAAGGACAAGGAACGACGTTGAGCGCGCCCGGCTGCCATCCGGCTTCCAACGCGACTTGGCCAAGTTTTAATGCGCACAAAGGCGTCTGTGATGCGGGGCGGAGAATCACGGAATTCTTCGATGCAATGCCCGGTGAAACTTTATGCGCAACGAGATTGAGCGGGAAATTGAAAGGGGTGATCGCCGTGATCACACCAAGCGGGAAACGTTGCACCATACCCCACCGATTTTCGCCATGCGCTCGTTGATCGAGCGGAATCATCTCGCCATCGATGCGCTTGCACTCTTCCGCGCCAAGCTCGAATGTGTGCAAGGCGCGTTGCACTTCCATGCGAGCCGTGCGAATTGGTATTCCCGCTTCGCGGGACAAGGTTTGCGCAAAGTCTTCGAGATTGGCGGTCACGGTATTTTTGATTTTTTGTAGCACGTCTGAGACTTTATGCGCCGGCCACTTCTTTATTTGATGAAAAGCTTTTTCGGCAGATGCGAGCGCGTTCTCAATTTCTTTCGGCCCTGCTTGATGGACTTCGGCAATCACTTCGCCGTTATAAGGCGAACGAACTGCCTTGCGTTGGCTCGTTGAAACAGACTCGCCGTCGATGAGGAGCTTATATTCATTCATGGGAGATCTCCATTGAAGAGAGGTGAGTGGGAGTGAGGGCGAAGGAGAGAATAAATTTTTGATGACTATTCTCACACTCACCCACCTCCCCTCTCACTGTAGTTTTACCAGTCAATATAACCGAATTCCTCCGCTCTGTCAAGCAACGAATCGCCGCGTCCGCCGTGCCCACTGGCGCGGAAAATGCCCTTGACTTTCAAGGCAATTGTTCTATATTGAGTGCGATTTTTCGAGACGAGAGCCAGCGTTCTTTAGTTTAATAGTTGAGGACGAGAGGAGGTGAAACGTCGTCGATGGTGACGAGGTTTTCACGCGATGGATGGTTGTTGGCGAACGCTGATGTGGCGACTTTCAAGCGTCACAAGATCAAAGCAATGCTCGCATCACACGACTCTTACCGTTTGTTTACTTGCATGGTTGTTGAGCCTGTCGAAGCAATGTCGTCGTCTGAATCAATTCCTCACTTCTGCTCTCAGCTTTTCCTCAATCATTGAAAGATGCCGGTGATCCGCTGCCGGTTACAGGCTGTGCGTTTGCGTCGAGGATTATTTTGCACGAGATTTTATTCTTCCTTTTTTCCGGCGTCGCCGTCGTCTCGGCGCTGCTGATGATTTTGCATCGCAATCCTGTTTACAGCGCGATATTTCTCATCGTCACGCTTTTTGCTCTCGCCGGTTTTTATGTCATGCTCAATGCGCCGTTCGTTGCGTCGGTGCATTTGATCGTTTATGCGGGCGCCATCATGGTGCTCTTTTTGTTTGTGATCATGTTGCTAAATCTGCAAAAAGACGCACCGCGCGAGGGCGGCAAATTTTTGTGCCGGGCGCTCGGTGCAGCGCTCACGCTCGCTTTTCTCGCCGAATTGGGCGCGCTATTCGCCTTCAAATTTTATGATCGACAAAGTGTTGCGCCGGCGAGTTCCGTTGCAAGTCTGGGAGTCGGCGCAGGCTCCGGAGAAGTCGTTGTCGGCAGCACGCGCGCCATCGGCGCAGAGTTATTTACGAAGTATCTTCTGCCGTTTGAAATCGCCTCGGTCGTTTTGCTCGTCGCCATGATCGGCGCGGTGATCCTTGGAAAACGGAATTTGAAGTCAATATAAAATGTGGAGACGATGCTTGTTGCTTGATGCGGGTGGCCGAACGGACTCAGCATCAAGCATAATCCAGAATGCTTAATTCGTAAGCTCACTTTTGGTTTTCTTACGCATTACGTTTTACTTGCCAAGCATCCAGCATCAAGACCATGCCCCTCGCATACTACCTCGGCCTCAGCGCCATTCTTTTCAGCATCGGCGTTGCCGGTGTTTTGTTACGCCGCAACGCGATTGTGATCTTCATGTCTATCGAGTTGATGTTGAACGCGGTGAACATTAGCTTCGTCGCATTTGCCGCGCATTGGAAAAATCTCGAAGGGCAGATTTTTGTTTTCTTCGTGTTGGTGATTGCCGCGGCGGAAGTGGCCATCGGCTTGGCCCTCATCGTCGCCATCTTTCGCCTAAAGCAAACAGTTTATGTCGATGAAATCAATTTGATGAAATGGTGAGATGGATGATGCAGAATCTGGAAATCGCTCACGAGCGGCAACGAGTTATTGCCGTTAAGCATTTTTTGAAAGAATGCAAACGTATTGCTGCGCGTATTCCCTTCGTGCTTGATGTGGTGGCGATGTATTATTGCAGCGTCGATCAAAAGACTCCGCTGTGGGCGAAGGGCGTAGCGTTGGCTGCATTAGCCTATCTGTTGAATCCTTTTGACGCCGTGCATGATGCTGTTCCATTTCTCGGCTTTAGCGATGATGCCAGTGCGATTGCCGCGGCGCTGTCTGCCATTGGACGGCACGTGACCGATGAGCATAAGCGGTTGGCGAGGGTGTGGGCGGGTAAACAAGACACTCTGAAGATTCAAAATGATGCCGCGACTTTATAGAACCACCGAAGACACTGTTCCTGGCTTGTTGCGTATTCGCGAGCAGTTGGGGTTATTTGCGAAATCTTCAACCCCAATTGCTGAAGCGAATTTCGATGATGCGGCGGATTGGGATTTTGCCAAAGCCAAAACAAAAACGGAGACACATTGTTTTCATGTTTATCCGGCGATGATGATTGCGCCGGTAGCACGCCGCCTGCTGCGGATGTTTGCTAAAAAAGGAACCGTCGTGCTCGATCCGTTTTGCGGATCGGGAACGGTATTGGTGGAGGCTCTTAAAGAAGGATTGGATGCTTGGGGCATTGACATCAATCCGCTTGCTCTGCTTATTGCCCGCGCGAAAACGATGATATTAGATGTTAAAGTCTTGCGGCGCCATGCCATAAAATTGCTTGACGCCTATAATCAAAATCTCGACGAAATCAAAAGCAAAAAAAACTTCATAGCGATTCCGGATTTTTTTAATATCGATTATTGGTTCAAGCCAATTGTCAGTCGCCAGCTTGCTTTTTTGCATGAAAGACTATTTTCGATTCGTGATACGGCAATTCGAGAGTTTTTTCTCGTTGCTTTTTCAGAAACTGTCAGAGCTGCTTCATATACCCGCAATGATGAGTTTAAACTTTTTCGAATTCCTTCAGATGCGCTTAATGATCATGATCCGAATGTCGGCGAGATATTTTTTTCCAAAGTGTATCGAAACCTGCACGGTATGGCCGAACTTGCCGGGAAAGTAGATTCGCATTCGAAGATTCGAATCCTTCGGGAAGATACAAGAACAAAAACTTCTATTCCGCCAAGTTGTGTGAACTTGATCGTCACCTCGCCGCCTTATGGAGATTCACGAACAACGGTTGCTTATGGACAATTCTCTCGCCTGTCGTTACAATGGTTGGGCTTGCCGTGGGAAGAAGCTCGCGAGATTGATAAAATTTCCCTGGGCGGCTTGCGCGCAGTCAATGGCAATAACGACTCTCATCATAGTCGCTCGCTTCGAGCCGTAGTTTCTCAAATTACTAGCAAAGATCCAAAGCGAGTTTTAGATGTCGTGAGTTTTTATAATGACTTGGCTTTATGTTTGAAAGAAATAAATCGTGTCTGCGTGAAGGGCGCCATCAGTTGTTTTGTTGTCGGCAATCGCACTGTAAAGGGCATTCAAATACCGACAGATGCGATAACCGCCGAAATTGCAGAAGGACTTGGCTTCAAGCATGTAAAGACTTTTCATCGTAACATTCCCAATAAAAGAATGCCGCTGCGAAATAGTCCAAGCAATGTAGTTGGCGCTCTAGGAGACACGATGACCCGAGAGCATATCGTTATTTTGAAAAAAGTGGGGGAGGCGGATAAAAATTGACATCGCCGATCGACGCTCTCAAGGCCGAGATACAAGGACATGGACTCATCAGTTTAGCTCGCGACAAATTCATTCCAAGCGGCGAGCGTTTAGCGAAACTCGCATGGAAAGATGTATCATTTTCATCAAAGCAATTGAAAGCCGGCGATGCGGTCGCACATCTCAATGATTACCTATGCGAATTGGTTGATAAAGAATACGAGATTTATCTGGAATGTGAAACGAAATGTATAAATGAAGGCGTATGGGAGATAGTGTTCGATCCGAATAGTGTTGCAGCTTTCCCGACAGTTCGCCAGCTTGTGAAAAACGTAAAAAGAATTTTGGAAGATCAATCAATTGAAAGCGCAAAGAAGTTAGCAAAATTAGCTACACATCTTCGACCGTTTTATAAGCTCTTGGAACAAAGTTTCGCGCAAGGGCGAATGAGCCGCGCCGGCGGCAGTTCGCAATACCATTTACAAAAACTATTTGAAATTGCTGGTTATGCAAATGAGTTTGAAACTCAATGTGTTTTGAATGGAACGATCGATTTCGTTTTCCCAAGCATCAAAGCGTGGAAAAGTGACCGGCGAAAATGTCTGTTGGTTTCAGTCAAGCGTTCTTTGCGTGAACGTTACAAACAAGTCTTTGAAGAGCTTGGCATCGCAAAGGGTCTGACGGTGTTTTTACTCGTCACAGAGACTTACGGAGAGGCTGAAAAGGATGTGACGGAATCGAAAGTCAAAAAACTCGACGAGCAAAATATTTATCTGGTGTTGAGAGACGAAATCAAGAATAAGCGTTTTGTTAAAGCGAAGAACGTGATCGGGTTTTCTGAATTCATTCAACAAGAATTACCGAACCGCCGTTCTCAGTGGCGTTCTTTGATTTGAATTCTTTCATTTTCCGCCGATCTAACAAGATGGGGGAGTAGCATGAATTGTACTGTCATGTTAGGCGGAATTGAAAATGCAGGTCATGAAGATTAGTTGCTCGATGTGTGGCGGCAGCGCCTGCTCCTGTTTTGCTGGGTAATTGCTTTGATATCGTTATCACTTTCATAAAAAATTTTGAAGAGAGAAGAATAAAAACGTTCATGCAAAGCTATCTTTTTCTCATTCCTCTTTTTCCTCTTTTGGGATTTCTGATCAACGGCCTGTTCAGCCGCTTCCTCGGCGAGAAAACCATCGGCGGCATTGCATCCATCGCGGTGTTTGCCTCGTTTGCAACCGCGGTCAATGCCTTCCTTCAATTGTTGGCGATGCCTGAGCATGAGCGCTTGCTGACGCAAACACTTTATGAATGGATGAGCACCGGCGCATTTTCAATTGATGTGAGTCTGCGCTTTGATGCGCTCTCGGCGTTGATGGCGTTGGTCGTCACCGGCGTTGGATTTCTCATTCATGTTTATTCCATCGGTTACATGCACGGCGAGCGCGGCTTTGGGCGTTTCTTCGCATTCTTGAATTTGTTTATGTTCATGATGCTGTTGCTTGTGCTGGGAAATAATTTTCTCGTTATGTTTCTCGGCTGGGAGGGCGTCGGGCTTTGTTCGTATTTGCTCATCGGGTTTTATTACGACCGTGTCTTTGATGAGGAAACCGGCCTCACTTGTTCGCAAGCGGGAAAGAAAGCATTTATCGTCAATCGTGTCGGCGATTTAGGATTTCTGCTCGGCATGTTCCTCATCTTCGCCACGTTCGGCTCGCTCGATTTCGATCAAGTTTTCTCGCAAGCCCCAAACATGAACACCGCGACTGCGACCGCCATTTGCCTTTTGCTTTTCGTTGGCGCTACAGGAAAATCTGCGCAGCTTCCTTTATATGTGTGGTTGCCCGATGCCATGGCCGGCCCGACGCCGGTTTCAGCGCTCATCCACGCCGCGACGATGGTGACTGCCGGCGTTTACATGGTGGCGCGCAGCAGCGCCTTGTATCTGCAAGCGCCGATAGCGATGTCCGTCGTTGCCATCATCGGCGCAGCAACGGCAATCTTCGCGGCAACTATCGCGCTCACCAGCACTGACATCAAAAAAGTTCTCGCCTATTCGACGGTCAGTCAGCTTGGTTACATGTTTCTGGCCTGCGGCGTAGGCGCTTTTGCCGCGGGAATTTTTCATTTGATGACGCATGCCTTTTTCAAAGCGCTGCTCTTTCTCGGCGCGGGCAGCGTGATGCACGGCATGTCGGGCGAAACGCGCATCGACAAGATGGGCGGTTTGAAAAGTCACATGCCGACAACGTGGCGAACTTTTCTTGTCGGCGGACTCGCGCTCTCGGGTATTCCCATCTTCGCCGGATTTTTCTCAAAGGATGAAATTCTTTGGAAGGCTTTCGACAGCCCGCATGGCTCGAAAATTTTATGGGCAATCGGGCTGATCGCCGCGGGCTTGACGGCGTTTTATGTTTTTCGCATGATCTTCATGACGTTCTACGGCCACGCGCGTTACAATCACGAGACCGTGCCGCACGTGCACGAATCATCTGCGCTGATGACTGTGCCTCTTATAATTCTTGCGGTGCTTTCAACGATTGGCGGCTTGATCGGCATTCCGCACGTGTTTAATAAAATCGAAGAGTACCTGCACCCGATGTTTGCGCATGGGAGTGCGGCTGTCGAGGAGCACGGCTCGTTGGGCGTCGAGATGGGTTTGATGATGCTCTCTGTGGGCGTAGCCGGACTGGGAATTTATATCGCGGGGCAGATTTATTTGAAGAAGCCACAGATTGCAGATAATCTGTCAACCTCGCTCAAACCGGTTTATCAACTGCTGCGGAAAAAATACTACGTCGATGAAATATACGAAGCCTTGTTTGTGAAACCGATTCACTGGCTTTCGGAAAATGTCCTATGGAAAATAGTTGATGTGAAACTGATCGATGGGCTGGTGAATGGCTCGGCGAAATTCTTTGGCTCGTTGAGCAGCGTTTTGCGTTTCACGAACACCGGCGTGGTGCAAACCTATGCGCTCAGCATTATCGTTGGCATATTGGCGATTCTCGGCTATCTGTTGGCGCGATAAGGGTTATCTTCGTTCTCAAACAAGTTGAAACGAAAACTCTGAAATAACCCTCTGATTGAAGAAACCCACCGATGAAAGCTTTATCAGTTGGATTTTTCAATCGGTGGGCAAAATTTTTTATCCTCGAATCATGCTTGAATTCTTTCAAAGTCTGCGCCTGCTTTCGCTCCTGGTTTTCCTACCCACGCTTGGCGCAGTGTTGTTGGCATTCATTCCCAACAAGTTTCAAGGTGCCATGCGCGTGATCGCATTGGTTACAACTCTCATCAATTTTCTTCTGAGCATACCCCTTTACTTCGCATTCGACGGCGCGACCGCGGCATTTCAATTCTCTGAAGGCTATGAATGGATTCCGAGCATCGGCGCGAGCTATCACATCGGCATCGACGGCCTCAGCCTGTTGATGGTGATGCTCACGACATTTCTCTCGCCGCTAGTGATCTTATCTTCGTGGAATGACATCCGCAAAAACCTCAAGGGCTATTTGATCTCCATGCTGCTCTTGGAAACCGGCATGGTGGGCGTTTTCTGCGCGCTTGATTTGCTGCTATTCTATATTTTTTGGGAAGCGATGCTTATTCCGATGTATTTCATCATCGGCATTTGGGGCGGCGCGCGGCGTATTTATGCGACGGTGAAATTTTTCATCTACACGATGTTTGGCAGCTTGCTCATGCTCGTGGCGATTTTGTTTGTGTATTTCTACACCGGCGGCACGACGTTCGATCTACTCGCGATTCGCGAACAAGTTTTCCCAATTCAATATCAGCTCTGGTTGTTTGCCGCCTTCGGGCTTTCCTTCGCCATCAAAGTGCCGATGTTTCCGTTTCATACCTGGCTGCCTGATGCGCACGTCGAAGCGCCGACGGCCGGCAGTGTCATCCTCGCCGGCGTTTTGCTGAAGATGGGCACTTATGGCTTTCTGAGATTTTGCCTGCCGCTCTTTCCAAATGCCGCGATGGAATTTGCGCCGTTGATCTCGATACTCGCGCTTATCGGCATCGTCTATGGCGCGTGGGTGGCGATGGTGCAGCCGGATATTAAAAAACTCGTGGCCTATTCCAGCGTTAGCCATCTCGGCTTCGTCATGCTCGGCATTTTCACTTTTACGCATCAAGGCGTGCAAGGCGGGTTGATACAAATGGTCAATCACGGCTTGAGCACTGGCGCGTTGTTCCTGTTGGTGGGAATGCTTTATGAACGAAGACACACGCGCTTGATTGCCGATTACGGAGGCCTCGCGAAACAAGTGCCGATCTTTACAACTTTCTTTATGATCATCACGCTGTCTTCGATCGGCTTGCCGGGGTTGAACGGCTTCGTCGGCGAGTTCTTGATTTTGCTTGGAACATTCTTGACCAACAAAGTTTATGCAGCGATTGCCGCGAGCGGCGTCATCTTCGCCGCGGTGTACATGCTGTGGATGTTTGAGCGTGTCATGTTCGGAAAAATTACCAACGAAGAAAACGCGCGTCTGCGAGATTTGTCGCCGCGCGAAATCACCGTGCTTGTGCCGGTAGTGATTTTCATCGTGATGATCGGCGTGTGGGCAAATCCTTTTCTGCAAAAAATGGAAACCTCGGTTGACCACTTGTTAAGTTCGGTGAAACAACGGGCCGCGATGGCCGAACAACTTGAACGTGGGGATGCTCAATTGAAAGAAGCGGGAATGGCAGCAATTGGCCAGGAGGCAGCAAAATGAATTTTGCGCCACAGGATTTCGTGCTCATCGCCCCGCAACTGATTTTGACGGTTCTCGGTTTTCTTATTATTCTGATTGGGTTGATTTTTCCGCGGCTCTATCGCGAAACTCTGGCGGCAATCGTGCTGATCGGTTTGGCGGCGGCAATTTTTGTCGCTTTGCAAAATTGGGGAGCGTCGAGCATTGTTTTCAACGGTATGCTGGCGGTGGATAAATTCTCCGCCGGTTTTCAATGTATCTTCATCATCGGCGCCGCGTTGACCGTGCTCCTTTCACTGAACGAGCTTGAAGGTCAGTATCTATTATATAGCGAGTATTTTGCCATCGTCGTCTTTGCAACAGTGGGAATGATGCTGATGGCAGCAGGCAGCCATTTGCTCACGATTTTTCTTGGGCTCGAAACTCTGTCGATTTCACTTTACATACTCGCCGGGTTTCGCCGCACACATGAGTTAGCGTTGGAGTCTTCCTTCAAATACTTTTTGCTCGGCGCGTTCGCCAGCGGATTTCTCCTCTACGGTATTGCTTTGGTCTATGGCGCAACCGGAAGCGCGAACTTGCAGCATATCGCGCAAGCGATTCGCGACGGAAATCTTTTGAGTAATCATCTTCTTACTGCCGGCTTGGTGTTGTTGTTTATCGGGTTCGGATTCAAGATTGCGCTCGTCCCGTTTCACATGTGGGCGCCGGACGTCTATCAAGGCGCGCCGACACCTGTTGCCGCATTTATGGCCACCGGCTCCAAGGCTGCCGGATTCGCCGCTCTGCTGCGCGTCGTCATTGCAACCGGAATGTTAGCAGACGTTCGCTGGCAGGATGCGCTCTGGGTTCTCGCCGTATTGACGATGACCATCGGCAACGTCATTGCTTTGCGACAAGAAAACATCAAGCGCATGCTTGCCTATTCTTCCATCGCTCACGCCGGATACATTCTTGTTGGTGTCATTGCTGCAAATGAGCGCGGTTATTCGAGCGTGTTGTTTTATTTGTTGAGTTACACTTTCATGAACGTCGGCGCATTCGGCGTGGTCTCGATGCTTTCCGACAAATCGAACGAGACGCTTCGAATTAGCGACTATCGCGGCTTGGCGCAGCGCCGGCCGTTGGTCGCGCTGGCCATGGCGGTTTTCATGTTCTCGCTCGCCGGCATTCCTCCCTCGGCGGGCTTTGTGGGAAAATTTTATGTATTCGGCGCCGCGGTGCAGGCGGGCTACATCTGGCTCGTCGTCCTCGGTGTTCTAAACTCGTTGATCAGTCTTTACTACTACCTCGGCGTGGTTGTCAACATGTATATGCACGATCCGGTCGATCAGCCTGCGCAACCCGTGCCTCTCCCCACCGTCGGCCTGGCGTTGGCAATTGCGGTTTTTGCCATCCTCGATCTCGGCATATTCCCTGCGCGTTGGATCGAGGCTTTTCAAGACCTTGCGGCCTCGCTGAAGTAATCCCTGATTTGCAGTAAGCAGCATACCTGTTTTTTATTTCAAGCCGATAGTGGTCGTTGAGATTTGGGACGCAGGATTTCTTTTTTGATTTGACGCTTTTGTGAAGGTTTTGTCGAATATTTTAGAAACAATTCGAACTTTTTTCACGAAACGAGCAATATATTAAGGCAAAATGAGAGTTTAACAAACACTGGCTGGACGCCGCCATGTATCAAAATGCAATCAGGCAAGATTGGCAGAGAATGCCGGTACACTCCATGTCACACCTCGAAGATAAACTCAGCCTCATCTCCAATCGTTTCGATGAGGCCTGCGCGCGCCTCGCCGCCGATAATTCTTCAGGCGCCAGCGAGCTGTATCGATGCAGCGTGCAACTGGTCTTGAGAGTATTTGACAACCTGCCGGGCATTACGCCGGCGCTGGAAAATTTATGGCCGTTGTGGTTGCGCATGTTGTTGCGCGCCCAACCGGCGATGGCGCCGTTCTATACGCTGAGCAATCAAATCGCTCTGGAGATGGAGAAGAAATGGATCGGCCTCCCACAACGCGTGCAAGCGCTGCGTGATTTTTTGAAAGCCGAATATGCGCAGTTTGGCAAGCCCGAAGAGAGCGTCGCCGAGCACGTCGCTGGATTGATTGCGAAGTCGCCGGTGGTGATGACGCATAGCTTCAGTGCGACGGTCGCCCTGGCGTTGGAGCGTGCGCATGCAGCCGGAGCGCGGGTAAGAGTATGTATCAGCGAATCGCGGCCAGCCGGGGAAGGACGGCGCATGGCCGAGCGATTGGCGCGCGCCGGCATCCCCGTACATTTTTTTGTAGATGACGCTCGCGCGCTGCACATCGGTCATGTTGATTTATTACTGCTCGGCGCTGATCGAGTCGCAGAGAGAACTTTTCAGAATAAAATCGGCTCGCACGCCGCAGCACTCTTGGCACAGCAAGCAAACGTGCCAACGGTGATCGTTTCACAGACCAACAAGTTTTGGCCGCGACAATTGCCGATGGCCATTCACGGCGCAAATTCCCCAAGTGAGGTGTGGAGTGAACCGCCGCAAAATGTGTTGCTTGAAAATCCCTATTTCGAAGAAATCGATTTGCAGCTTACCATTGGCGTCGTCACTGAGCGCGGCTTGATGGCGGCCCCGGACATCGTCAGATATTTCAACAACTTTCCGGTTGCGGAGTTTTGGCAGCACTATCAAGCATGACATCCATAATCCGACATTAACGAGCACAATCTCACGCAAAGATGTCGAGCCGCCAAGGATCGCGAAGCAAGCAGCAACGGATTTCGCGGATTACCCAGATTAAAATAACCTACGCTGGGAGATTCGAATTCGGAGTGAATAAATAATCGGGCTGGTCATGTAGATGGCAATCTGGAAGAATCTTTTTGATTTCTGCATGGAACGAAATAGATTCCTTTGAATAACACCGTAAATAATTCACTTCAGGTATAAACAAATCCGCGTAATCAGTGAAATCTGTTGCTATGTTTTTCTTTGCGTGATCTTCGCGGCTTTGCGCCTTTGCGTGATGTTTTTTTTGCAAAGGATTTGACTTTCTATGGAAATCAAAATCAAACATGGCAAGATCGACGCCGAGAAATGCGAGGTGCTCGCACTCTTCGTCCCCACGCGGAACGGAAAAATCGTTCCTGCTATTTCGACTTCACACGATAACGAGATACACCGTTTGCACGAGCTTCGCGATTTTACCGGAGCTTCGGAAGAGATCGCTTGGTTATATCCTACCGAAGGCAATGCGAAAAGAGTGTTGATCTGCGGTCTCGGCGGCGCTGCGAGTATCGAGACCGAATCACTCCAACAGGCGGTGGGGAGGATTGTACAAACAACTCGCAAAAGCGGCGCGAGTAGTTTGTGTTTGGCATTCGATAGTTTGCCGTCCGGAGAACTGAGCGTCAATAGAAAAACCCAGCTTGCCGTCGAGGCATTGCTTTTGGCAAACTATCAATTCACCAAGTACAAATCAAATCAAGATGGCAAAGAAAAACCACTGCGTAGCGCCATGATCTTGGTGACCGACAAGGCCGATCTTGTTTCGGCGCAAGATGGAGCGCGCTTGGGGGAAATCGTCGCCAAGTGGACCTGCGTTGCCAGGGACTTGCAAAACACGCCGGCTAATGATCTCACTCCCCGACATTTTGCAGAGATCGCCAGGGAAAAATCGCGCCAAGTTGGGCTTCGCTGCAAAGTCTTCGATCAAAAGGGCATTGCCCAACTGAAAATGGGCGCATTGCTTGGCGTTGGTCAAGGCAGTGTGAACGAACCTCGCTTTATTATTCTTGAACACAAGCCCGCGCGCCGCGCCGGCGGCGCGATTGTTTTCGTCGGCAAGGGAATCACTTTCGACACCGGCGGCATTTCGATCAAACAGTCTGATAATCTCGACACGATGAAGTACGATATGTCCGGCGCCGCCACGGTATTGGCCGCCGTCGGTGCGTTGGCGGAATTAGGCACTCCGCTTCATGTCGTCGGGCTGATGCCCTGCGCGGAAAATATGCCGGGCGGTCGGGCGCAGCGGCCTGGAGATGTCGTCCGCGCATGCAACGGCAAAACCATCGAGGTGGCCGATACCGATGCGGAGGGTAGACTTATTCTAGCCGACGCGCTTGCTTACGCGCATCGCTACAAGCCGGAGGCGGTTATCGATCTGGCGACGCTGACCGGAGCAGTGTATGTTGCGCTCGGCACGACTGCGGCGGGTTTGTTTGGAAAAAATGAAACGTTGTTGAATAGCATCAAAAAAGCAGCAAGCGCGACCGGTGAGCGTGTGTGGGAGCTGCCGCTCTTCAAAGAATATTTTGATGCCATGAAAAGCGAAGTTGCCGACATCCGCAACATTCCATCCAAGTCCACAGGTGGTGGCTCTAGCACTGCCGCGGCGTTCTTGGCAACTTTTGCAGAAGGCTATCCCTGGGCGCATCTCGATATTGCCGCAGTCGCGCATCCCAAAGAGGACAAACCGATTACCCCCAAAGGCGGCAGCGGCTGGGGCGTGCGACTGTTGGTGCAGTTTTGTAGAGACAAGCTTGAAAGAGGAAGTTGAAGGATGTTAATTTAATCTTGTTCGGGTTCAATTCCCCGACGCTTGCGTCGTTTACAATAGACAATACACCACTTGATACCCCGACGCTTGCGTCGGGGAGCTTCATTTATTGACAGTCAAAAAAATATGGCTATATTCTGGCCGGAATGAGATACGAAATTATTTTAGCTCCTGAAGCCGGCGATGATCTTAAGTATCTTTCGGCCAAAGATCGTTCAACGATTCGTGAGGCTATTAAAACTCATTTACGATACGAGCCACAAAAGGCCAGCAAGAGCCGAATAAAACGCTTACGTGGCATCAGTCGTCCACAATACCGATTAAGAGTCGACGAATTTAGAATTTTCTACGATGTCAAAATAACCGAAGCCGAGGTTTTGGCGATTGTACCAAAACTTCGAGCATCTGAATGGCTTGAAAGATATGGAGAAAAAGAATGAAAACGATCGCGCTTTCGGAAATCAAAGATCAATTATCCAAATTTCTGCGTCTGGCAGAAAAAGAGGAGATTGTCATTATGCGGCATGGTAAACCGGCTGGAATTCTGGTGGGCTTTAAGACCGAGGATGATTGGTTTGATTATCGCCTTGAGAATGACCCCCGGTTTTTAGAGCGCATTGCTTCGGCACGACAGAGTTTACGAGCCGGAAAAGGAATTCGAATAGAAGACGTACCCGAGTAGATTCGTATAGTGTAAAAATGTAAATGAAACCCGCGCAGAATTGGAATGCGCATCCTACTTGATCGCCCCACCGGTTGTGCTGATTCCGGCCTTGGTGCCGAAAATACTGTGCCGCGGATTCACGGCGTTGGTTTTTTTGAAATTTCATCCATCAAAAAAAGCATTTTACCATGATTGAAAACCCAATCCGCCTCGGCGTCATCGGTTGCGGCATTGCAACTCGAAATTTGCATTGGCCGGCGATCAAAGCTCTCAGTGATTATTTCAACGTCGTTGCCGTTTGCAATCACACGCGGCCAAAAGCTGAGAGCTTTGCTGCCGAGGTGGGTGGCGCTGAAATTTTTACCGATCATCGCGCGCTGCTCTCCTCAGGTTTGGTCGAAGCAGTCTTGGTTTGCCTGCCGATTCACGTGAATCCGGAAGTATCGACAGAGTGCCTCAACGCCGGAGTACACGTGCTTTGTGAAAAGCCTTTGGCGCACGAGCTCGAACCGGCGCGTGAGCTGGCAAGCATCGCCGAGAAATCCAAAACGATTTTGATGGTCGGCGAGAATTATTATTATCGGGACGATTATCACGCCGCCCTGTCGGCGATCACCTCCGGCCACATTGGACGGATTTTTCTTATTCAATACTCGGCAACGGGCACTGTCGATCATACTCGTTCCTATGGGGCAACGGAATGGCGGCAGAAGCCGGCGCATCGCGGCGGGTTCGTGAGCGACGCCGGAGTTCATCATGCGGCAACGTTGCGGCTATTCGGCGGCAAGGTGGCGCGCGTGCAGGCATTTGCGCGGAACGTCCATCCGGTCATCCGCGCCGAAGATAATCTCGTTGCTTCGTTGCAGTTTGCCTCGGGCGCACTTGGCTCTTATTCGGTCACTTACACCGCTGTCGATGTCCCGCATAGTGCGACTCTGAGAATCTTTGGAACGCAAGGCACGATCGACATTGGCCACGGCGAGCTACACGTCAGCGGGCAACATGCTTTCACCAAGAAGTACCAACCTTTTGATAACGGCATGAGCAATCAATGGCGGGCGTTTTACGAAGCGGTTCGACACGGAAAGAATTATCCTTCCACGCCGCGAGCTTGTTTGGTTGATCAAGAATTGATCTGGGCGATGTTGGATTCGGCGGAAACCGGGAAGATCGGTGATTGCGCGAAGTAGATTTTGACACGAAGAGCTTGATTCCTGAGATAATTCTTTTAATTTGTTGGTGCTATGGAACAGGAATCGATAAAAAATTTGCTTGTGCAAGACGGACCTCAGCTCTTCGCGCAGCATAACGTCGATTTGGCCTATCTTTTCGGCTCCGCAAACTCGGGGCGATTCACCTCCCGCAGTGATGTCGATATTGCCGTTCGCTTCAAACCCTTGCTTGCAGGAAACGATTTTCTTCGCTTGAGTGCGCTTTTGCAGCTTGAACTCACCAAACTGCTCAAGCGAAAGGCTGACCTCTCAATCTTGAATTTAGCTTCTCCACTTCTGCGTTATGAAGTTATAAAAAACGGCGCAGTAATTTTTTCGACTGACGAGGAGCAGCGCGCTCTTTTTCAGATCCGCACATATCGGGAGTACGAAGACTATTGTCATGTGCAGAATTATTACATACAAGCTTTGCGAGAAAGATTAAAGAAGGTGGCGTATGAACCATCACGTCGTTCATGAGCGCCTGAAAGAGATCGACGAGAATCTGAAGATTCTCGAAGAACTCAAGACGGTTTCTTTTGATGAGTTTGCCCGCGACCCCAAAATCTACAAGCTTGCCGAACGCTGTTTTCAACTTTGCATTGAGTGTATGATCGACATCGCCCACTATTTTATTGCGCAATATCAGTGGGAGCTGCCGCTTGATGCAACGGAAGCTATTCTGACGCTTGGTGCGCATGATGTTATTCCCCTTGAGTTTGCCGAATCAATAGCAGGCATGGCAGGATTCAGAAACATCCTGGTTCATTCCTATCTTAGCATCGATAGAGCTATCGTATATGAAAATCTGAAAAGGCTGGATGACTTTCGTGAAATACAAAAGTTCATTCTGGAGTACTTGGATCAGCAGCTAAAGTCGCCTGAAGGCCCAAATTAATCTCTTTCAATCCATAATCATGCTTGATATAAAAAAGATGTTTCCAACATGACAATTTTGTTCACCACCAACCTACGAATTATTGCCTGCCTCTTTTTCTGGTACCTGCCTTTGGATTTCTTCGATGGTCGGCGTGCCGTATTCATCCGTATCTTTACACAATTATCTGTAAAAAAATACCTTGCGTATTCGGGGTCGGAATGTTAAATTTGTCACCGGCTTTGAAAAAATTCTGATACACAGGGAGATGCTCTGCGCGATAGATGAAACGTGCAGGCGAAACGTTTACAGATGTGACCATTCAGTCATCCCGATTGGTCGGGATGATTTTTTTGCTTAGGGTGTGCATGTTTCAGGAGTTGACCAGCCGATTCGACGGCGTTTTTCGTCGCCTCAAGGGCCATGGCAAGCTGACGGAAGAGAATATCGCGGAAGCCATGCGCGAAATTCGCCTCGTCCTGCTGGAAGCGGATGTCAACTTCAAAGTCGCTAAAGAGTTCATTGCCAAAATCAAACAAAAGGCGGTCGGCGAAGAGGTTGTCGGCAGCATAACCCCGGCGCAGCAAGTCATCAAAATCATGCATGATGAACTGACCCTGTTGCTGGGTGGCGTTGATACTCCATTGCGCGAAGCCAATCTGCCGCCGACGGTCATCATGATCGTCGGGTTGCAAGGCTCGGGGAAGACGACGTTCTGCGGCAAGCTGGCCAAGCATCTCGTCGGCCGTGGACGCAAACCTCTTTTGGTTGCCGCTGATTTGCAACGTCCTGCTGCGGTCGAACAATTGAAAGTCGTCGGCAAGTCTGCCGGCGCAGAAGTATTGGCGCAACTCGATACGACGCCGGTTGCTATTTGCAAAACCTCCATCGGCGAGGCGCGCAAGCGTTTCTTCGATACGGTGATCCTCGATACCGCCGGTCGTCTGCACGTCAACGACGAGCTGATGAAAGAGCTACGGGCGATCAAAGATGTAACCGATCCGCACGAGATCCTCTTCGTCGCCGATGGCATGACCGGACAGGATGCGGTAAACGCGGCGCAGGCGTTTCAGAGCCAGGTGAATTTCACCGGCATCGTGCTGACCAAAATGGACGGCGATGCGCGCGGCGGCGCGGCGCTGTCGATCAAACAAGTCACCGGCAAGCCGATCAAGTTTTTCAGCGCCGGCGAGAAGCTCGATGCGCTGGAAAAATTTCATCCGCAGCGCATGGCGGGCCGGATACTCGGCATGGGCGACGTGGTGACGCTGGTTGAGAAAGCGCAAGAAGCGGTCAGCGTCGAGAAGATGAAAGCGCTGGAGAAAAAACTCCGGCAAAGCGCCTTTACGTTCGAAGACTTCCTCGATCAACTGCAGCAAGTGAAAAAGATGGGGCCGCTGCAACAATTGGCCGGCATGCTGCCGGGGATGAACAGCAAAGCCATGGCTAATGTCGATCTCGATGACAAAGCATTGGTGCACACGGAGGCGATCATCCAATCCATGACTATCGAAGAGCGCCAGCGGCCAAAAATTCTCAACGGCAGCCGGCGCTTGCGCATCGCCAAAGGCAGCGGCACTTCGGTGCAGGAAGTAAATCGACTGATCAAGCAGTTTGAAATGATGCAAAAAATGATGAAGCAGGCTGGGCGTGGCGGCATGCCCAAAGGCCTGCCATTTGGATTTTAGAAAGTTCAATAAACAACTGACCGGTCGGTATCTAAATGAGCAAGCGAAACTCCAAAGCTTCCTGCTGATCATTTAAAACCCGACCGGTCAGTCAAACACATTTTCAAGGAGGTTATTTTGGCTGTTCGTCTGCGTTTGAAAAGGATGGGAAAAAAGAAACAACCGACTTATCGCATTGTGGCGATAGATTCCCGAGCCGCACGCGATGGCAAGTACATCGAGAATCTCGGCACGTATGATCCGCGCCAGGAGCCGGCCAAAGTGCAGCTCGTCGAAGAGCGCGCGCTCTACTGGCTCGATCAGGGTGCACAACCTTCGGATACCGTTTACGGCCTCCTGCAACGCAAGGGCGTGTTGCTTCGCCGGCATCTCAAAGGCCTCGGCACCGAAGATGCCAAGGTTCAGGAAGAAGTGCAGAAGTGGGAGATAACTCAAGCCGATAAGCTGAAGCGTCGCGAAGCCGTGAAAGCGCAACGCAAAGTCAAGGCAAAAGCCACAACCACAACTCCTGAACCGGCAGCCGCTGAGCCGGTAGCAGCGGAACCAGTTCAGACCGAAGGCGGTCAAGAGCCGGCCACAAGCTGATGTGATTATGGCTGTCATGCCTCAACCCTGCCCCGCACCGTGTCTGTAACATTAAGAAACGGGACGGTGAAGGGCGCTAACGGAGACGATCTCGAGCAGTTTTCGATTACGAAGGCGGGTGAAGCAGTCTGGAGGAGGGGGAAAACTGAGGCTCTTGATTGAAGCTCCGGAATTTCCGGATGCTCTCTTTAGCGATCCATCAAGGAGTATGGAGCATGAAGGAGTTCATCCTGTTTATCGTAAAGCATCTCGTCGACAAGCCCGAAGAAGTCCAGATCAACGAAATCGACGGCGAACAGACTGCGGTGTTCGAGCTGCGTGTGGGGAAGGGTGACATGGGAAAGGTGATCGGTAAACACGGACAAACAGCGAGATCCCTCCGTACTCTTCTGGCCGCCGCATCCGCAAAACGAGGTAAGAGAGCAGTGCTTGAAATCCTCGAATAAACCTGGCGCAGAAAATTCTCAAATTCTGGTCGCCATCGGCGAGATTACGCGGCCTCATGCGCTTAGTGGCGTCGTCAAGGTCAGGCCATTAACCGACTGGCCGGAGAGATTCAAGAAGCTGTCATCCGTCGCGTGTGCGAGGCATGGCCGGGTCGAGCGCGAGTTGCAAATCGAAGAAGTCATCGTACGGCAAAACAATCTTACGATAAAGTTTGTTGGCATCGATGATCACTCCGCCGCCGAGCTGCTGACCGGTTTGACGCTGGTTATCCCTCGGAGCGAATGCTTAAACTTACCGGCTGGAGAATTTTACACCTTCGAAATCGTCGGTTTAAAGGTTGTCAATCCGCAGGGAGCGGAAATCGGTGTGCTGATGGATGTCATCGACAACCCTGCCAATGATGTGTGGTTGATTCGCAGAGACGGAAAAGATGTGCTGATTCCCGCCACACAAGAGTTTGTAAAGGAAATCAATCCGGCCGCCGGCTTCGTCGTCGTCGATCGCATCGAAGAGTTCGAGGAATAACGGCGGTGCAGATTCATTTGATCAGCGCTTTTCCGAATATGTTCGAAGGCCCGCTCAGCGAAAGCATGATGCAGCGAGCCAGAGATCGTGGCATCGTCGATATTCACATTCACGACTTGCGAGACTTTACCGACGACAAGCATCGCAGCGTCGATGATTACCCGTATGGCGGCGGTCCAGGGATGATTTTGAAACCCGAGCCGATTTTCCGTTGCGTCGAGCATATCAAAGAGCAACTTGGAGAAACTCCGGCGCGTGTCATTCTGACAAGCCCGACCGGAGAGATGTTCACGCAAGCGAAGGCCACCGAGCTGTCGAAAGAAGCCGCACTGATTTTCATCTGCGGCCATTACAAAGGCACCGACGAGCGCGTGCGCGAGTTGGTGGCCACCGATGAAATCTCCATCGGCGATTATGTTTTGACCGGCGGCGAGTTGCCGGCGATGGTTGTGGTCGATGCAGTTGTTCGCCTCTTGCCCGGCGTTCTCGGCGACATGGACTCCGCGGCTGGAGATAGTTTTCAAGGCGAGCTGCTCGATCATCCGCATTACACAAGGCCGGAAGATTTTCGCGGCCATCGAGTGCCTGACGTGTTGATGTCCGGACATCATGAAAAGATTCGGCAGTGGCGAGAAATGAAATCACACGAACGCACCGCCGCGCGCGAGAAAAGTGGCGCGACTTTTAAGTCGCCGCCCGACAAGCCTGTTGAAAACTGAAACTCTGCGAGCTTTACAGAAAAAAACCTTAGGCAAAATGTTTAATGACAAAATCATTCAGTCATTTTGCCATAAAACCTTCGGTCTGAACCATCGGGACTGAGTTTGTTTGGCTAAGTAAATAAATGAAAATTGCCGGCATAGGCGATTCGAATTGACAGGAGAACGACAATGAATAAGATTGAAGCATTGACCGCGGCACAGTTGAAGCCGAATGTGCCGAAATTCCACCCCGGCGATACCGTCGCCGTTCACATCAAAGTGCTCGAAGGCGACAAAGAACGAGTCCAGGTTTTTGAAGGCGTGGTCTTGTTGCGCAGCGGCAGCGGCATCAATGAAACCTTCACCGTACGCAAAGTATCCGACGGCATCGGCGTCGAGCGCATTTTTCCGTTGCATTCGCCAAACATCGAGAAGATTGATCACCTGCGCTCCGGCAGCGTCCGTCGCGCGCGGCTCTATTATCTCCGCGGCCTCAAGGGCAAGGCAGCGCGCATTGATGAGAAGCGATAAGCGTTTTCGATTTCTCTTGAAACCGTCATCACCGCTGAGGTGGTCATGACGGTTTTTCTGTTTTATCCACTTTCAATAGTGGCTTACTCATCGCATTAGAAACATTGGGACAATATGAGTGCTACAGAGCATAAACAAACGACAGCACTTTATCAAAAACAGGAAGAAATAGAAACCCTCATTAGTGAATTCGAAGCTCGCACCTTGCCGCGCGAAAAATGGACTCATCATGCTCATCTTACGATGGCGCTGGTTTATCTCAAGCATTATCCAGTTTCTGAGGCAACAGAACGAACCCGTTCAGGCATCCAACGCTTCAATGAAGCCCACGGCGTGAAGATGACGAAAGATCATGGCTATCATGAAACCATCACTTTATTCTACATTTGGGCCGTTGGAAAATATTTGCAGAGTGCAAATTCGAATTGCTCACTCGTCGAGCTTGCAAACGGATTGATTGACAGCCGTTACGCCGAAAAGAATTTTCCTCTTGAGTTTTACAGCCGCGAGCGATTGATGTCTTGGGAGGCGCGCGTCGGTTGGCTTGAGCCGGATTTGAAATCTTTGGATTGACTTCACCGGCTGCGTTACTTTTGTAATTCTAAATGATGCCGAATGATCTCTGTTCCAAAGACGCCAGAAGCAAATAAAAATAGCAACGGATTTCGCTGATTACACGGATTGGTTTTATGTAATCTGCTTAATCCGGGCAATCTGTTGCAAATGGTTTTGCTTTTCGCAATGAGTGCGCTGTAAAGAGACAGATCAAAACGGAGAAGAAAATGTTTCGAACTGATTTACTAAAAGATAAAATCGCTTTCATCACCGGCGGCGGCTCGGGCCTCGGTCTGTCGATGGCCACGCGCTTCGCTGAGCTGGGCGCGACGGTGGCGATTTGTGGTCGCGATGCCGACAGATTGAGCGCAGCCGTGAAGACAATAACGGATGCGGGGGGAGGGAGGCCGGCAAAAAGTTTTCAGTGTGATGTTCGAGATTATGACGCCGTTACAAAAACTGTCGAAGCACTTGAACAACAAGCGGGTCTTCCCGATATTCTCGTTAATAACGCTGCGGGAAATTTTCTGGCGGCCACCGAAGACCTCTCGTCGAATGGCTTCGACGCGGTGGTGAAAATTGTGCTCTACGGAACGTTCAATTGCACGCAGGCGCTCGGCAAAAAATGGATTGCCGCCAAGCGAACGGGAAGCGTGCTCAACATCGTCACGACTTATGCGTGGAACGGCTCGGCGTTCGTGATTCCCTCGGCGTGCGCCAAAGCCGGCGTTTTGGCGATGACGCGGTCGCTCGCTGTTGAATGGGCGACGTATGGAATTCGTCTGAATGCCATTGCGCCAGGACCATTTCCAACCGAAGGCGCTTGGAAGCGGTTACTTCCGACCAAAGAAATCGAAGAAGGAGCAAAGAAGCGAATTCCTTTTGGGCGATTTGGCAAGCACGAAGAGTTGACGAATCTTGCCGTCTTTCTTGTTGCCGATGGGGCTGAATTCATCACCGGTGAGGTGGTGACGATAGATGGCGGTGAGGCGCTTGCCGGCGCCGGGCAGTTTTCATCGTTCATCCAACAAGACCGGCAGCAGCTCAAGCAGATGTTGAAGATGATGCGAGGGGGAAAGTGAGCTGGATGTCCGATGCTGGTTATGGCGCAGCAAGTCATCGTACTCTTACTCATACTCCTACTCTTACTCGCTTTTGGATTTCAAAAAGCGAGTAAGAGTAAGATTAAGAGTACGAGTAAGAGCACAAAGCCATCAGTATCTTATTCATTTAATCCACATATCTGAGATAAAGGGAAAGTATGTTTGAGACCAGCGACCCGATCCAGCTTTTTTCAGAATGGTTTGATGAGGCGAAGAAGACGACTCTTCCCGAACCAACCGCGATGCTACTTGCAACAGTGAGCCCTGATGGAAAACCCTCAACGCGCGTCGTCTTGTTGAAGAGATTTGATGACCGCGGCTTTGTCTTTTACACAAATTTGCAAAGCCAAAAAGGGCGAGAATTACAAGCCAATCCAAATGCGGCGTTGTGTTTTTACTGGCCGCCGCTTGCCAAACAAGTGCGTGTTGAAGGAACAGTTCAAAAAGTTTCCGATGAAGAAGCAGATGCTTATTTCTCTACTCGTCCGCGCGGCGCACAAATCGGCGCGTGGGCTTCGAATCAAAGTGCGGAGCTTGCAAATCGCGGAGAGCTTGAAGGCCGGGTGAAAGAGTTTGAGGAAAAGTTTGCTGGCAAAGATGTGCCGCGTCCGCCGTTTTGGTCAGGATTCTGCGTCTTGCCGGAGCGAATCGAGTTCTGGCAATCGCGGCAAGATCGATTGCATGATCGAGTGGTTTATGTTAAGGAAGGGGGAAAGTGGGTAAAGAGTTTGCTGTATCCTTAGAACGGTGAAATCGGGCTGCATACTTCAAATGACCAGAAGTGTCGTTTCAATCTCCTGAATCAAAAACGGCAAATTGGGTTGTACGAAACTGATCTGCGGAGCAGGAATACGATGATGCTTTAAATCCGGTGGGATGTGCTTGTGGTGAGGATCAGTCGATGCCAACTCGGAAAGCTGTGGGCGGGGAAAAGGATCGTACCAGTATAGCTTTTCATCCTCACGATAAACTTCATAGCTATAGCGTTGAATGAACCGTTCTTCGTCACCAAAGTCCAGGATTTGCAAAACTCGCAGACGTATGCCTTCGGCAAAAAATACTTCTCCACGCACAATTGCTGTGAAAGGCTCCAGCCGCTGAAAAACCAAAGTAGAATATTCGATGGATGGAAAATGTTCCGGCAGAGTGAAGATGAAATTCTCGTATTGTGTGAAAGCCGCTGGCATGCATTTATATCACAATCGGTTCACTCAAGGGTAAATGAACGGATTCTTGCTGCCGCGCCAGGATATCGGCAAGACGCTCGTGGTATTTCTTCTCGCGTTTCAACTTGATTTCATAAACCCCTAACCATTCGATGAAATCATTCGTTTGCTCCAATTTGCCTGCCAGTGCAAGCTGATAGAAATCTTCCGAACGTAGGCGGTATTTCTCTTCGAATTTTTTCAAGTAACTCTCAAGATCATGAATGCCGCCAATTAACTCGTCGAGCGTCATTGTCGTTTTACCTCCGTGAACGAATTGCAGTAAAACAAGTATTCTAAAATTCTTTCGAAACGATTTTATATACCTCGAAGTGTTTAGTTTAATTTAAACTAAAATCGAGGAAAGTCAATTTTAATTTGTGCAGTGGCAAGCGAAGTCGGACTGTTGCGCATTGATTTTAGGGCTTGGCAAAATCCTGCTGCGAAAGTCCGACTTCACACACTTCTTACTGCATCGTCGTCCTTTGCATCTCCGGCTTTGGCAATTCTTTGCGCGGCAGCTTTTCCTCGCGCATTGCAGCGTGATAAACGAACGACGCCATGATCACCGATGCCTGCATCAAATCTCCCGATTGCAGGTGATCGTACACATCCATGTTGGAATGGTGCGTGCGGGTTTCGTATTCCATTTCATCTTGAATGAATTGGAAGCCCGGCAAGCCGAGCGCATCGAAGGCAAGATGATCGGTGCCACCGGTGTTGCGAATGGTGAGGGTGGTGGCGCCGAGATCGTGAAACGGCTTCAGCCATGCTTCGAAAATCGGCCGCACCGAATCATTTCCCTGCAAGTAGACTCCGCGAATTTTTCCCGTGCCGTTGTCAAGATTGAAATAAGACGAAAACTTTTCGTGCTCCGGCGTCAGCGTCATGGTGCGCACCTCGCCGAAATGTTTTTTTACGTAGCCGCGCGAGCCGAGCAAGCCTTGTTCCTCGCCGCTCCACAGCGCGATGCGAATCGTTCGACGTGGTTGCACACCCAGCGCTTTGAGAATTCTCACGGCTTCCATCGCGACGGCGCAGCCCGCGGCATTGTCGGTCGCGCCGGTGCCGGAGTGCCATGAATCGAGATGGCCGCCGAGCATGACGACTTCGTCTTTCAATTTCTTATCCGTGCCGGGGATTTCAGCCACGGTGTTGTAGCCCAGTGAATCGGTTTCATAGAATTTATTTTGAACATTGACCGCGAGCTTTACCGGAATGCCTTTTTCAATAATTCTTACGAGGCGATTGTATTGCTCGATGGCGAGGACAAGCGAGGGCAGGCCGTTCGGCGCGCCGACATTTCGCGAGCCGCCACCGCCAACAAAAATTGTCCCGTAATCGCCGATGCGGCTGGGTGAGAGCAAAACCGCCGCGCCCTCTTCCTTGAAAAACTTCACTGCTTTGTCGCGCAGCTCGCGCAAGCGGCGAAATTCTTCGCGCCGTGCTGAAAATTCCGATCGTGCGCCGGGAGTCTCCGCCATTGCGAGATCGGCGAGTTCTTTTTCATCATAACGCTCGCCCTCCGGGTCGGCATGAAATTTTGCATCAATTGGCGGCCGGGTGAGCACGATTGCACCGGCGAGCTTGCCCTTGTATTTTTCAAAATCAGCTTCGGATTCGATCTTTGCGTAAACCGCCGTCGTGGTGATCGTGCCCTCGGTGCCAGGGGTCCAGGCTTCCGGATAGGCGATCAACGGAGAGTACTGCGGCTCAATCATTTCTACAGAAAACTTCTCGGTGTTCCAGCCGCGGCCAAAGCCACCCCAGCTTTCCAGTTGCGCATTGACTAATCCCCATTCTTTGAGCTTGTCGCGCGCCCATTCGCCGGCGGCTTTCATGTTCGGCGAGCCGGTCAAGCGCGGCCCATGCACGTCGGTCAGGAAACTCACGGTCTCCATGACTTGCGACTTGCTGAAGCCTTCGGTTTTGATGCGGCCGATCAGTTGCAGATCGACTTTTTCTTGTGCGCCGAGCAGCGCCGGCAAAGCGAAGAAAATGCACAACAGGATAATGAATTGCTTTTTCATTTCCTCTCCTTGGGTTTAGGGTTTGTTACAATGCAAAGCGCAAAGAGCGGAGGGCGTGGCGCAGAGGCCAATTGCAAAATTTCACTATGCGCTTAGCCCCATGCGCTTCGCGCTACGCTAGTGCACAAAAAGCATTTTCCTGGTTTGCGCGTGATTTCCTGCAAGCAATTTATAAACGTAAACACCTGAGCTGACGCGCTGTCCGTGTTCGTTCATTCCATCCCAGAGAATCGATTTAAAACCAGCGCTTAGTTTTGCATTGACCAAAGTTAGTACCTCGCGTCCCATCACATCGTAGATTTTTAAAACGACATCAGTGGCTTCGGGCAAGTCGTACCGGATGACGGTGGCTGGATTGAACGGGTTCGGGTAATTTTGGTGCAGCGCATAACCCGCCGGCAGCAGCTCGGTCGACGGTTCGTGAATGCCGGTAATCAGTGTGCTCTTTCCTTGCAGGCGAACCGGTTTAACCGGATTGTTCGGATCGTTGCTCAACACGCTTAAGAGGCCGGAGAATTTGCCTTCGGCAACCGGCGCAAAGATCACCGTGACGATCATCTCTTCCTGGTAATTCAATTGGTGCGGAAGCGCGACGGCAGGTTCAGCCTGAAAGGGAGCGCCGCTCACTTGAATCGCATTGATGGTCAGCGGGCGCACTCCTGAATTCGTGATGGCGAGTTTCACCGTATCTGTTTCCGCTGCGACCTCCGCCAAGAAATCCAACGTATCCGAGCTTACCGCGACCGTGGCTTCGAGAGCGGGGTTCGAAACGCCAACGGCAAACCATGCGTCGTTTGCAGACTGAAGCTGCGGCGAGTTTTCGCCGAACAAGTCAATGGCCGAACGGAGCGAGGCCAATCGCGAATCAACATAGCCCGAACGTGGCGTCAGATAGACAGTCAAATTTCGGTAGGCGATTTGCGCCGCTTGCTCGATGCCGATTCCTGTAATCGTGTAGGCGTCGCCGTTGTCGTTCACCCCGCTGCCGCCTTCAGACAGCAGATAAAACCAGTGATTCTGCACACCGCTATTCGTGTGCACGCCGCCGTTGTCATTGTTTGAGTTAGGATTATTGGCGTGCGGCACCCAGAAGCGTCCCAAATAAGTGTCCGGATCCGAAAGCGCGTTGGGATTTTTCATCGACCTAAGGGTTCCTATCTGCGCGCCAAGCAGCCAATCGGGCTCCCCGTTTTTAAAGGTTTCGACGGCCTCGCCAAAGATATCGCTAAACGACTCATTCAAGGCGCCCGACTCGTTGGCGTAGATCAAGCCCGCGGTAAATTGCGTCACGCCGTGGGTAAATTCATGGCCGACGATGTCCAAAGAGACCAAAGGTTGTAACCTGACGCCGTCGCCGTCGCCGAACGTCATGCGTGTGCCGTCCCAAAAAGCGTTGTTGTAGTTGTTTTGGTAGTGAGTGTAGGAGATGATTCTGCCTCCGGCATTATCGAAACTGTTTCGGCCATGCGCAGAGAAATAATAATCATAAGTTTGTTCCGCTGCCCAATGCGCGCTGACCCCCGCCTGCCCATTCGCGCTCGTAAAATTGTTGTTGCTATTCACGAAATCGACGGCGAGAGAGTAAGCCAAACCGTTCTTCATATCGTAGGTGAAAATGCCGTTGCCTCTCCCGGTTTCGCGTAAGCGAAAATTGCCTGCAATCAAAGTCACTTCTTTTACAAGATTGCGCGACGTCATTCCGGAGGCAACGCCGTCATTGCTGAACAAAATTCCCGCAGAACTGGAAACGGCGATGTTGTCAATTTGCCACCCGAAAAGCTCTGGCGCGCCTTCGGCGGTGGAAAGGCCGCCATCCGAGGCAAACGCAAATCGGAGCAGAACCGTTTGTCCGGCAAATGCTGAAAGATTGAAGGTGACTTGCGTCCAATCGTTCAAACGGTCGACCCAGCCCGGAACGCCGGCGCCTTCACCATGGATGAACCCGAAACTGTACAAACTGGTCTTGGAATATGCCGGCATCGGACTGGCCAAGACCTGCCAGCTTGCGCCGCCATTGGTGGAAATTCTTACGTTCATCCCGTCCCAGCCATTATAGCCGGCAGGCTCGCTGCCCGGACTTTCAACGGCATAGCGATGATAGAAGATCAATTGCGGATTCGCGCCGCTCAAGACGATCGGGCCGGTATCCAAGGCCTCATACCAAACGTTGGCATAACCGCCGCCAGTGCCCAAGCTCGGATCCGCTGCCCACCAGCTTGCGCCGCTGCCGCCAAAAGCGTTTTGCGTGTCCGGATGCCAGCGTGGAGGAATAATGGGAGGCGTTGGAAAATTTGCGTCGGAAACGGTGATGGCGACCGTGCCATCATACAAACTGAGACCCTGCCCCTGAACGTCTCCATGCTGAATGCGTGAAATCACATTGATGACCTCTCCGGTTTTGGCATCAACGTCAACGTCGTATCTTCCCAGCGGATTTGAGGCGTAGATGTCGAAGCGATAAACCAGCCTGAAATTTTCTTTGAACAACTCGTTGCCGCCGGCGCTTATTTTCAATTCCCCTTTGGGATAAAAAGATGATCGCGGATCATCTTTTTCCCTCTTGATAAAAGCTTCATTCTTGGGATTTTCCCACATGTAAGATTCCGCGCCAATGTGCGCAACTGCCCGTTGCAAAGCATCGGCTTCAGAAAGAGCCGGCCGTACGTCAAGATCAAGCCCGTGAATCAATTTTCCGTTCGCATATGAGACGAGGCCGTTCTTTTCGTGCAGGAGAAACTGCACATCGGAAAGCTCGATGCCTTTGTAAAACTGTTTTAGCCGATGATGGGTCTGCCCGAGTTGATCCGTGAACACAGAAAGCGGCTTGAGCGAATGATCGTGAGACAGGCTGAAAGCCTTTTTGTATTCATCGACAAACGAAGCGACCGGAATCCCACTGCCCTCGGAAAATTTTATCTCGATTGGCGCCCGGCTTCGCTTATCGAAACTTATTTTTGCATGGGAGAAATACTGACTTGATTGTTTTGCGGCGTTTGGTTGGGAATATGAAACGATAAACGAAGAAAGGGTGAAGAAGAATGCAGTGGAGAGCCAGGCGGCAAGACGCATAATTTTTTTTCTCATCTCGTATCCTTTGATTTTGATAAGAAAATCAGTTCAGCAAGATGCCATCATCCAATTGATTATTTGTAAAAAGCCTGAAAACGTCCGAGCCGTTATTTTTTAACTCCATAGAATTTGAAGTTGGGTACGGTTTTTACAAGTATACGGCCCGGACGGTGACTTTTTACGAGAGCCTGATTATTTGACTTCTTGGTAACGTCCTTCGAAGATCAAAATAACAGATCCGTAAATACCCACGCCGTCGATTTGATATTCGCGTCCGGCGGGAGTTTTGACCACGCGTTCTTTGAAACTTTCTGTTAGGTTCTGGTCGGGAAGCTGGCGATGCCAAAACAGCAGACCGTTTTCAAAATGGCCTTCGTGGATCGTCTTGCCGCGCTCTTCGTTGATGACTTCGCAAAAAAGTTTTCCGTCTTGCGAATAATTTCGCGCTTTCGAACGGATGATCGCTCCGTCTTTTTTACGCTCAGAGAACACCGCTTGCTGCTCGTTATGTTTCCACCAATAACGTTGCTCGACTTGTATTTCATCTTGAAGTTTGCCAGCGATGCTAAATACTTTGAACACGCCGCGCCAGTTGCCATTGAAAGGAGAGAAAATGTCTTGCGCAGATGGTTTCTGATCGCCCTCTTGCAGGGCAAGGACTTTAAACAATAAAAAAATGAAAGCCAGCAAGATCATGCGCTGCGCACCGATTTATAGGTGAGATAATGGCGGTGAAAATATATTAGAATGAAAAGAAAGATGCAAGCGCGGAATCCGCTGAGCGGAAGATTTATTCGCCATATTTTTTCTTGATTGATAAATTGATTCTTGTAGATTGCATAAAGGTTATTATAGAAATGGCGGGCAAATTTAAGTTATGTTTTTGGGAACCATCAAACTTCTAGAAAACAATAGCTTCTTCAGGTGAAAATAAAATCCTCAATCGTCTAACTCATCTTTGCCGAGGCCATCATGTCGAAACAGGAAATCAAAATCATCAGCATTGAAAAACCCGAGAGCATGAATTTCATTCTCGGACAGACGCACTTCATCAAATCCGTTGAAGATTTGCACGAAGCGCTGATCGGCGCGGCGCCGGGCATCAAGTTTGGCCTGGCGTTTTGCGAAGCCAGCGGCCCGCGGCTGGTGCGCTGGAGCGGGACCGATCAGAATTGCATCGACTTGGCAAAGAAGAATGCGCTGGCCATTGGCGCCGGGCACAGTTTTATCATTTTCTTGGAAAATATTTTTCCAATCAACGTGTTGAAAGCCGTACAGAATGTTCCGGAAGTCTGCCGGATTTTTTGCGCGACGGCGAATCCAACGCAAGTCATCGTTTTGGAAACCGAGCAAGGCCGCGGCATCATCGGCGTCGTCGATGGCGGCGGCCCGCTGGGCGTTGAGGGCGAAAAAGAAATTGCCGAGCGCAAAGCATTGTTGCGAAAGTTTGGATATAAACTCTAATGCCGGAGCTTCCCGAAGTTGAAACCATCCGCCGCGGATTGCAGCGCGCTCTGTCTGGAAGAGTGATTCGCGAGGTGCGCATCGCCGAGACTCGGTTGCGACGCAAGGTAGATGCTCGACGGTTGAAAACGCTGACAATCGGCCAACGCATCGAAGACGTCGACCGTCGCGCCAAGTATCTTTTGTGCCGCCTTTCGAATCAAGCGACATTGATTTTGCACCTCGGTATGAGCGGACGAATTTTGCTTTGCGATGAAGCCGTGCCTTTGGAGAAACACGATCATATCCAATTTTGCCTCGATGACGGCCGCGAGCTGCGCTTCCGCGACCCGCGGAGATTCGGTCTCGTAGATGCGGCTGCAAACGGCGAGCTGCAAAATCATCCATTGTTTGCAAATTTGGGCATCGAGCCGTTTGATCCTTCCTGCACGCCGAAGTTTCTTTTTGTACGCTCGCGCCGACTCACCAAGCCGATCAAGAATTTTTTGATGGACGGCAGCATCATCGTCGGCGTCGGAAATATTTATGCGAATGAAGCATTATTTCGCGCGAAGATCAATCCGCAGATAGCAGCGGGCAAATTACAACTGCAAGAGTGGAAGAAGTTGTTGAAGGCAGTGCACAAAACTTTGAAATTGGCGATTGCCGCAGGAGGCACGACGCTCAACGATTTTCACGACAGCGACGGCGCGATGGGATATTTTCAACAGCAGTTGATGGTTTATAGCCGAGATGGAGAAGCTTGTCATGTCTGCGGCGGAAAAATAAAACGCATCGTGCAGGCGGGGAGGAGCACGTTTTATTGCAGGCATTGTCAGGCAAAACGAGTGCATTAGGTGTTTTTAAAACAGCCCATCCAGCGAAAGTCAACGAAGCCGCCGAGATTCGCCGAGAAAAAGCAAAAATAAAAATTCGGCGACTCTCAGTGCTTTTCGGCGGCCTTCGGTGGAAGAAGGGTTTTTGTCCGTCTATGATTGTTAAGAATCACGTAATGCTTCCGGCGAAACAGCAAGGCGGAGCGGTGGAAGCATTTCTCCCCAAAAAATCCTCTTGACTTTTATGCGACTCATCTTTAATATTAACCACCTTTTGAAAAATTTTTGATCTTTCTCTTTCAAGTCGAAATGCGCTGCTTTCGACTTTTTTGTATCTGGGGCAAAGTTTTTTACGCTGTTGCATGTGCTGTTTCACGGATGGCGCTTTTGAAAAAATAACGGCACAGTGAAGATATGCTAAACATTCCTACCAATACCTGCAAGAATTCGCGTCTCATTTTATGGAACGGCGATAGCTTGGATGTTGCCACCCGACATCACGATCCGAATTGCAAAATGCGTTCGCTGGAACTTTTTCCCCTTTTCGACTCTCTAATTGGTGCGATTGCGGCATAAGCCGCGTGCCCTAATCAAGTGAATCAAGCAGGAGAAACGCTAAATACTCCGATCGAGCATCTTTGTTGAAGTCACATCGCCGGTGAAGATGCCGATATTTCTTTCAAAGACGATCCTACGTTTTTCATTCAAGGAAATTTGTCACGTCGAGATGCTGTAACTTTCGACAGAGGAGTCATCCGATCATGGAAAATACCACCACAACCAGCAATACGATCATCAACCTGATTGGCAAGCTGCAGGACATCAGCGGCTATCGCGAGTTGAACTGGGAAGGCTCTTTCGAAGCCTATCTCGAACTCGTCCGTCAAAATCCGAAAGTTACCCGCAATGCCTTTCAACGCATTTACGATATGATTCTCAGTTACGGCACCGAAGAAGTCGTCGAGCACAAGGAACGCCTTGTGAAATACAAATTCTTCAATGATCCCTTCGACGACGGTCGCGACGCGGTGTTTGGGCTCGAGCGCCCGTTGATGCGCATCGTCAATTTCTTCAAAGCCGCGGCCAAGGGTTATGGCACTGAAAAGCGCGTATTGCTCCTGCACGGGCCGGTCGGCTCGGCCAAAAGCACAATCGTCCGGGTGCTAAAAAAAGGCTTGGAAGCTTATTCTCGAATCCCTGATGGGGCGATCTACACGTTTTCCTGGAAGCAATCCAGCGGCGACTGGGTGAAATGCCCCATGCATGAGGAGCCACTGCTGTTGATCCCCGAAGAATTTCGCAATCAGGTTTTCGAGCATATCAATAAAGGCAAGCCAGCGGAGCAGCACGTCTATAAAACCGGAGAGCTTTGCCCCTTCTGCCGCCAGACTTATCGCGAGCTGATCAAAAAGTATGAGGGCGACTGGACCAAGCTCATCGCCGACGTCAAAATTTTCCGCCTGTTGTTGTCGGAAAAAGACCGCGTCGGTATCGGCACTTTCCAGCCGAAGGATGAGAAGAATCAAGATTCGACCGAGTTGACCGGAGACATCAACTATCGCAAGATCGCCGAATACGGCTCGGACTCGGATCCGCGCGCATTCAACTTCGACGGCGAGTTCAACATTGCCAATCGCGGGATGGTGGAATTCATCGAAGTGTTGAAATTGGACGTGGCGTTTCTCTACGACCTCCTGGGCGCGTCGCAGGAACATAAAATCAAGCCGAAGAAATTTGCCCAGACCGATATCGATGAAGTCATCATCGGTCATACGAACGAGCCGGAATATCGCAAGCTGCAATCCAATGAATTCATGGAAGCGCTGCGCGACCGCACAGTGAAAATCGACGTGCCGTACATCACCAAGCTGGCGGATGAAATCAAAATCTACGAAAAGGATTATAACGCGAAGCGCCTCAAGGGCAAACACATCGCGCCGCATACTGTCGAGATGGCTGCGATGTGGGCGGTATTGACGCGTCTTGAAGATCCGAAAAAGGCGCAGCTTACGCTTCTCCAGAAGCTCAAGCTGTATAATGGAAAGTCTCTGCCTGGATTTACTGAGGATAATATAAAGGAGTTGAAACTGGAGACGGAACGCGAAGGCATGGAAGGAATCTCTCCGCGTTATATTCAAGACAAAATCTCCAATGCGTTGGTCAGCGATATCGGCGGCAACAGCATCAATCCTTTTATGGTGATCAACGAATTGGAAAGCGGATTAAAACATCATTCGCTCATCACCAATGAGGACCAGCGCAAGCGATTCAAAGAATTGCTGGCCGTCGTCAAAGAGGAATATGAAGACATCGTGAAGAACGAAGTGCAACGCGCCATCGCGGCTGACGAGGACGCACTGAAGCGGCTATGCGGCAATTACATCGACAACGTGAAGGCCTACACCCAGCGCGAGCGCGTGAAAAACAAATACACCGGCGCCGACGAGGAGCCGGATGAACGCCTGATGCGCGCCATCGAGGGAAAAATCGACATCCCCGAAAGCCGCAAGGACGACTTCCGCCGCGAGATCATGAATTACATCGGCGCGCTCGCTTTGGAGGGCAAGACCTTCGACTATCGCTCCAACGAGCGTTTGCAAAAAGCACTGGAGCTGAAGCTCTTCGAGGATCAGAAGGACACCATCAAGCTCACGAGCTTGATTTCGAGCGTCGTCGATAAAGAGACGCAGGAAAAAATCGATGTCGTCAAGGCGCGCATGATAAAATATTACGGCTATTCGGATGAAAGCGCGACGGATGTTTTGAATTACGTCGCCAGCATTTTCGCGCGCGGCGATGTGAAAGAATCGGGGCGGTAGCCATGACCCCTTGTGGGTCATCGTGTCAAGTTAAGCGTTTTCGCCATAGCAACTCATCCCCCACTGCCCCCCCTCTCTTAAGAAGAGAAGGGGGAGAGCAGGTTCAGGGTTTTAAAAGTCCCCTTCTCTTTTTTTAAGAGAAGGGGATTTAGGGGATGAGTTGCTGTAGGACAAACGAACAAACGGTCGTGAAACTCCAGAGTGTTGTTCTAACAGCCGCCCACAAGGGGCGGGGACTACATGGTCAAAAAAATCGAAAAAGACCACAGCCGTTTTCGGAATATCATTCGCAATCGCATCAAGAAGGATTTGCGCAAGTATATTACGCGCGGCGAGTTGATCGGCAAGAAGGGACGCGAGCTTGTCAGCATCCCCGTGCCGCAGATCAACATTCCGCACTTTCGTTACAGTCCCAAGCAAACCGGCGGCGTCGGCCAGGGAGATGGCGAAGTCGGCACGCCCATTGCGCGCAGTGATGGACAAGAAGCCGGCGGCGCCGGCGAGGGGGCAGGCGAGCACATTCTTGAAGTCGACGTTTCCCTCGAGGAGCTTGCGCAGATGCTCGGCGAGACGCTTGAATTGCCGAACATTGCAGCAAAGGGAAAAAAGAACATCGTTAGCCAGAAAGACAAATACAGCGGTATCAGCACGGCCGGGCCGGAGTCGCTGCGGCACTTTAAGCGCACTTACCGGCAGGCGTTGAGGCGGCACATCATAACCCATACGTATGATCCGGACAATCCGATCATCGTGCCGATGCGTGAAGATCGGCGGTATCGAACATGGAAATCGGTGCCGCGGCCCGAAGCCAATGCCGTTATCATTTATATGATGGACGTTTCGGGTTCGATGGGCGATGAGCAAAAAGAAATCGTGCGCATCGAATCTTTCTGGATCGACACCTGGCTACGCTATCAATACAAGAACATCAGCACGCGCTACATCATTCACGATGCCGTGGCGCGCGAAGTCGATCAAGAAACTTTTTATCACACCCGCGAAAGCGGCGGGACGATCATTTCTTCGGCCTACAAGCTCGCGAACAAGCTTATTGACGAACGATACAATCCGGCGGAATGGAATATTTATCTCTTTCATTTTTCCGACGGCGACAATTGGGGCGAGATCGATACCGAGGAGTGCATTCGCCTTCTCGAGAAGTTATTGCTGGTCAAGGCGAATTTGTTTTGCTATGGCCAGGTCGAAAGCCCGTACGGCAGCGGCCAGTTCATCCGCGATCTTGACAATCATTTCGAAGATAATGAAAAGATCGTGCTGTCGGAGATTCCCGACAAAGACGCGATCTACAAATCCATCAAAGAATTTTTGGGCAAGGGCAAATAACTTCCATGAATCTACCGGCGCATTTGTCGGCGACAAAAGATGAGATCAAGGAGTATGCCCGCGAATTCGGTCTGGATTTTTATGAAACGATCTTCGAGGTCCTTGAGTACGATCAAGTCAACGAAGTAGCCAGCTATGGCGGCTTTCCGACGCGCTATCCGCATTGGCGCTTCGGCATGGAATACGAAGAGCTGTCGAAAAGCTATTCTTACGGGCTTTCGAAAATCTACGAGATGGTCATCAATAATGACCCGTGTTATGCTTACTTGATGCGGTCTAACCATCTCGTCGATCAGAAGCTGGTGATTGCGCACGTCTATGGGCACTGCGACTTTTTCAAAAACAATTTGTGGTTTTCCAAGACCAATCGCAAAATGATGGACGAGATGGCGAACCACTCGACGCGAGTTCGCCGCTACATGGAGAAATACGG
>Ga0247727_10003226_pt1 | contig 36340 bp, 31 predicted proteins | sample WisWelCaveWW1625_FD_202498 | JGI IMG/M metagenome (GOLD analysis project Ga0247727, IMG submission 202498) | Biofilm microbial communities from Wishing Well Cave, Virginia, United States - WW16-25 | ecosystem: Environmental > Aquatic > Deep subsurface > Groundwater > Cave microbial mat | place...
AATTTCCCCTGATCACCGCGCATTCCGAAAACGCCTTCTGTAATTACAAGAATGGCTCCTCCTGTTTCCTGAACAATTTTTGTAGCGCGCTCAAGTTGCTTTTCACAATTCCGAATATCGTTATGTGTGTAAGCAAATCTTTTTCCAATGTGAAGACGAACTCCATCCACTATGCAGGCGTGTGATTCGGCATCATATACAATTACATCGCGCCTGTCAACCAGCGCATCAATGGCGGAAACCATTGCCGGGTAACCAAAATTTGCGAGAACAGCATCCTGCTTTTTTACAAAAGCGGCAAGTTCGCTTTCAAATTGTTCGTGAAAATTCGTGTTGCCCGACATCATACGTGCTCCCATTGGAAGAGCAAGCCCGTATTTTTCAGCAGCGTCTTTATCTGCTTTTCTTACTTCTGGATGATTTGCCAAGCCCAAATAATTATTCAAACTCCACACAAGTTGTTTTTTTCCTCGGAAAATCATCCGATTACTTATTTCTCCTTCAAGTTTAGGAAAAGCGAAATAGCCATGCGCTACTTTTGCATACTGTCCGAGTTGTCCGCGATTTTCTTTTATTTTATCAAATAAATCTTTCATATTTATGTTATGATGGCGTAAAACTATAAATTTTTACAATAATAGCACATTTCAATATATCAACTAAAAATCTATCTTTGCGTCCGTTTTGTTGAAAACTTTCAAATCCTCGTCCCGTCAAGTCGGGATGAAACAAAAAGCGAAATGCTACAAAAAATAAGAAATAAAAATTTTTGTGTTAGTTGTCTCTTGTCTATTGCCTTTTGTTTACTTGTTGCTCTTTCGTCCTGCAGCAAATACAACCGTATTTTAAAAAGCACCGATTACAATAAAAAATATGATGCGGCTGTGGCATATTATGAGCAGAAAGAATATACAAAAGCATTGGCGTTATTTGAAGAACTTGTGAGCGTTTATCGCGGAACCAGCAAAGCAGAAAAAATAATGTACTACTATGCTTACTCGACTTATTCAACAGGCGATTATCTTTTGGCGGGATATCATTTTAATAATTTCGTGAAGACATTTCCTGCGAGTGATAAAACAGAAGAGTGCGCGTTCCTGTACGCCTATTGTTATTACCTCGAGTCTCCGAGATACAGTTTAGACCAGACGGACACAAAGAACGCTATTAAAGAATTGCAGTTCTTCATCAACAAATATCCCGAAAGCAAAAGAAAAGATGAATGCAACGACTTGATTACAAAACTGCGGGCTAAATTGGAGAAGAAGTATTATGAAATCTCCAAGCAGTATTATTTTCTGGATGATTACAAAGCGGCAATTGTTTCTTTTGAAAATGTGCTGAAGGATTTTCCTGATTCAAAATACAGGGAAGAAATGATGTACCTGATTGTAAAAGCAAACTTTGTTTATGCCGGAAAAAGTATTGAAAATAAAAAAGCCGAACGTCTTAAGTTAACCGTTGATGCGTATAATAAATTTGTAAGTTATTATCCGGAGAAGAGTGAATACAACAAAGAAGCCGAAGGATATTTTTCCAGCGCAAAAAAACAATTAGAAAACTTTCCCAAACAATAAATAAACAATAAATATGGACTACAAAAAATCAAACGCTGAAACAAACACTGTTACACGCGACCTCAGAACGTACGAAGCGAAAACAGGAAATCTGTATGAATCAACTGTCGTTGTTGCAAAGCGCGCCAACCAGATTAATCAGGAAGTGAAAGAAGAACTCACCAACAAACTGGCTGAGTTTGCTTCTCACACCGATAATCTCGAAGAGATTTTTGAGAACCGCGAGCAGATAGAAGTTTCAAAATATTATGAGCGTTTACCAAAACCTCATGCAATTGCCATCCAGGAATTCATGGATGATAAAATCTACTACAGGAATCCTGCGAAGGGGTCGAAGAGTTTCTGAAGAAAGTTTAATCGTTAATTGTTATTCGGCTGTTACGATTAACTATTAACCATTAACGATTAACAATTTCATGCTTTCTGGAAAAAATATTCTACTGGGAGTCACAGGCAGCATTGCCGCCTACAAAGCCGCATTTCTAACACGCTTATTTGTAAAAGCAGGAGCAACTGTGAAGGTAGTGATGACTCCTGCGGCAAAAGATTTTATTACACCGCTCACACTCTCCACGCTTTCAAAAAATCCTGTTTACTCAGAATTTATTTCTAATAATAAAGGAGAGTGGAATAATCATATTGAACTTGCTTTGTGGGCAGATTATATTCTGATTGCACCTGCCACTGCGGATGTTATGGCGAAAATGGCAAACGGTATTTGCGATAATCTTTTGCTTGCTGTTTATCTTTCTGCAAAATCTCCCGTATTAATTGCGCCAGCGATGGACTTGGATATGTTTCAACATCCGACAACGAAAGAGAATCTTAAAAAACTAAAATCATTCGGAAATATTATTATTCCTCCCGATACGGGTGAACTCGCCAGCGGATTGGAAGGTGAAGGCAGAATGGCAGAACCCGAAGCGATTGTTCAGTTTCTTTCAGAACACATAAAAAAAAACTCTCCACTAAGCGGTAAGAAGGCGTTTGTTACCGCAGGACCGACTTACGAAGCAATTGACCCTGTACGTTTCATTGGAAATCATTCATCCGGGAAAATGGGATTTGCAATTGCGGAAGAACTCGCGAAGAATGGGGCAGAGGTAACTTTAGTTTGCGGACCAAATTCTCTTTCTGTAAAAAACAATTCCATTAAAAGGGTTGATGTTATATCGGCAGATGAAATGTATAAGGCTTGCGTGAAGAATTCGAAGCATTCAGATGTTATTGTCATGGCTGCGGCTGTCGCGGACTTTCGCCCAATTAAAAATGAAAAAATTAAAATTAAAAAAGAAAAAGGGATTAATGGAATAGAATTAACTCCAACAAAAGATATTCTTTCAGAACTTGGGAAAAATAAAAATGGGAGTTTGCTCGTTGGCTTTGCGCTTGAAACCGAAAATGAAATTCAAAACGCGAAAAAGAAACTGCACAATAAAAACCTCGACTTCATCGTTCTCAACTCTCCATCTAATAAAACAGGATTTACACACGATACAAACAAAATCACTATCATTGAAAAAGGAAATAAGGTAAAGGAATTTGAGTTGATGAGCAAGGAAAATTGCGCGAAGGAAATAGTTAAAGAAATAATTAAGAAAAGTAAACAGTAAACAATATACAGAGACAAATGCTTTTCAATAGTTTAAAATTTAGATTCTTTTTTTTGCCTGTTGTTTACTGTCTATTGTCTGCTTCAATTGAAGCCCAGGAACTTAATTGTTCAGTGCAAATATTATCGCCCCAACTTCAAAACTCAGCCGACAAAAAAATATTCCAGACGCTCCAGCAGTCCATTTATGAATTTATGAATAACCGCAAATGGACGAACGATGTTTTTCAACAGGATGAACGGATTGAGTGCAGTATTGTGATTACGATTTCAGATAAATCAACGGATGCTTATAAGGGAACCATGCAGGTGCAGGCGCGCAGACCTGTTTACAAATCATCGTATAATGCACTGCTCGTAAATATTCTTGATAAAAATATTGCCTTTAAATATGTGGAATATCAACCGCTTGAATTTGTAGAAAATACTTTCACTTCCAATCTCACATCCATTCTCTCATTCTATGCTAATGTAATTATCGGAACTGATTACGACAGTTTTTCCCTCGAAGGCGGAACGCCTTATTTTCAAAAAGCGCAAGCAGTTGTTTCGAACGCTCAGAGCGCAACGGATGCAGGATGGAAGTCCAACGAAGATGACCGTAACCGCTACTGGATTGTAGAAAATGTTCTAAACGCGACTTTCAAGCCGCTTCGCGAGTGCATGTATAAATATCACAAAAATGGTTTTGATGCGATGGCACAGGATTTAATATCAGGAAGAGCGGCAACACTTTCTTCGCTTGAACTCCTCAAAAAAGTTTACGACAGCAAACCCAATTCATACAGTTTGCAAATATTTTTTCTTGCCAAGGCCGATGAGATTGTAAATCTTTTTACCCTTGCAGAACCCGCTGAGAAAAACAAAGTAATTACTTTACTAAACGAAATTGACCCCGCCAACACCACCAAGTACAATAAGATTAATCAGAGTAATGAATAAACCGGTTTTAGGTTTACGGTCTTCTGTTTACAGTTCAACAGCCAAAATTATACACGGTTTTTGTATTCAAGTAGACAGTAAAAAAGAAACTGACCTACCTGACTCCATGCATCATCTTCTTCAGAACAGGTGTTAGTGCAAAAAGTAATGCCCCTGCAACACCGCATAAGGTTACGAATACCATGAAGAATTCGAACAGGTTGTGAATGGTGAATCCGACAAATACAGGATAGTCAATGCTGATTTTATTATCAGACATTATAGTTATTTGGTCAGCAGTAAGCGTTATGGTTTTATCCAACACCGCCTGCAAATCAATACCAAGTTCTTTTGCTTTTACAAACTGTTCGCCAGTAGCGGGTAAGATGGAACCCAATGTTCCCGCCAAGGCATAACCTGACGCGTTTGACAAAAAGAATACACCGTATAACAAAGATGCAAACCGTTTAGGTGCAAGTTTTCCTACGAGAGAAAGTCCGATAGGAGATAAACATAATTCACCTAATGTTTGAATTAAATAAAGAAGTATCAACCATTTGATAGCAAGCATACCGCTTGTGCCAAGATCTTTTACATTGAAAGCGATGATGAGATAACTGAGTGCAATCAGAAATAATCCAATGGACTGCTTCACCGGAGAGAGTGGTTCTTTTCCTTTGGCTCTGAGTTTGTCCCATAGAATACTGAAAGGCACAGCGAGCATAACGACAAAGATTCCATTGAATATCTGAATCATGGATGCAGGCATTTGCCAACCAAATAAAAACGTTCTGTCTGTTTGATTATCTGCAATAAAAGTTAATGAAGACCCTGCTTGTTCGAATGCCGCCCAAAAGAAAATAATGAAAAAGGATATCGTGTAAATGACCAGAATCCGGTCGCGTTCAATTTTAGTTAATGAACTATCGGAAATAATTAGTCCGGCAAGCGTAAGACCGCTTGAATAGATGAGAGAGTAAACATAGTTCTGCCCGAATACAAAATGAATAGCACATCCCAGTCCGATAAATGCGAGTGCGGCAACCGCCAGAGCAGTGGTTGAGAATTTTGCCTTCTGTGATTCTCCTTCATCAAAATCAGATGCAACATTTCTGGAGGGAAGGTCACCGAGTGGTCTTCCTTCAGGAGTGACAACATATTTATTTTTAAGAAGGAAAAAAGTAATCGTTCCTATAATCATGGCGCATCCTGCGGCAAGAAATCCCCATTTGAATACATAAATATCTCTCACTCCGGCAGCATCCACATGGTCGCCAACCATAGGACAAATAAATTGCCCCAGCAGCGCACCCAAATTGATTCCCATATAGAAAATAGTGAAGGCTGAATCCAGTTTGTTCTTTTCCTGCTTTGGATAAAGACTGCCCACCATGCTCGAGATGTTGGGTTTAAAAAATCCGTTGCCAAAAATAATTACACCCAGCGCAATGTATAGAAGAGTTCTGGCAAGTTCAAGATTACTGTCAAAAATGGATGCGCTGGAAAACAAAAGCAGTTGCCCGATTGCCATTAATGTTCCGCCAAGCATAATGCAATTGCGATTGCCCAGAAACCTGTCGGAAATAAATCCACCCAGCATGGGGGTGAGATAACACAAGCCCAGAAAACCTCCATAGATAATTGAAGATTGTTCTTTGCTCATCATGAGCGCGCTTACGATGAAAAGCGTCAATACCGCACGCATTCCGTAAAAATTGAAACGCTCCCACATTTCCGTGGCGAACAAAACATAAAGTCCTTTTGGGTGTCCTTGTTTTATCTCAGTCATAAAGTTTTGATTTTTAGATTGGCGAAGATAGAAAAATACTATTATCCTGAAATTGTGAATTATTGAATCTCGCTCATGTCATTACACGTACCTTTAAAAAAAAATTACACATGAACATTCCTTTTCAGATTACAGACTGGGAAAACATTCCTGCCACAGAATATAAAGGAGAAACAGGAGTTGCGTACTGGAAGACACTTCAATTCGGAGGATTGAGAATACGAATGGTTGAGTATTCAAAAAACTACAAAGCAGACCACTGGTGCGAAAAAGGACATATCATTTATTGCATAGAAGGAGAAATGAACACGGAACTTTCTGATGGCAGAACAATTAAATTATCCAAAGGAATGTCTTATCAGGTTTCGGATGAATTAAGTTCTCACCGCACCGGTTCTGTTAATGGGGTTAAACTTTTTATTGTGGATGGAGATTTTTTGAAACTCAAATAATCAATTATCCATTGCACCTGCTTCAATCCAGCAAAAAATTTTCTTTCTCTCTTTAAGCGTGAGCGCCTTTTCTCCCGATGGCGGCATTCTTCTGGAATCAATTGTTGCTTCTTTTAAGTTTCCGTTCGCAAGGATTTTTGCTTCCAGATAAGTATCGTAAGAATGACATTTGCTGCAATAAGCGTCAAACAAGGGCTGAATGTCATTTTTGTAACTCACTTCTTCATCGCATTTCCAGTGCTTTTTTCGGCAGGATGAAACTGTGATTAACGTAAGCAGAATGAAGACTAAAAGTTTTTTCTTCAGCATAGTTTAGTCAAGATGGTAGTTTTTGTAGTGTCATTTTCCGAATAAATAATTAAGTGATATTTTCATTAAACCGCTTAACTCATTTGCCTTGTGTGGTAGGGAAAAATAATCATATGGATAGAGATGCTCATAATAAATATGCCCTATGCCAATTTCGTGTATGATGCTAATTTTTTTGAAAAAATTGTATTGGATGCCGAATGTTAATAGGGATTCATAATTTGTTAAACTTTCAGAACCTACTACTGCTGTAAATTTTATGTAATTAAAATTATACCCCATAACCGGACTAAATCTTTTTTGATATTTTGGAGCAAACCTATAATGAAATGAAAAACCATCTAATTCTATTCCACTAACGATGGATGGTTGCAATGACCCCGGACCTTTTTGTACCACGGCTTTCCCGCTCATCACTACAGCTAATACGGCACTATGTTTTTTGTAAGCTGGTATCAAACTAATATTCAAACTAGGAGTAGTGACAGTTGCTAATGAAAAAAATTCAGATATACCCAATCCAATATTCATTTTGTCTTTTTGTGTTGTATCACTTTGAGCAAAAAGATTAAGTGTTATAGAAATTAAAAATGATGAAAGGATTATTCTTTTCATTTGTTATGTGTGCGCTATTTCTTTGAACCTTCTTTTTTTATCTTCCCGTTTCTGATGAAGCCAATCAGGCCATTGTGAATTGTCTTCTGCATCATAAATTCGTATATCCTGTTCCTTTCCTTCTATCGGTTTAATCAAATCGTCTGATTTGCAATTGAGAATGGCTGCAGCAGTAGTCACGCCTGAACTGCTTGCGCCTGCAACTCCGTGAGACAAAATACTTGCCCCGCACAAATATAAGTTTTCTATTTCAGATTTCTTGTTGAAAGAAAATGGTCCTGTCTGCATGAAACTTTTTTCTGTGCCGTACACGTTGCCCCGCGTTGTGTTCACATAAAATTCATTCGTAACGGGTGTGCCTAATTCCATTTGAACAATTTTGCCGCGCACACCGGGCAATGCTTTTTCCAAACTGTTCAGCAGTTTTTCACAAATGCGTTCTTTGTGTTTTAAATATTCAACTGAATGGTTGGTTTTGTTTTCTCCCACGACTGAAGTCGTGGACTTTTCTTTTTCAAATTGCTCGAAGGATGCATAATCAATAAACGTAACTACTTCCAGATTATGATATCGCCCGTTGTAACTGGACGGGTCTTTTAAAGTAGTGCAACTGATAAACAAGCCCGGGAATTCATCTTCCTTTAAAATATCTTTCACGGTCATGTCGGCAAATAACTGGTCCAAATCCTGATTGCGGAACATCCATATATTTCCGGAATCCAGCCCGGCTTTTTGAACATCCATATCTACCGTTACAAACAACATTAAGGAAGTAACAGAGTAGCGCGTGCCGGCAAGTCGTTTGCGCAACTTAGCGCTTAAGTTTTCAGCGCCCACCAAATCCAGATAGGTTTTATTTGGATCGGCATTGGAGATTATTTTGTTCGCGGTTATTCTTTCGCCATTCTGCAATTCAACTCCTGTTGCTTTTTTATTTTTCAAGATAATACGTTTCACTCCAATTCCTGTTCTGATTTGTCCGCCATATTTTTTTACAGCGGTAGTCATTGCTTTTACAATCGCCTCGCCACCGCCCATGGGATAAAAACCTCCATCGAAATAATGATCCATCACCGCGCAGTGCAGCGGAAAACTTGCTTTAGCCGGAGGCAATCCGTGGTCGGCACATTGCACGTTGAGCACTTTTTTCAAGAGCGGGTCTTTGATATGCCAGTCAAGAACTCTTTTCAAACTGAACAATCCATACTTTCCTAAATACTTGGTGCGAAAAGGAATCATTACGTTATCCCAAAAGCCGCTCATCTTAATAATAATCTGCAACTGGCGGCTCACATCACGAACCAATAGTAAATATTTTTTCAGCCGCGCTTTTTCTTCAGGAAACCGTTTTGATAAACCCTCATGCAATTGTTCCATGCCTGCAGGCATGTCAATGCGCTCTTCTCCAATCCAGCAATGCTCGTAGGCGGCTTTGTTCATTCTGAAAAAAACTAGGTCATTGGCAATGCCTAATCCTTCATACAATCTGCTGGTGGCTTTTCCTTTATCGAGATTGCCTATGTAATGCACACCGGGGCTGAAGCGCTGACCGTTGAGAAAAAAACTATGACACCATCCTCCGGGAACATAATGCTGTTCGAGCACAAGTACTTTCTGACCTGCTCTGGCAAGACAAATGGCGGCAGACAATCCGCCAGCGCCTGAACCAATTATTATGGTGTCGAAATCTTGCATTTGGTTTAGCAAAAATACTAATGATAAGAATAGTGGGGGAGGAATAAAAAAACCCACGAGTGTAACACCCATGGGTTTTATTTGTTGTTGAAGATTTATCTCTTAATGATATCCAAAGATTTTTGTTTTATCTTTCTTCTTGTATTTCCAATAGAGTTTCCAGCCGTAAGGGCAATCATTTGCCACCATTGAAACTGGGTTTCCACTTACATCCACACCAAATGTGCAAACTAAACTGAACTCTTTGCCTTCCACAACAACGCTCACTACTCCCTGAAGAGGAGCCCATGCACCGCAAGTGGTATTCCACATAACAGGTGTTGTAACCTGACTGGTGAACGCATCGCCATCGCGGGTGGTGCCGTAGTTTTCAAGACTGCTTAAACTGTTGGATGAACCTGTTCCTTCTCCTGTGCAGGTAAGAATGTTGTTTGCCCACACATAAGTGAATTTGCGGTTCACATTGCAGGTAACTGATTTTCCGTCTTCAAAGGTGCAGGTAAGCGCACCGCTTGCGTTAACTGCATGAACTAAATTTGCCTGAGTTCCGATAAATATATCCCACCATGTTCCACCGCTCACGTTGGTTACCAAATGAGTTCCGTCAAACTGAATGCTCTTGTCGTCTGATGCTCGTGTTACTTTATAACTGAGATAATCTACCTGTAACACGCAGCCCGCATCTTTCCATCGAACTCCGCCTGTGTAATTCTGAATAGTGAGGCGGATGGAACCTTCTCTTTTTCTGTTGTTGCACACAGTTCCGTCATAATTAATTTTGATGGTTCCTGTGGACATTCCTGTGGTGTCAACGGTTGCACCGCAGATGGTTGCAAGCACAGCAGGGAGTTGAGCATTTCTTCCTGACATGGATGAGTAATTGCCGATGGCGGTGTTTGCATCGCTTACTCCCTCATCCGTTTGACCATTAATGTTGCGGTTGTCTTCAGATGACTGCCCGTCTTCATTTTTGAATTCGTTTTTCTTTTGGCAACTTGTTGTAGCAAACAAGAAGCCCATTGTTGCTATTGAAAGCGTTACAATGATTTGTTTGTTTTTCATTTGTTTTTGTTTTAAAGGTTAAATTTAAGAAAAATATCCTTTTAATAACCATTAGACGTTTGCAAACTGCAATAAGTTACAACAAAGTCCCCCTTCGGGGGATTTAGGGGGCTCTGAAATATTATTTCCTTCTGTTCGTTCTACATTTAAACGTTCTAAAACTTAAGTTATGAAAACATCATTTATCCTCCCCATGATGTTTGCAATCCTCACTGCTTCAGCCAAGGATAAGGTTAAGGAAAAAAAGGTTGAGGTTAAGGACAACAGCCCTTCAACTTTATCCTCAACCTTAACCTTAACCTCTTCGATGGGAAAACGGACTAATAAAAAATTAGTTGTCAAGGATGTTTACCTGATTTTTAAAGGACACAACAATTTTTCTTTTAACATCGGAATGAACATCATGGACAAAAAGAAAAACATTCGAAAGAATCCGAAAATAAAAACAGGCATTTCTTATTTTTCTGTTGCGGGAGTAATACACACGCTGCCGGAAACAGAACGCAAACCTTACGATACATTAATATCCACTCAAACGGGCGAAATTATCCTTATTGATTCCATAACAACGAGAACAAGTTTCATGACCTACAAGTCAGAACAACTACGGATGGATGCTTCTATTATATATAGGACTAACCCGCAAGACCGATGGATGTTTTTTGCAGGTGCGGGCATTGCAGCGGGCTGGGCGTTTAACACCTTTGCTTCCATCAACTATTCTGTAAACAGGAACACGCAAAACTCTGACAACAATTCTACTTATTCTGCTTATTCAACTACTGATATTAATTTCAGGAGCGAACTGTTTTCAAGCCGAAAAGGATTTGGAGCATCTGCCGGAATTCCCATGGGCATTGACTGGAGAGTGGGGAGGAAGCATGCGTTCTGGAAACAAGTGCACATTTATTATGAATTCAGACCGGGAGTAAATATTACTGTCATCCCTGAACTTGACACCATTATTAAGACAGGCATGCAGCATGGTTTTGGATTCAGGTTTTCGTGGGAGTGAAATCAGAAAGTTGGAAAATTGGAAGAGTGGAAGGATGGGGAAACACCCTTCATTGGTCGAGATTACAAATCCCGACCAGCGGGTTCTGCAGGGCAAGGTCCGTGGAGCGATCCGGCTTTTAAGTTTACTCCGTAAGAATTAAGTGAGCAGGTGAATAGGTTAATCACTTATTTACCTGCTTTACGATACTTCACATTCGTATAGATTGAGCATACCAATGCCAACAGAAACAGCGCTACTACTAAAGTGTCTATGAGTTGTGCGTTAAAATCCATCCCTGTGATTCTGTCTGCAAGATATTTGACGTATGAATTGGGAAGATTATAGTTTCCGAGTTCGCGCAGCACTTTCCAGTGCCAGTCCGTTAATGGACAATATCCTATTCCATACCATATTCCCAGCACAAACCATGAAAAAGCGGTGAGCAAAAGCAATACTAAGTTTGCTTTTCTGGTCTTATTCCATATCCATCCAAACAGATTGAAGATTATGAGAAACGAATGAAAGAAAAGAAAAAATTTGTCGAGGAGTTCGTACATCATTCTGGCATCTATACTAAAGTTATCTCAGTAACCAATACGCTTTACAAATTCTTCAGCACATAATCCGTGAGCATATTAAATAAGTGTAATCGTGTGTTTCCTCCGCTGATGCCGTGGGCTTTATCGGGATAAACCATTAAGTCAAACTGCTTGTTTGCTTTTTGCAGCGCGCTTACCATTTCCATTGAGTTTTGAAAATGCACATTGTCATCTGCCGAGCCGTGCACAAGTAAAAACTTTCCTTTGAGTTTATCTACGTGATTGATGGGGGAGTTGTCGTCATAATTATTCACCCCCTCTCTTATCTCCCCCAAAGGGGGAGAAGATTGCGCGCCTTTCTCCTTCCCCTTTGGGGAAGGCAGGGATGGGGTGGGCAAGCCCATGTATCTTTCAGTATAAATATTATCATAGTATCTCCAATTAGTAACAGGTGCAACTGCCATTGCCATTTTAAAAACATCCGCACCTTTCATAATGCAGAGCGAACTCATATAGCCGCCATAACTCCATCCCCATATTCCGATTCTGTTTTTATCAACGTAAGGAAGAGTGTCCAAATATTTTGCCGCTTCAATCTGGTCTTCGGTTTCATATTTGCCAAGTTGCTTGTAAGTGCAGGTGCGGAATTTTTTTCCACGCCCGCCTGTTCCTCTGTTATCCACCGAAACAATAATATATCCCTTGGCGCAAAGCATCTGCTGCCACATGTAATCTCTGTCCCAGTTATCGTTCACCGTGTTTGAACCGGGACCGCCATAGACAAACATCAGCACGGGATATTTTTTTACCCCCTCTTTATCTCCCAACGGTTTCATCATCCATGCATTCAACTCTGTTCCATCAGAAGTTTTGAATTTGAAAAACTCTTTTGTGGTGAGTGTGTAGTCATTTAGTTTTTTGAGAAGAGTTGTGTTGTCTTCGAGCGTGCGCACTTCAGCGCCATCGGCAGTTCGCAATGCTGTAACAGGCGGACGGTTTGCGTTTGTGTAGGTATGAATATAATAAGTGCAGGTGGAATTGAAATCAGCATCATCAGTTCCGGGAATATGAGAAAGTTTTTTTCTTACTTGTCCATCTAACGAAACAGAATAAAGATTTTTTTGTGTGGGAGATATTTCTGTGGACAAATAATAGATGATTTGTTTTTTATCGTCATACCCTTTTATACCCGTCACATCCCAGTTTCCTTTTGTGATTTGATAAATCATGCTTCCATCTACGCTGTAGAGGTAAAGATGATTGTATCCATCTCTATCGCTGCTCCAGATAAAATCATTTCCGTTGGGAAGAAAAGTTAAGTTGTCAGAAATCTCAATATATGTATCACTTGTTTCGGTAAGAATAGTTTTTGTTTTCTCTGAGAAGGGATATGCAAGCAAAAGTTCTAATTTATTTTGCAAACGATTCATGCGTTGAATGGAAAGCACGGGCAATTTTGAATCGGAACCAATTATCATCGGCTGAAAAGTGTTCGTCCATTTTATTCTTTGGATGTATTCATAGTCATTTCCTAAATCAATCTTTTGTTTTAGCCCTGTCTTCGCATCATAAATAAAAATATCTACTTTGGAATTATCTTCTCCCGCCTTCGGATATTTGAATTTGTAGTCAGTAGGGTAGAGGGTTCCGTATTTGTTCATGGAAAACTCTTTCACCTTTGATTCATCAAAACGGTAATACGCAATCTTGCTTCCATCAGGCGACCAGAACCAGGCTTTAGCAAAAGCAAATTCTTCTTCATACACCCAATCAGTCGATCCATTGATGATGTTATTTGTTTTTCCATCCGAAGTGATTTGCGTTTCTTTTTTTGATGCGATGTCGTAAACAAAAAGATTATTGTCGCGCACAAAACCTATTTTGTTTCCGTCTGGAGAAAACTCCGCGTACATCTGTTTTCCATTTGCGGAAATAAAAGTGGTGGTTTTTGTTTTCCTGTCATATATATAGTAGTTCTCGCGTGTGGAATGACGATAGATTTGTTCGGCTTCAGAAGTGATGAGCAGTTTGCTTTCATCAGAACTGAATTGATAATCTTCAATAGTAATTTGCCCCCCGCCCTGAAGGGAGCCATTGTTCTTGTCTTCTCCCTTTAGGGAAGGGGCTAACCATTGGCTTTTCAAAACCGTATCCACTGCGTTCCCTGTTTTGTATTCATACATCACAATGAATTGTCCGGATTCATTTGCGCCTTGAGTAGTATAATGCTCACCGTCTTTCATCGAGCGTATGCCATAAATTCTTTTAACGGCAAAAGTATTTTTTTGAAAAAGGTCTTCAAGCGTGATTTCTTTTTTCTGAGCAGAAGCCCATCCCCAACCCTTCCCCAAGGGAAGGGAGAAAATCAGCGCTATGATTAGTGCGAATGAATAAGTTTTGTTTTGCATAAAATTATTTTAAAGTTTGAAGATACTATATTATTTCTCTCTCTCCCCTTGGGGGAGAGCAGGAGAGGGGCTTAGGTATTTCTCTATCCTCAATTTCACATTTTCCCTTATGTTCATCCAGAAAAGATTGTAGTCAAGCACATGATAATTTTTGCCATTCACATATCCGCGTTTTGGTTTCTTGTGAACCCAGAGTAAACCAGTGGGAGAAATTGTTGCATTGGCATATTCTTTATCTATTCCCTTAAATCCATAAGGCACACTGCCAATATTTTTTGAGGCGGGCGCGGAAACAGTATCGCGTTTCCATGTAAGCGGATTCACACATTCAAGATTATTCCCCAGGTATGAATTCTTTTTCACTCCCAATTTCTTTGCATTCCAGCAAACCAAACATCCTGTCTGCGAAGCGGAATCACACGAGGGAATATTTTTATATGAATTCTTTTTTAACGGACCACCAATAAGATAGACAGCAACTAATTTTTTTCTGAGAAGGGAATCTTTGTCGAAATAATCATGAAGCAATCTTTCGACATGCCACGAGCCCTGACTGTGAGATGCGATAATGAACGGACGCGCGTTGTTGTAATTCTTCAGATAATATTCAAAAGATTTTTTTACATCTTCATAGGCAGTATCAAGAGATTTTTTTCCACTTCCCTCCAGCACAGCATACGCATACAACACTGCCTGACGATAACGCGGCACATATACTTTGCAACTTTCATTGAATACACTTGCCTGATGTCGAATTGTACTCTTGTCAATTCTTCGGTTTAGTTTTTCTTTATTTACATCTGCATTCCATCTTTTACCGGTGAGATATATTGTCGGATAAATAAAAAACACATCCACTTTCGCATCTGCTTGCCCGTCTTTCAAATTGCAACCGTAAGGCAGAGCATCCGCGCTGTCTTTTTTAGTGGGAAGGGCAGACCAGTGTTTTTCCTGAGAATAATCTGGAGCAGAAGGTGTTTTGGAATTGTCAAATGACTTAATAGGAGCGAGGCATCCAATGGCAGAAGTAAGAAGGCAGATGGCAGATGGATACAGCCAAATATTTACAATTCGATTCATTTACAATTTGTAGGTTTGTGGTTGTGAAATTACTCAAATGAACTTTACAAAAATTAGTCCAAAGCATATTGAGCAGTTCCAAAATATTGTTGGAAAGGAGAATGTTTTATTCGATAAAAACTCTCTGGATAAATACTCTTCAGATGAAACAGAAGATTTAAAATTTCTTCCTGAAGTTGTTGTAAAACCAAATACTCCGGAACAGATTTCAGAAATTTTAAAAATCTGTAACAAGGAATTAATTCCTCTAACTCCCCGCGGTGCGGGAACAGGATTGAGCGGAGGTGCGCTTCCTGTTTTCGGTGGAGTCATTCTTTCCACTGAAAGATTAAATAAGATTCTTGAAATTGATGAACGGAATTTGCAAGCCACTGTTGAGCCGGGAGTCATCACACAAATATTTCAGGAAGCGGTAATTGAAAAAGGATTGTTCTATCCTCCTGACCCATCGAGCAGAGGAAGTTGTTTTCTTGGAGGAAATCTTGCTGAGAGCGCTGGCGGACCGAGAGCAGTGAAGTATGGAGTTACAAAAGAATATGTACTGAATATTGAAATGGTGTTGCCTACCGGAGAAATTATCTGGACAGGCGCTAATGTTCTGAAAAACTCTACAGGATATAATCTCACACAATTAATTGTCGGCAGCGAAGGAACGCTAGGCGTGATTACAAAAATTGTTTTTAAACTTCTGCCTCATCCGAAAAAAAATGTAGTGATGCTCATTCCATTCTTCTCTGCTGAGAAAGCATGCGAAACAGTGTCGGCTGTTTTTCGTGCGGGAATAATTCCTTCCGCCATGGAATTCATGGAACGTGATGCGATTGACTGGGCGATAAAATATATTACTCCCTCTTTATCTTCCCCTAAATTAGGGGGAGAGACCGAAGGGCAGGGGGTTCAGGCACATCTTCTTGTTGAAGTGGACGGAAATGATTTGGAAGTAATGATGAAGGATGTAGAAAAAATTTCTGAAATACTTATGCAGCACGGGTGCGATGAAATTCTCTTTGCCGATACGGAAGAGCAGAAACAAAATCTCTGGCGCATGCGCAGGAGCATTGGCGAAGCGGTTAAATCACATTCTATATATAAAGAAGAAGACACGGTTGTTCCCCGCGCTGAATTGCCGAAACTTTTGACTGGCGTGAAAACAATAGGGAAGAAGTACGGTTTTAAATCTGTTTGCTACGGACATGCGGGAGATGGAAACCTGCATGTGAATATTATTAAAGAAGAAATGTCTGACGAAAAATGGAACAACGAAATTCCAAAAGCCATCCGCGAAATATTTACTCTCTGTAAGGAACTGAAAGGAACTCTCTCGGGCGAGCACGGCATCGGCTGGGTGCAAAAAAATTACATGGACATTGCTTTTCACCCGAAAGCCATTGAACTGCAAAAAGAAATCAAAAAACTATTTGACCCGAATGGGATTATGAACCCGGGGAAGATGTTTGTCTGAAATTAATTCACAAACTTACTATCCCATTCAAACTCGCTGAAGTTCTGGTTCAGGCGCATGTAGCCGATATGCGCGAAAGTGGAAAGGAAAAATAAATTTGAAAGAAGGAAAATAAACATGCGCGCAGAATAGTCAACCGGCACCGCGATGGAGATAAGGAGAGAAATTACAAGCATTGTGAGAATAAAAAATTTTGCCGTGCGCAATGGGAAAGCCAGAATTTTTCTGTACCAGTTCATATCGTTTCCCCATTTGTAAATTAATAAATACTTTTCTTTGCCAATATGAGCAAACAGCAATGGATCTTTGTTTCTGTCTTCCAATTTAAATAAAGTAGTGGGAGCAAGAATTTTGAATTCAGGAAATATTACACCATGCTTCTTTTCAATTTCTTTCACTTTGATAATTGCTTCGTAAGGGATTTCTCCTTTGAAAAGTTGTGAATCCAGGAAACGCAAACGGTATTTGATGCAAGTGTTTCTGATTTGTTCGACAGTAAAAATATTTTCTGACCGAATAACCGATGCAGGATACTGAGTTAGAGAAGAAGAACTTTTAATTCTGTTCAGAATATCTTCCTCCTTTTTAGATTCAACTTGAAGTAGAGCGGTTGCTTCATCAAGAAGAGAAGGAGATTTCTTTTTTTCTTTTACAAGTTCTTCGTATATGTTTATTCTTTCAAACATTCCCTTAATAATCTACAAGCAAATTTAGGAATTAATACATTTACATCAAATTATGAAACGATTATTTTTTCCACCTTTGATATTAATCCTGTTTATCTGCAAATTTTCTATTGCAAATAATACTGACTCGCTTGAAACAGCATTGAGCAAAGCAAAAGAGGGCACGGTTAAGTTTTCCATTCTTGACGAACTCACCTGGGAATTTCTTTACTCGGACATAGAAAAAGCAGAACGCTTCGGAAAAGATGCTCTTCTTCTGGCTTCAACTTCTGATAACCAAAAAAACTTAGCGCAGGCGCATCATAATCTCGCAACAGTATTTCTGCAATTAAATAAAAACGACAGCGCGCTGTTTCATTTCAAACAGGCAATCAGGATTTTTGAGGAGGCAGGTCTTGATGAAAAAGCATCGGGTTCGTATAACGGCATGGGAAATGTGTATCTATACCAGGGCATTTTTGAAAAAGCGCTGGAGAATTATTTGCAATCACTTCGGCTTCTTGAAAAAAGTAATGGCAAGAAAAATAAAATCGGGTTGGTTACATCCAACATAGGCATCGTGTATTACAATCTGAACAATTTCGATAAAGCCATTGAATACTACAACCGCGCATTGCAAATTACCAGTGAAACGGCTGACTCATCTGGCATGGCAAGTTGTTACAGCAATCTTGGAAATGTTTTTAAAGACAAAAAGGAGTACGTCAAATCAGAAAACTATTTTAAGAAAGCCATTGGGATTTTCGAAAACCTGGGGGAAACATACGGACTTGCAAACTGCTACGCCAACATCGGAGCGGTGAAGATGCGCAATAAAAATTATCCTGAAGCAATCGGTTTTTACATTCGGGCGATGAATATTTACAAAGAGTTGAAAAACGATGATGGAATTGCAACTATTTATTTCGACCTTGGCGGGGTAAATCTTGAAATGAAAAAATACCGCAAAGCAATTGACTACCTGAATCAAAGCATTGACATTGCTAAAAAAATTGGCGCGAAGAACAGGATTATGGAAGGATACAGCGTGCTGCATGAAGTATATTCCGAAATGAATGATTTCAAGAACGCCTACAAATACATGAATTTATTTATGCAGGCGAAGGACAGCGTGCTAAATGAGAAAAATGCCAAGAGCATTGCACAAATGCAAACCATTTATGAAACCGAAAAAAAAGAACAGGAACTTATTGCGAAAGAGGCCGAACTTAAAAAAAACCAGGCGGAACTTAAACAGAAAACCATTCAGCGCAACGCAATTTTATTTGGAGGAGTAATTTCTCTCGTGCTGATGATTGTTGTTTATAAAGGATATAGAGAAAAGAAAAAAGCAAACATCGCCATCACGCTTCAGAAAGATGAAATAGAACAGAAGAATAAAAACATCACAGACAGCATTAACTACGCGAAGAGAATACAAACAGCCATTCTTCCAGCCAAAGAACTTATCAAAAGTTTATTTCCTGAATCGTTTGTCTATTATCATCCCCGCGATATTGTAAGTGGTGATTTTTATTTTTTTGCTGAAGTGGGAAACAAAAAAATTGTAGCCGCATGCGACTGTACAGGGCATGGAGTTCCTGGCGCATTCATGAGCATGATAGGAAATGATTTCCTTCACCGCATAGTAAACGAACTGCAGATTACTGATACGGCACAAATCCTGAATGAACTGCATAAAAATATTTTACAGGCAATGAATCAGGAAAAAAATAATCGGACATCGTATGATGGAATGGATGCTGTTGTATTATGTTACGATCCTGAAAAAAAAGAAATTCAGTATTCAGGTGCTGTTCGTCCGATATATTATTTTGACGCATCTGGGTTTCATGATGTAAGAGGCGACCGCTATTCCATTGGCGGAATAGCCGAAAGTTCTTTTGAATTTTCTTCTCGGAAAATCCCTGTCAGCGATAGCGCATCCTTTTATCTTTTTTCAGATGGGTATGCCGACCAGTTTGGCGGCAGCGCTGGAAAAAAATTTATGGCGAAACGGTTCAAAGAACTGCTCCTATCTTTTCAGGATAAAAAAATGGAAGATCAGGAGAGAGCGCTGGATGAAGAATTGCAGATTTGGAAAAAAGAAAGGGAACAAGTAGATGATATCCTTGTAATCGGAATCAGGGTTTAAGATATTCTTTCCATAATTTTATTACTGTTTTCATATCCTCTGGTAATTCAGATTCAAACTCCATAAGTTTTTTTGTGGTTGGATGTTCAAAGGAAAGATATTTCGCGTGAAGCGCCTGCCTTGAACATATCTGAAAACATTTTTCAACCATGCCTTTATACTTTGCGTTGGCTGAACTCTTCAGCACTTTATCGCCTCCGTAATCAATATCTCCAAAAACCGTATGCCCTATATGTTTCATGTGCACGCGTATCTGGTGAGTGCGTCCGGTTTCCAGTTTGCATTCAATCAGGGACACATAGCCGAAAGATTCAATGAGTTTGTAATGCGTAATCGCTGACTTGCCGTGATTTCCATCAGGAAACGCAGCCATTTTTTTTCGGTCGCTCTGGCTTCTGCCTACCTGAACATTCACTGTGCCTTCTTTTTCTTTTGGTTCTCCCCACACAAGTGCAACATATCTTCTGGAAATTTTCCTGTCAAACATATCCTTTGCCAGTTTGGCAAGAGATAATTCATTCTTCGCGACAATAATTAATCCTGAAGTTTCTTTATCAAGACGATGCACTAATCCAGGTCGGACAGAATTTTTATCGTCTAACTTTGCTTTCAACGAAGATTCTTTTCCGTTTAAATAATAAAGCAAAGCATTTATAAGCGTTCCGGAATAATTTCCATAGGCAGGATGAACAACCATTCCGGCTTTTTTATTAATCACGAGCAAATCATCATCTTCATAAGCAATATCAAGCGGAATGTTTTCGGGAAGAATATTTATTTCTTTGGGAGGGTAGGCGAGGACAATCGTAATTACATCTTCAGGTTTTACTTTATAACTCGACTTGACTGTTTTTCCATTCACTAAAATATTTCCCGCTTCGGCAGTGTATTGAATTCTTGTCCGGGTAGCGTTTGCAATGTGAGAGAAAAGATATTTATCAATGCGAATAGGCTCTTGTCCTTTATCTATAATGAACTTTTTGTGCTCAAACAACTCTTCTTCTTTATGTTCTTCTTCCTGATTCATCATCGTATAATAAAGTTTCTAAATTTGCACAAAATATTCAAGCGGAAGTAGCTCAGTTGGTAGAGCACTACCTTGCCAAGGTAGATGTCGCGAGTTCGAGCCTCGTCTTCCGCTCAAATTTCTCCTTTTTTCGTATCTTCGTTATTATTCATTTTACCTCTTAGAATATGAGCGAAAACAATACTTCCCTTTTTGCTGTTTCCCCGATAGATGGGCGATACCGCGCGCAGACTGAAGAACTATCGGATTATTTTTCTGAATACGCTTTAATAAAGTATCGGCTATTTGTTGAGGTAGAATATTTCATTGCGCTGTGCGAAATCCCTTTGCCGCAACTGAAAGATTTTGGAAAAAATAATTATGAAAAACTCAGAAAGGTTTATATGGAATTCTCGCAGAAGGACGCAGAGAAAATTAAAAAAACAGAAGCGATTACTAATCACGATGTAAAAGCGCTTGAATATTTTTTAAAAGATAAGTTTGATGCGCTGAAGTTTTCCAAATACAAAGAGTTTATTCACTTCGGACTTACATCACAGGATATAAACAACACAGCAGTGCCGCTTCTTTTCAAAGATGCGGTGAATCATGTTTATTTTCCTCTTGTTGAAAAAATAATTTCTGACCTTAGAAAGATGAGTCAGGAGTGGAGTGAAATATCAATGCTTGCACGCACGCACGGGCAGCCAGCGTCTCCCACACGCCTTGGAAAAGAGATTTTAGTTTTTATTGAACGTCTGGAAATGCAAAGAAAATTATTACTCGTTGTTCCATTCTCCGCGAAGTTCGGAGGGGCAACGGGGAATTTTAACGCGCATCATGTTGCATATCCGAATATAAACTGGGCGAAGTTCGCTAATAATTTTGTAAAAAATAAACTTGGATTGCACCGCTCGAAATACACAACTCAGATTGAGCATTACGATAATCCTGCCGCGCAATTTGACGCGATGAAACGCATCAATACTATCCTGATTGATTTAAGCAGAGACATCTGGCTGTATGTTTCCATGAATTATTTCAAACAGAAGATTAAGAAAGGTGAAGTAGGTTCATCCGCGATGCCTCACAAAGTGAACCCGATTGATTTTGAAAATGCCGAAGGAAATTTGGGAATGGCAAATGCAATCTTTGAACATTTGTCTGCTAAACTCCCGATTTCAAGATTGCAGAGAGATTTAACTGACTCCACTGTGCTGAGAAATATTGGAGTGCCGTTTGCACATTCGCTTATTTCATTCAAATCAATTCTGAAAGGATTTGGAAAACTTATTGTGAACAAAGAAGCCATTGACAAAGACCTTGAAGATAACTGGGCAGTAGTTGCCGAAGCCATTCAAACTATTTTGCGCAGGGAGGGTTATCCAAAACCTTATGAAGCGCTGAAAGAACTCACACGCACAAATTCCAAATTTGGCAAAAAAGAAATCTCTCACTTTATTGATTCTCTTAAAGTGGATAAGAAAGTGAAAGAAGAGTTGAGAAAGATTACTCCTTTTAATTATACAGGACTATAAAACAAAAAGGCAGAAAGATTTCTCCATCTGCCTTCTGCCTTGTAACTTTTTACTTAAATTTATTCTTCCTTCTTCTTTGCTTTCTTTTCCTTCGGCTTCACAACTTTAATTGTCGCTTCTTCAACGCCTTTTTCATAGTCAATCTCAATAGTGTCGCCTTCAGCCGCACCTGACTTAACAATTTCTTCAGCAAGAGGGTCTTCTATATATTTCTGAATGGCGCGTTTGAGAGGGCGGGCTCCATATTGAGCGTCAAAACCTTTTTCTACGATGAAATCTTTTGCCACATCCGTAACTTTAATGGTAAAGTTCAGAGCGTTCACGCGCTTATAAAGTTTCTCCAGTTCAATATCAATTATTTGATGGATATGTTCTTTCGTGAGAGAATTAAATATCACCACATCATCAATCCTGTTCAGAAACTCAGGAGCAAAACTTTTCTTAAGCGAACTTTCAATTACACCTTTAGAGTGTTCATCAGAAGAAACTGCTTTTGCCGCAGTGGCAAAACCAACTCCTGTTCCGAAATCTTTTAACTGCCTTGTGCCGATGTTAGAGGTCATGATAATAATCGCGTTCTTGAAATCAACTTTTCTTCCAAGAGAATCGGTGAGTTGCCCATCGTCTAATACCTGCAATAAAAGATTGAACACATCAGGATGCGCTTTCTCGATTTCGTCTAAGAGAACGATAGAGTAGGGCTTGCGCCTTACTTTTTCGGTGAGTTGTCCGCCTTCTTCATAGCCGATATAGCCGGGAGGCGCGCCAATCAAACGGGATACGGCAAACTTTTCCATGTATTCGCTCATGTCAATGCGAATCATCGCTTCATCTGTATCAAATAAATATTTTGAAAGTTCTTTTGCTAATTGAGTTTTTCCAACACCAGTAGGACCAAGAAAAATAAAAGAGCCGATTGGTTTGTTCGGATCTTTAAGTCCGGCACGGTTTCGCTGAATTGCTTTTACTACTTTTTTAATCGCTTCTTTTTGTCCAATGACTTTTCCTTCCAACGATTCCTCCATATTCACAAGGCGTGAACTTTCCTTCTGCGCAATTCGCTGAACAGGAACTCCGGTCATCATCGCCACCACTTCCGCGACATTATCTTCCGTTACAACTTGTTTGTGATTTTTAGTTTCTTCATCCCACGATTTTTTTGCGACATCTAATTGCTCTAGTAATTGTCTTTCAATATCACGAAGGCGAGCCGCTTCTTCAAATTTCTGGCTTTTCACTACTTTATTTTTTTCTTCCTTAATATCTTCCATCTTCTTCTCAATTTCCAAAACATTTTTCGGAACAGAAATATTTGTAATATGAATTCGTGAGCCCGACTCATCCAGCGCATCAATCGCTTTATCGGGAAGATGTCGGTCAGATATATAGCGAACTGTGAGGTTCACGCATGCTTTGATGGCATCATCCGTATAAGAAACGTTGTGATGGTCTTCGTATTTTGATTTGATATTGTGAAGTATCTGAATGGTTTCATCCACCGAAGTTGGGTCAACCATAACTCTTTGAAATCTTCTGTCAAGTGCTCCGTCTTTTTCTATATACTGGCGGTATTCATCCAGAGTAGTTGCGCCAATGCACTGAATTTCTCCTCGCGCAAGTGCGGGCTTAAACATATTCGATGCATCCAGCGAACCGGAAGCACCGCCTGCTCCTATAATTGTATGAATCTCGTCAATGAAAAGAATGACATCCGGAGATTTCTCCAGTTCATTCATCACTGCTTTTACGCGCTCTTCAAATTGACCGCGATATTTTGTTCCCGCTACCAGTGATGCAAGGTCGAGCATCACAACTCGTTTGTTAAAAAGAACCCGGGAAACTTTTCTTTGCACGATGCGAAGAGCAAGTCCTTCTACGATGGCAGATTTGCCAACGCCAGGTTCACCTATAAGTATTGGATTATTCTTTTTTCTTCTGCTGAGAATTTGAGAAACTCTTTCAATTTCTTTTTCGCGTCCTACAATCGGATCAAGTTTTCCGTCTTCTGCCGCTTTGGTTAAATCTCTTCCGAAATTATCGAGTACAGGAGTTTTAGAACGTGTCGCCTCACCACCGCCTTTCTTCGGATTGCTTCCGTAGGTTGCGTCATCATCGTCATCATCCGCCTGAGTGGGGAATTCTGCTTTAGGGTCAAAAAGGTGTGAATCGGGGTTCATTGTTTCTAATTTTTCTTTTACCGCTTCATAATCTATGTTGAACTTATGAAGTGATTTGGTTGCTATGCTGTCGTTATCTTTTAATATGGCCAACAATAAATGTTCCGTTCCTATAACACTGCTTTTTAATTCTCTCGCTTCAAGATGAGTGAATTTAATAGCGCGCTCTGCCTGTTTCACTAATTGCACATTCTGTAATTTGAAAGTGCTTTTCTTTCCTGGAGTGGCGATGGAAATCTCAAGTTCCTTTCTAAGATCGGAAAGATTGACGGTTAACTCTTTCAGAATTTTTACGGCAACACCGGTTCCTTCACGAATCATCCCTAAAAGAAGATGTTCGGGACCGATGTAAGTATGCCCCAATCGGAGGGCTTCCTCTCTGCTGAAGGAGAGGACATCTTTTACACGCTGTGAGAATTTTGCTTCCATAGGGTTTGGTTAAAGATGATGTTTTCTCTCTGATGGTTGCATTTGTATAACGATTCTGCTATATAAAATGTTACGCTTATTCAAAAATAAACAAATTGTATGCCGTCAAATGTATCTTTCGCTTTGACACATTTTAGATGATAAGAAGACATTTTTTTCAACCTCAAAATGTTCATAATTAAAGGGTTTATACTACATTTATCGCTCATTCAAAAGGAGTATTTTCGGACACATTTATATCAACTTTTCATAGATAAAAACGACTATGGCTGAAGACAAAATAATTCTCGTAAATATTGAAGATGAAATGAAAGTCGCCTACATTGATTATTCAATGTCGGTGATTGTTTCGCGCGCGCTTCCCGATGTGCGTGATGGATTTAAACCAGTTCACAGAAGGGTTCTTTACGGAATGCAGGACTTAGGCGTTTTCTCAAATCGCCCGTACAAAAAGAGCGCGAGAATAGTAGGGGAGGTGTTAGGTAAATACCATCCGCACGGAGATTCTTCTGTTTACGATACAATGGTTAGAATGGCTCAGCCATGGTCGCTGAGATATCCTTTGGTTGACGGACAAGGTAACTATGGTTCTGTAGACGGTGATCCACCTGCGGCAATGCGTTACACCGAAGCACGCATGAAAAAAATCGCTGAGGAAATGCTTGCTGATATTGAAAAAGATACCGTTGATTTCCGCCCGAACTTTGATGACTCGCTTACAGAACCAACTGTTCTTCCTACAAGAATTCCAAATCTATTGGTGAATGGCGCTTCAGGAATTGCTGTGGGAATGGCAACCAACATGCCTCCGCATAATCTGACTGAAATTGTAAACGCAACCATCGCATATATTGATAACCGTGATATTGACATAGCGGGATTGATGGAATATGTGAAGGCGCCTGATTTTCCTACAGCGGGAATCATCTATGGATTTGAAGGCGTGAAAGAGGCATTCGAAACAGGCAGAGGAAGGATTGTGATGCGCGCCAAATATGAAATTGAAGAACATAAAGGAAGAGAAAGAATAATTGTTTCTGAAATTCCTTATCTCGTTAATAAAGCAAAGTTGATTGGGGATACAGCAAATTATATTTCGGATAAAAAGATAGAGGGCATTTCCGATATCCGTGATGAATCGGACAGAGACGGAATGCGCATTGTGTACGAACTGAAAAAAGATGCCATCGCGAAAGTAGTTATCAATAATCTTTTCAAACACACGGAACTTCAAACAAGTTTTAGCGTGAACAATGTGGCGCTGATAAACGGAAGACCACAATTATTAAATCTCAAACATCTCATATCAAGTTTTGTTGATTTCAGGCATGAAGTAGTTGTGCGCAGAACAAAATTTGAATTAGCCGAAGCCGAAAAGCGCGCGCATATATTAGAAGGATATTTAATCGCCATAGATAATCTGGATGAAGTCATCAAAATCATCCGCGCTGCTAAAACTCCGGATGAAGCAAAGACAGGATTAATAAGCAGATTTAAATTCAGTGAGGAGCAGGCAAAAGCAATTCTTGAATTACGACTGAGAGTTCTCACCGGACTTGAGCGCGATAAAATTCGTGCCGAGTACGAAGACCTCATGAAGATGATTGCCTTCTTAAAAGATGTATTAGGAGATGAAGTTCTCCGCTATGAAATTATCAAGAATGAATTGAATGAAGTAAAAGAAAAATACGGTGACGAGCGCAGAACAGAAGTTGTTTACGGAGCGGATGAATTAAATATGGAAGCGCTGATACCAGATGAGAAAGTGGTGGTTACCATTTCTCACATGGGATATATCAAGCGCACCGATTTAAAAGATTACCGCAAGCAGGGCAGGGGAGGCAAAGGTTCAAAAGGAAGCGCCACACGCGAAGAAGATTTCCTCGAACACATGTTCGTTGCCAGCACACATAATTATCTTTTGTTCTACACGCAAAAGGGAAGATGTTTCTGGCTGAGGTGTTATGAAATTCCTGAAGGAACAAAAACCACAAAGGGAAGAGCAATACAAAACATCATACAAATTCCGCCAGATGATAAAGTGAAAGCATTCGTTAATGTGAAATCAATTACCGATGCTGATTACATCAACAATCATTTTGTGGTGATGTGCACCAAGCAGGGAACGATTAAAAAAACCACGCTCGAACAATACTCACGTCCGCGCGCGAATGGAATTCACGCCATAAAAATTGATGAAGAAGCAAAAGACGAATTGATAGAAGTAAAACTCACAGACGGAAAATCAGAAATAATGATAGCGCTTAAATCAGGAAAAGCCGTTCGCTTCCCTGAAGCAAAAGTTCGCCCGATGGGAAGAACCGCAGGAGGAGTGCGCGGAATAAGATTGAATGAAGAAATAAAAGACGATGAAGTAATAGGAATGATTTGCATCAATAATCCTGAGCAGACCGTGCTGGTTGTTTCTGAAAAAGGATACGGCAAGCGCACTGAAATAGATGAATATCGAATTACGAATAGGGGAGGGAAAGGAGTCCGCACAATAAAGATTACCGAGAAAACAGGAAACCTCATAGCCATGCGCGATGTAACCGATAAAGATGATTTAATGATTATCACCACCAACGGAATCACCATCCGGATGGCAGTTGCCGATTTAAAAGAAAAAGGAAGAGCCACACAAGGCGTGCGTGTGATTGATTTATCGGATGGAGATGAAATTGCTGCAGTGGCAAAAGTAGATGTGGAAGCACAGGAGGAAAACGGAAATGAAACTCCACCAGCAGAAAATCCTGCCACTCCTGAAAATCCGACAGAATAAATTGTATTTGTCATGTTGAGCCCTTCATGCTTCAGGATAAACTCCGCGAAACATCTATCGAAGAGATTCTTCACTTTGCTCAGAATGACAAAGCATTTTTTATTTTTCCTTTTAATTTGCCTGCTATTAAATTCCTGCCGGCAAACCCGCTACCTCACCGAGCAGTATATCAAAACAACTATTGAAGAGCATCCGGAAAACGAGTTCAGCAGATTGGAAACATATTCCATTCTTCAAAAGCGCCTTCATAATCAAAGCGGCTCTTTCAAAGGGTTTGCTTACCTCGAACTCACCGGATACAAACAAAAAGGCAAAACGGGCATGATGATTGGAGCGGAGAAGTATCATTTCAAGGGAAACAGATTAATGAGATTGGTAACCGCACCTCCTGAAAAAGAAGTCACTTACATTAATCTTGATTTGAACCAATGCAAAGCGCTTTTATCAAATTACAAAGAACTCAAAGAAAAAATCCTTGCGGAGGAAATAAAACCATACATGATGGTTTACCATGATTTTAACGCGTCAAAAGATTTTTATATCAGCCATTCCGTTGAAGTTGGAAAACCAACAACAAAATATATCGACTTCTGGATTAAGGGAGAAAAATATACCCTCAAGACCAAAAAATTCATCAAGAAGTTCCAGCAGTTCATGAAATACTACGCGAGCGAATAGGGTAGGTATGATTTTTGTATTTTCACGCATTAAAAATTCAACCCATATGAAAAAAGCATTTCTTCTTCTGAATTCTGCATTCTGCATTCTGTCTTCTGTTTGCCTTTCCCAAAGCATCAACCTCAACAGCGCGGTAAGTTACTATGAGGATTACTCCAAATACAATGAGCAGAAATCGCTTCCGCTGGCGAAAGAAAAAATTGATTTGGCAGCGGTAAACGAAACTACTTCAGGTAAATTCAAAACATGGCATTACAGAGGGATGATTTATCTCGCGCTGTTCGACCAGAACCTGAAAAATGAAATGAACAAGATTACAGAACCTGACATCAATAAAAAAATTGTTGCCGCTTATCAAACCGTATCCATGGCGGAAGTGGACGAGGCGCTCAAATCATTTCAGAAGGAAATAGAATTGGATGAGAAAAAAATTTATACAAATGATGCCAATAATAAAATAAGAGTGATATCCAGCGATTACAGCGATAAAGCATATTCCTGCTTGCTGAATAAAAATTATGCGGATGCAATTACCTTTTATGAAAAAGCATACGAGATGAAATTGAAGATGGGCATTACAGACACCGCAGCAGCAAACAACATGGCAATTTCAGCAGTGAAAATTAAGGACTACAAAAAAGCAGAGCAGTATTATGGTAAACTCATAGAGATGAAATACAAACCGGAGAAATGCTATTTAGGTCTGATACAGATGTACACCGAAGCAGGCGACACAGCATCGGCAAGAAAAGTAATTATGAGATCGGTGGAGGCAATATCTGAAAGTTATTCGCTGCTGATTGAAAAAATAAATCTGCAACTGAAAGACGGCAAATCTGAAGCGGCAATTACCAGCATTAAGCAGGCATTGGCAAAAGCACCGGATAACCATGAATTGCATTTGGTGCTTGGGCAGACGTACAACAAAATGGCTTTCCCCAGGGATGCCGCTAATAAAGAATTACCAAGACCGGCAAATTTTTCCGAACTCGTGAAAAACGCAGAAGATGAGTTCAGCAAAGCGATACAGATCAAAGCAGATTATTTTGTAGGGCAATACAGTTTGGGTGTTTTCTATAACAACATGGGCGCGGATATCATCAAGCAATCAGAAAATTTGAAAGACCCCAAAAAGGTAACGGCTGAAGAAGACAAGGCGGATGTATTGTTTAAGAAGGCGATACCATTATTAGAGAAAGCCCACGAACTGGATAGAGCGGATAAAGACACCATGCGAACCCTTCGGCAGTTGTATGCCAGAACAGGGCAGGGAGATACCGACAAATACAAGAAATTGGATGCTGAGTTGAAAGGAGGAAAGTAATCAGTCACATCGAGTAGCGAAGCGTATCGAGATGGGTTACTCGGCAGTTCTCGGTTCCGAAACAGAACTACTCGAACTGACAACAGAAGTAGGGGAATCAATAATTCTTCTATCTTTGATCCCTCAACCAAAAAACCTAAAAATTATGACAATCAAAATCAAAATAGTGATAATAGTAGGAAAATTACAATTTAATATAATGTAAATTATAGGACAACTATAATTATTTTGATTATTCAGTTATTTAGGCATATTCAATTAAAAACCAGTATTATATATAAAATACAAACATTTTTAAAAAAGAACTAAATTCACTAAAATAGTAAATTAATAACATCTCGCCTTTTCAGGGTTACATTGCGGTTCATGAACAACTGAATGATTTCTTTTATGCTATGCAGATTAAAATGCCCGCGCTCGTTGTAGCGCTCAAAAAAATGCGCTGTGAAATAAACCAGCGCCTGCTTGTTATTATCCCGCATGGGAATGATGGCTGAAAACCCGCGCCTGCCATGAAAGTATGTGAGATATTCATAGAGCGTTTCATGTTTGGTCATCTCTATGCGGAATATCCAGCGGTTCTTATACTTGGATAAATAATCAAAGAAGCGCACAATCTTTTTATCGCGTATGGGCTTATATGCTTTATACACCTCGTGCGCAGTGTATTTTGCTTTGCGACACACAATTTCCAAATCCTTGAAAACTTCTTTGCGTAACTCTGCCAATGTCATTGCCGGAACTATCATAACAACAGTAACGCAATAATTGTGCAAATATTTTCAGCGCCTCTGCTCTATTGGTTTTTATTGTTGCAATAGCAGGAGGAATCCCTTATTCAATCTTCAGTTTTTTTATAATGCGAAGAAGGGCATCTGCTTTGCCTTCCAGGTGGGCTTCTTTGGTGTATAATTTTTTCTCGCGGGCATCTTTCATCTCCATGCCGGTTTGCTCAAGTTCTTTGTAAAGCCATTCTAAAAGTTTCAGGGCTTTTTCTTTATTCATTGTTTGCACACAACAAAGGTATTTTAGATTTTAAATATTTACCTGTGTCGTTTTTGCTTTTTGCGGTTTCGCGCCAGGGTTTTCAATATTCTTTGGGTTCGGCAAACATTATGCGGGCACCATCTTCCTGTGAGAATTTTCATTGGAGTTGCGCGCCACTTATGGCGCTTATCACATTGCCAAAGTAATTTAGCATTCGTATTAATGTACTCGGATGATAAACATTTGCCTCCTTTCTTTTTCGCAAATCCTTTCATCTCTTCAATGGAATGAGTTATCTTCGAACATTTGTGGCACCATGTATCATTAGCAGTAATATGTATTGGTGTTGTTTTCCACTCATGCCCTCGTTTGCATCTGAATCTTAGGTGTGTTTTTGCATTCACATATTTTAAAGACAGGCACTCTCCACCTTTTTTCTTTGCTATTTTTTTTATTGCTGCCATAGATTTTTCTATGCGGGCATTGTCCTTGCATTTCAAACACCACACACCCTCATTGATTGCTTTTAAATTTGATTTCCATTTATGACCATTAACACATTGCCATTCCAGTTTATGCTCAGTGTTAACATACTTTTTACTTAGGCATTTGCCACCATGCGAAGCAGCAATTTTTTTCATGTTATTTATTGTGTAATTCATAGTTGTGTGTTTTTATTGTTGTTATATTTTTACATAAGTTTTTTTCCCTTGGATAAAGGTAAAAATATTTCGCCCCCACCCTACCCTCTCCCAAAGGGAGAAGGATTGAATGAATGTTACCCAATTTAATTTTACTTTAGCGTTTTAGGGGAAATAAGTAATGGGCTTTTACAACCTCAATAAAGAAGAGCGACTCCAACTTGTTGGCAAAATCAACAAGAGCATTCTTGTTAACATTCATAAAGAAAAGAATGGGGACATCCTCAACTATTTTTCAGATGAAGACACTTACATCAGAAAAGTATCTTATCAAGCCATTGGGAAAACCTACAATGAGAACCTGCCTTTACAAAAGAAAATCATTTCACTCCTTAATAAACTGCTGACAGAGCAAGAACCTAAAATACGGCAGACAACCATAAATACAGCAGGTGAAATCGGCATGAAAGATTTTGAAACCGTTGAGCACTTTTTTGACAAAGGACTTTTTGATGAACACCATTCGGTTAGAAATGCAGTCATCGGCTCAATGAAAAAGATGGGAGAAAAAAATCCCAAGCCTGTTCTGAAATGGGCAAAAAAATATTTACATCATTCTGACAAAGAAATTCGCAGAGAAATTTGCCACGGCATTGAACTTCGCGGGCGAACACATCCGCAAGACATTCTGCCATTGTTAAAAGAATTGCAGCACGACAAAACGGCAAGAGTGCGAAACACTCTTATTCATGTGCTTGGGCAAATCGCTTACAAAAAAGGTTGCTTGGAGACAGTGATTGCTCATTTAAATAAATGGAACAACAAGGAACTAACAGACGAAGCCGTTGAGGAAATTATTGATGTTCACGAGCGCTATAAAGATTTTACCATACTCACACAACAACAAGCAATTGACTACATTGACAAGCATTACAGAAAATAAAAACCGGAAGCAGATAATTATCGTGCGTGATTTTTGTACTATTGTTTATGCAATTAACTAAGAGAAATACCTGCCATGCAGAATAAATATTCTTTTCGGTATTTAATCCTGCTCTTGCTTTGCGCTGTTTGCATTAATTCATGCCGCAAAGAAACACCGTCATGGGATGTGGATGTGATTGCTCCGCTTATTAAATCCACACTCTCCGTTAACAATATAATTCCTGATTCCATCCTCGCTGTAAATCCGGATAACTCGCTTGATATTATTTATGATGCTGCTCTTACTTCTTTTGCTACCAACAATCTTTTCGTATTTCCTGATACGAGTTTAAATATGGTATTTATGTCGCCTTTTCAGATATTGATTCCTGGAACAGGAAGCATCACTAGCGCCACTGTTGAACATGTAGTACTTGAGGGAGGTGTTGAACTCAAAAATGGCATTATCCGAAGCGGTGATATGAAAGTTTCAGTCACAAGTTCTTTGAAAGGCAAAGTAGATTTTTCGTTTAACGTTCCCGGCTTAATAAACCCATCAGGAAATATTTTTCAAACAGTAATGACTGTGCCTGCAGGAACCACAACAACCGCGGGAGTGTATAATGGCATTTTTGACCTCTCCGGATACAAATTGAATTTAACAGGATTGAATGGATTCAGCGTGAATACGCTCGTGATTAATTACGCTGCGGTTATTAATGAACCCGATTCTATATTGATAGAGGCGGGAGACAGCATCCGATTTTCTTTTTCGATTAATCAAATTGTCCCTCAATACGTGAAAGGATATTTTGGCGATACCACTACAAGCGATCCGGACAGCGCAAGTTTTTCTTTGTTCTCGCATATTATTAACGGCACGGTGGATATTGAAAATATAGATATTGGTTTAAACTTTGAAAACAACATGGGCGCTGATGGCGTAGTGACCGTTAACAGTCTGTCTTCTGTTAATTCAAAAACAGGAAATACAATTCCTCTTTCTCATCCCATCATCGGCACGCCTGTAAATATAACCCGTGCGCTTGACAACAACGGAGTTATTACGCCTTCCTACTACAGTGTTGCGCTTGGTGCCTCCAATTCAAATATCAAACAGTTTGTAGAAAATCTTCCTGACAGTTTTAAGATACACCTTACCAATCAAATTAATCCACTCGGAAATGTTTCGGGCTACAATGATTTTGGCTACTATGAAAAACCGATGAAACTTTATTTAAAAATGAGAATCCCGCTTTCTCTCCTGGCGAACAACCTTACAATGGCAGACACGGTGGACTTTAAAATGGAGACAAACACTGATAACGTAAACCACGGAAATCTTTATGTGTATTTTGAAAATGGTTTTCCATTTACTGCCGAGGTGCAATTATACCTGATGAATGATAATTCCACAATTATTGATTCTCTCATCAGCGCTCCGAACAGTATTGCAGCGCCTCCGCTTAACGCAAATTTAATCTGCACCGGAAAGGCAGAAACAAAACTTACCATTCCTATGAGCGCTGAAAAATTAAACGAACTCCGCTCCGCGAAAAAAATGTATATAAAAATAAAATTCAATACCGCTAATCAGCCAAGTTATGTGAAGATTTATAGTTTCTACCAGATAAATGTAAAAGTGGTTGGTGATTTCAATTATACACTTGGAAAAAATTAGATTCCCCGGAAAAAGGAATTCTACTGAGAAATATTTCGCTCTATTCCCCGCCCTTCTTTGCTCTCATGTTCACCAACAATCCAAAGATTGCCGCAGTAAAAAACATAATTAGACTATAAATAGCAGGCGGTATGCTCATGGCGCTGCTGCCAATCACACTTAGCGCAATATATATTGCCAATGTTCCATTATGTATTCCTACTTCCATGCCAATGGCGATGGATTGTTTTTTATCGAGTTTGAAAAGGCGCGGGATAAAATATCCGATTACCATGCTTGCAAGATTAAAAAGAAGCGCGGCAAGTCCCACCTGCTGAAAATAATCTACAACGTGAGCCCTTTCTTTTAAAACAGCAGCAAGAATTATCAATACAAGAAATGCAGCAGATAATATTTTCACGGGCTTATCAAGTTTTATAGAAACAGCGGGGGCTTTTGATTTTATAAACATTCCTATGGCTACAGGAATCATAACAATGGCAAACACTTCTATTATTTTTTTAAACTGCATAGGAATCATTTGCCCTTCTCCCATAAAATAATCAATAGAAAAATTAATAATAAACGGAAGTGTAAAAAGAGTAAGTATGCTGTTAACTGCCGTGAGTGTAATGTTTAGCGCCACATCCCCTTTTGAAAGATGACTGAATAGATTTGCTGTTGCACCGCCCGGTGAAGCCGAAAGCAGCATTAAGCCGACAGCCAGTTCTGGAGGAAGTCCGAAACTTTTTGCAATCATAAAACATAACGCAGGTAAAATAAGCATCTGGCACAACAGTCCTATGAATATTGCTTTTGGATAAACCAATACGCGCTTAAAGTCATCTACCGTAAGCGAAAGTCCGAGCCCCAGCATAATGATAGCCAGCGCAACGGGCAGAAAAACAGTGGTAATAATATTTGATTCCATGATAATGTACGTTCAGAAAATATCTGTATAAATTCGTCTTCAAGCCTACACTACTACCGAGGTCTTTTCCTTATGCGTGAGGAGTTCAGCATTCAACTTCGCCATCTGTTCATCGGCTTTCTGCTTTTGTTTCCTCGCTCTTAAAGCAAAAAATACAACCGTGAACATCAGCAGCCCTCCTGCACCTGCAGCATAAGTGAACACACGCTGAATTCTGAATTCGGCTTCACTTACTTGAGCGTTCATGCGGAGCAGTTCAATGGTCTTTTGGCTTTTTTCATTCTCAATGCTGAAATGCATCCTTCTCACGCTCTCGGCATTTTCCTGGTTCATGATATTATCAACCTGCTTCGCATACAGACGAAAGTAGTGGTATGCATTTTTGTAATCGCCCTTTTGCTCATATGCGGAGGCAAGCCCCGAATAGGAATTTTTTATTTCGTACAAAACATTTTCATCCTTTGCAATCTGCAGACCTTTTTGAAGATTTTCAATTGCCATATCAATCTTTTCCATGTTCAGGTAAGCATTGCCAATGTTGTTATGGGCTTCAGCCACTCCGCCATAATCCTTATTCTTCTGAAAAAGGGCCATCGCCTTCTCAGAATATTCTATGGCTTTCTCAAAAGCGCCTAGTTGGTTGTAAATGATTCCGAGGTTGCCGAGCGGGTAAGCAATGAACACCTGCTCACCGGCATCAACATACATTTTATAAGACCTGAGTTGCAATTCAAGCGCTTTGGGATAATCGCCAATCAGTTGATAGCCCCAGCCCGCGTTATTGATGGCAAGCGCCTGTTCAAGTTTTGTTGCCGTTTTCTCCTGTATTTTCAAAACATGCATGTAATATTCATATGCCTTCTGATTGTTTCCTGTTTTTTCATAAAGGCGTGCGATTTCATAGTAATCGGATGCCATTCCTTTGTAATCCTTATTTGCTGTGTGCAATGGCAATGCTTTGTTTAAATGCTCTGCCGATTTTTCAAAGTCTCCTTCACGCGAATAAAATTTTCCAAGTTTGTTATTCAGGGAAGAAAGCAAAACGGTGTTGGTTGAATTCACGATAAGCGTATTGGCTGCTCCCAGATAATTTGCCGCTGCAGGCGCATCCTTAATTTTTTTATAGTGAACCTCCCAAAGAGAAATCAGCACATCCATGTTTTTGGAAGTATCTCCAATGGATATATATAATTTTAATTCATCATGAAAATTTGAAACTGCTTTCTCGTATTGTCCTGTGCTCTGATAAAGTTTGGCGATTTTATCGTAACACATAGCCACTTTATCTTTTCTTCCTTCTGCCGTTTCCATGTCGAGCGATTTGGTAAAATCCTGCAGGGCAAAGGCAGGACTGTTCATGGCAGCGTGATAATCTCCCCTTCGCTTGTAGAGCAAGGCAACTTCCCTGTTGTGTTTCAGTTTTTCGCCCAGTTCAATTCCCATACGGATATACTCAAATGATTCCTGGTGATTATTCATGATTTGCAATTGCCTTGCAAGTTCCGACAGGATGTTCACTTTTCCGGTGTCTTCTTTTGCGGCTGACAGTGCGTTTTTTAAACTGTCAATTACCTGCGCATGTGAAAAAATGAATATGAAAAAGAAAAAGAATAAGAAAAAATATTTCGCTGTATATTTTCTGGATGGAATCACTTGAATAGAAAATTATTTATTCCCACAAGTTTTGTGTGCTTTATAAAGGTAAAAAGATTATGCGTTTCTCACCTCCGCCCGATTAAACAGTGGTCTACTTCATCCCTACTATTCACCATGACAAGAATGAGAATGGCATGGATGGCGCGCTACGCAGCCTTCTTTCTCACCTTAAGGGGCTTGCCGTCTTTGTATGCTCCAAGAATAATAACTAATTTGGTTCTGCGGTATTCCTCCACTGCAGCGAGCATTTCTTCATTTGTTGCTTTGCA
>Ga0247727_10003227_pt1 | contig 36329 bp, 33 predicted proteins | sample WisWelCaveWW1625_FD_202498 | JGI IMG/M metagenome (GOLD analysis project Ga0247727, IMG submission 202498) | Biofilm microbial communities from Wishing Well Cave, Virginia, United States - WW16-25 | ecosystem: Environmental > Aquatic > Deep subsurface > Groundwater > Cave microbial mat | place...
CGACGACCGGGATGCCGAGCTCGCGCGCCAGCCGCGGGAGCGCTTCGTTCACGGCGCGCTGCTCCGGGATCCCGTGGTCCTGCAGCTCGAGCCAGTAGCGACCCTCGCCGAACAGATCCCGGAACTCCCCGGCGACCCGCCGCGCCTCGTCGAGCTGTCCGGCTCGCAGCAGCGTCGGGACCTCGCCGGCCAGGCAAGCCGAGAGACACACGAGCCCCTCCGCGTGCTCGCGCAGCAGCTCCTTGTCGATCCGCGGCCGGTAGTAGAACCCCTCGAGGTGTCCCGCGGTCGCCAGGCGCACCAGGTTCTTGTATCCGACATAGCTCTCGGCCAGCAGCACCAGGTGGAAGTAGTTCTTGTTGCCCACGCCCGGGACGACGCACGGCTGGCGCTCGCGTCGCGAGGCCGGCGCGACGTACGCCTCGATGCCCAGGATCGGATGAACGCCGTGACGGCGCGCCTTCTTGGCGAAGTCCATCACCCCGAACAGGTTGCCGTGATCCGTGATCGCGAGCGCCGTCTGGCCATCCGCGGCCGCGCGGGCGCACATCTCGTCGATCCGCTGCGCGCCGTCGAGCAGCGAGTACGTGGTGTGATTGTGCAGATGGACGAAGCCGGGAGAGGCCGTCGCCATGGGCGTATCCCCTCGGCCCGGGACGGGCCGCGACTCGCTCGCCAAAGTCGCGCGCACCGCCCTCCGGCGCGCAGCAGGATACCATGCGCGGGGCTACTAGCCGGCGGATCCGGCGCGGTTCTCCTCCGCTACTCCCACTCGATCGTTCCGGGGGGCTTGCTCGTGACGTCGTAGACGACGCGATTGATGCCCGGCACCTCGTTCACGATCCGGCCGGACACGTGGGCCAGGAACTCGTGCGGCAGCCGCGCCCAATTCGCCGTCATGAAGTCGGTCGTCTCGACGGCGCGCAGCGCGACCGCGTTCTCGTAGGTTCGGTAGTCCCCCATCACGCCGACTGATCGCACCGGCAGGAGCACGACGAAAGCCTGCGCCGTCGCGTGATACAGACCGGCGCGGCGCAGCTCCTCGAGGAAGATCGCATCCGCGCTCTGTAGCAGCCGCACGCGCTCCGGTGTGACCTCGCCCAGCACCCGTACCGCGAGCCCGGGGCCCGGGAACGGATGGCGCTCCACGAACGCCCGATCGAGGCCCAGCTCGATGCCGAGCGCACGGACCTCGTCCTTGAACAGGTCTCGCAGCGGCTCGACGAGCGCGAGGCGCATGCGTTCGGGCAGCCCGCCCACGTTGTGGTGGGTCTTGATCGTCGCTGAGGGTCCACGGACCGATGCCGACTCGATCCGGTCCGGGTAGATCGTGCCCTGGGCCAGGAACCCGGCGTCGTGGAACTCGCGTGCCGCCTCTTCGAACACCTCGATGAACGTCTCGCCGATGATCCGGCGCTTGCGCTCGGGATCCTCCACTCCGCGCAAGCGGCCGAGAAACCGCTCCTGCGCCCGCACGGCGCGGACGGGCAGCCCGTAGCGTCCCTGGAAGTCCGAAACCACCTGCTCGGCCTCCCCTCGGCGCAAGAGGCCGTTGTCGACGAAGATGCAGCTGAGACGATCCCCGACCGCGCGTTGCAGCAGGAGCGCCATCACCGACGAGTCGACGCCCCCCGACAGGGCGCACACGACCCGGCCCTCCCCAACCTGCGTCCGGATCTCCTCCACCGCCTGCTTGGCGAAGGCCTGGATCGTCCAGTCGCCCGAGCAGCCGCATGCGCCGAGGACGAAGTTGCGCAGGATCTCGCGACCGTGCTCGGTGTGCTCGACCTCCGGGTGGAACTGGACACCGTACCAGCCGTGCGCGTCGTCCTCAACGGCGGCGAACGGGGCGCTGGCGTTGGTCGCGACCGTGACGAAGCCCGCCGGCACGCTATCCACGCGATCCCCGTGGCTCGCCCACACGCGCTGCTCGCGCGGGAGGTTCCCGAACAGGCGCGACCCCGTACCGACGACGCGGATCGTCGCCGGACCGAACTCGCGCGACTCCGCGGGCTCGACGCGACCGCCCGTGGCCTGCATCAGCCACTGCATGCCGTAGCAGATCGCCAGCACCGGTACGCCGAGGCCGAGCAGGCCCGGATCGGGCACCGGCGCTCCGTCGCGCCAGACCGAGTTGGGACCGCCCGACAGGATCACCCCGCGCAGCCGTCCGGCGCGGACTGCCGAAAGGGGCGTGTCGAACCGCAGGACCTCGCTGAACACGCCGAGCTCGCGGACGCGCCGCGCGATCAGCTGCGTGTACTGCGATCCGAAGTCGAGGATCGCGATCCACTCGTGCCCCTTCACCGCCCGCCCTCCGTGAGCCGGTCGGCGAGCCGTTCGAGCACCGCGTGCGCCGCGATCGCGCGGCTCTTGAGCGCGCGGTCGGCGTCGAGCAGCCGCGTCGGAAAGGCGAGCAGCTCGTCGAGATCGTAGCGCTCGAGGCCGGCCTTGAGATCATCCTCGAAGCGCCAGGCCCGCGTTGCCTGAACGATCTCGGCAATCGGACGATGCGCCTCGACGAGCGCCTTGGCCTCGCGCAGCACGCGCGCGCGCCAGGCCAGGGTGCCGAGGATCTTCAACGGCACCTCGCCCGCGTCGACGTTCTGGCGCAGAGCCGCCAGCATCCCCGCGCGGTCGCGCCGTGTGAGCGCCTCGGCCGCGGCCCAGCCCGACGCCAGGCCGCTTGCGGAAGCGACCTCGAGCACGACGGCTGCGGGAACGACGTCTTTCGGGCGCTCGAGCCATGCGGCGAGCTTGTCGAGCTCGTGCTCGATCCGCTGCAGGTCGCCGCCGGTGAGATCGACGAGGAGCGCGAGCGCGTCGGGTTCGAGTCGGACACCGCGCCCCCGCGCGATCTCGCGCGCCGCGGGGAGCGCGGCCGTCAGGCGCGCCGCGCCTTCGGGCAGCACGAAGCTGAGGAGACGGCGGACCTGGCCGAGCGCCTTGTGCAGCTTCCGCCGTGCATCGAGTGCGAGCGCGCGGACGACGAGATGGCTCTGCGGTGGCGGATGGGCAGCGTAGTCCGTCAGCTCGCCGATCGAAACGTCGTCCCCCGAGAGCGCGGCAAGCTCGCGTACGAATACGACGCGGCGCGGCGCGAACATGCCGACCGATCGGGCCGCGGCCACGACCGCCGCCAGGTCGACCTTGGCGTCGCCGAACACCGTGCGCCCGTACTCGTCGTCGCCGTCCGCGCCGAGCGCGTCGAGGATCGCGCGCTGCGCCCGGTCGAGGTGGTACAGATCGTCGCCGGTGAGCACCGTGAGCCCCGCGGGCCAGCCACGAGCCGCCTCGGCCACGACCCCGGCGAGGAGCCGGCGCCCGTCGGGGCCGCGCTTCGACCTCGCCATCAGAACCCCTCGAGCATCGAGCTCACGAGCGACTCGGCGGCCTGTCGCGACAGCAGGTCGAGCGCCGCCGACTCGAGGTCGACGTACACGCCCGAGTCCGGAACGTCGAACGGCTGCTTGAACACGAGGCCGGTCTGGCTCCACAGCACGTCGTCGCGCGTGCGCTCGCGCAACGTGGCCTCGAGCGTCACGGTCGCCTCGACCCGTGACTGGCGGCCGGACGAGGTGAACTCGACCGGCGGGGTGCGGTAGTCGGTGATCGCGCCTTCGAGCACGGCGTCGGCCGCGCCTGGGTCGGTCACGACCCTGTACCGGCCGCGGCGCGCCAGCTCACGCGTAAGCGCCTCGGTGATGCGCTGCTCGATCTCCGGCCGATCGGTCCGATTGGAAAAGGACGCGACCGCGATCGCCCGCACGTGGCTCGGCAGGACGCCCGCTCCCGTCCCCGCGAGGCGATAACCGCAGGCCGTCGTGGTCACGAGCGTGATGGCGACGATCGTCCGCGCCGCAAGCCGTGTCATGACACGACCAGGTTCAACAGGCGATCGGGCACGTACACGACTCGGGCGAGCCGACCCCGGGCGATCTGCGCCGTGACCGCGGGTTCGCGCAGCGCGCGCTCGACCGCATCCGACTCGGGGCAGCCGCGGGGAACGATCAGCCGGGCACGGAGCTTGCCGTTCACCTGCACCACGAGCGTGCTCTCGTCGACGACGAGCCAGACGGCATCCGCCACGGGCCACGCGGCGCGGGCCACGAGCCCCTCGCCGCCGAGTCGCTGCCACAGCTCCTCCGCGAAGTGCGGCGCGAGCGGCGCGAGGAGGCGCGCCAGGACCTCGAACGTTTCGCGGAGCGCCCAGTCCCGGCCGGCCGACGCGTCGTCGCGCTCGGTCAACGGCCCGGCCTGGTTGATCAGCTCCATGATCGCGGCGATCGCGGTGTTGAAACGCATCCGCTCGCCGAGGTCGTCCGTCACCCGGCGGATCGTGCCGTGGGTCTTCCGTCGCAGCGCCAGCGCTTCGCCGTCGAGCGCTCTCGGCGGCGCGGTCCCGGGCACGGGCAGCTTCGGCTGCGCCCGCTCGAAAGCCCGGGCGACCCGGGCCAGGAAGCGCTGGCAGCCTTCGACCCCGGCCTCGCTCCACTCGAGGTCCTTCTCCGGGGGCGCGGCGAACAGACAGAACAGGCGCGTCGTGTCGGCGCCGAACCGCTCGATCATCCGGTCGGGGTCGACGACGTTGCCCTTGGACTTCGACATCTTGGCGCCATCCTTGATCACCATGCCCTGGGTGAACAGGCGCCGCACCGGCTCGTCGACCGCGACGAGGTCGAGGTCGCGCATCACGCGCGTCCAGAACCGCGTGTAGATCAGGTGCATCGTCGCGTGCTCGATGCCGCCGATGTACAGATCGACCGGGATCCAGTCCGAAGCCGAAGCGACGTCGAACGGCGCACGCTCGTTGCGCGGGTCGAGGTACCGGAAGTAGTACCACGACGAGTCGACGAACGTGTCCATCGTGTCGGTCTCGCGTCGCGCCGGTCCGCCGCAGCGCGGACAGCTCGCACGCACGAACGACTCGACCTTGGCCAAAGGCGAACCGCCGGCGCCGGTCAGCGGCGCGTCGGTCGGGAGCTCGACCGGCAGATCCTCGTCCGGGACGGCGACGACGCCACAGACCGGACAGTCCACGACCGGGATCGGCGTGCCCCACATGCGCTGGCGCGAGACGCCCCAGTCCTTGATGCGGAACACCGTCTCGAGGCGGCCAAACCCGGCCCGCTCGGCGTCCTCGATCATCCGACGCGTGGCGGCGGCGCTCGAAAGCCCGGAGTAGGGCCCCGAGCCCGCGACCCAGCCGGGCTCCGTGAAGGCGCGGTCGAGCGCCGCGCCGTCGAGCGCTGCTGCGCCTTCTGGGTGGATCACGGCGACGACCGGAAGACCATAGGTCCGCGCGAAGGCGAAGTCGCGCTCGTCGTGCGCCGGCACGCTCATGATCGCGCCCGTGCCGACGTCCGTCAGCACGAAGTTCGCGACCCACACCGGGATCCGCGCGCCCGAGAACGGATGGATTGCGAATCGGCCCGTGTCGACGCCAAGCTTGGCCGCTCCTTCGGCGAATCGCTCCTCGACGCTCTGGCCCTGCTGCTCCTCGACGAACGCACGGACCGCGCGCTCCTCGGGTCGCCCGCGCACGAGATCCGCAAGCTCGGGATGCTCGGCCCCGACGGCGAGGTAGGTCGCCCCGTAGATCGTGTCGAGCCGGGTGGTGAAGATCTCGATCGGGCACTCCCCGCCCTCGATCGCGAATCGCACCCGAGCGCCCTCGCTCCGGCCGATCCAGTTCCGTTGCATGGTCCGGACCTTGTCCGGCCAGTCCTCGAGACCCTCGAGGCCGTCGAGCAGCTCCTCGGCGTAGGCGGTCACGCGCAGGAACCACTGGTCGAACTCGCGCAGCCGGACCGGCTGGTCGCAGCGCCAGCAACGCCCCTCGACGACCTGCTCGTTCGCGAGCACGGTCGCGCACGTCTCGCAGAAATTCAGCCTCCGTCGCGCACGGTACGCGAGGCCGCGCTCGAGCATGCGCAGGAAGAACCACTGGTTCCAGCGGTAGAATGCTGGGTCTGAGGTCGCGATCTCGCGCGCCCAGTCGTAGCCCAGCCCGAGACGACGCATCTGCGCGCGCATCGCCGCGATGTTGCGCTCGGTCCAGCGCCGCGGATCCTCGCCGTGCTGGATCGCCGCATTCTCGGCCGGCAGGCCGAACGCGTCCCAGCCGATCGCGTGCATCACGTCGCGGCCGCGCATGCGCTCGAAGCGCGCGACCGCATCGCCGATCGTGTAGTTCCGGACGTGTCCCATGTGCAGTCGACCGCTCGGGTAAGGCAGCATCTCGAGGCAGTAGAAGCGCCGGCCGCCCGGGCTAGACGCGACCCGGAACACGCCGTCCTGCTCCCAGCGCGCCTGCCATTTCGGCTCGATGGCGTGTGGATCGAAGTCGCTCATCCGCGATCCGCCGCCAAGCCGGGACGGATCTCTCCGCGCTCGACCCGCTTGCGGATCGCATCGAGGATGCCGTTGATGAACCCGCCCGACTCGGCGCTGCCGAACTTCCTCGCGATCTCGATCGCCTCGTCGATGACGACCGCCGCCGGTGGCGCCGCGGGCGCAATCATCTCGTGCACCGCCATGCGCAGGACGTTGCGGTCGACGACCGCCATGCGCTCGAGCCGCCAGTGGTCGGCCGAGCCGCGGATCCATCGATCGAGATCATCGCGCTCGGCCTGGACGCCGAGCACGAGACGCTCGGCAAACGAGCGCATGTCCTCGGCCGTCGGACGCTCGGCCCAGAACTCCCGGAACACGTCCGCCGCGGCCGCGCCGGTCAGATCGATCTGGAACAGCATCTGGAGGGCGTGCTCGCGCGCGCGCCGGCGCTGTCCCACGGTGCGGTCCTACCCGTCCATGCGGCGGAACAGCTGGACCATCTCGATCGCCGACTGCGCCGCATCCCAGCCCTTGTTCCCCGCCTTGGCGCCCGCGCGGTCAATCGCTTGCTCGACCGTCTCGGTCGTCAGGACGCCGTAGGCTACCGGGACACCGGTGTCGCGGGCGATCTGCCCGAGGCCGCGCGTCACCTCGGCGGCGAGCAGGTCGAAATGCGGAGTCTCACCGCGCACCAGCGCTCCGAGCGCGACCACTGCCTGGTAGCGCGCGCTCGAGGCCAGCCGCCGAGCGGCTTGCGGGAGCTCCCACGCGCCGGGGACGCGGACGATCGTCCGGTGCTCGGCCGTGCACCCGTGACGCTCGAGGCAGTCGATCGCTCCGTCGAGCAGGCGCTCGGCGATGAACGAGTTGAAGCGCGAGACGACGAGGGCCACGTGGATCCCTCGACCGTCCAGGCTTCCTTCGTAGATGCGGGACATCCGGACCTCCACGCGGGCGACGCATGGGACGCGACCGTCCGGCTGCGCGGAAAGAGGGAGTATAGGAAAGCGGGCGGGAGGCGGTCAAGGAACCCGCCGGCAGCGGGCCTCAGGCCGGATCGTCGCCCAGGATCGCCCGAAGCCGATCCCGCGCAGACCGCGGAATCGCTTCGTCCGGCGTCAAGAGCGCATGCTCGAGCGCACGGCCACAGCCGCACGCCGAACGGGCCTCCGGGATGCGCCGCACGGCGTCGCGGAGAATCTCGACGGCCAGCGCGGCGTTGGCGCGGAGATGGCCGATGACCGTGGCAACGGAAACGTCCTCCTCGTCCTCGTGCCAGCAGTCGTAATCCGTCACGAGCGCGAGTGTGGCGTAGCACATCTCGGCCTCGCGAGCGAGCTTCGCCTCGGGCAGGTTCGTCATCCCGATGACGTCGACGCCCCAGCCGCGGTAGAGCCGCGATTCGGCTCGTGTGGAAAACGCGGGCCCCTCGATGCACAGATACGTTCCGCGAGCGTGGGTCCGCGCTCCACAGTGTCCCGCCGCGGTGCCGAGCGCGCGGTGCAGCTCCGGGCACACCGGATCCGCGAACGAGACGTGCGCCGCGATCCCGTCCCCGAAGAACGTCCCTGCGCGGTGCACCGTGCGGTCGATGAACTGGTCCACGATCACGACGTCGCGCGGCCGGATCTCCTCGCGCATCGAGCCGACCGCCGACGCCGACAGGACGCGGGACACGCCGATCGACTTCAGCGCGTAGAGGTTCGCGCGATGGTCGATCTCGCCCGGCAGGAGGCGATGCGCTCGCCCGTGACGTGCGAGGAACGCCACAGCGCGACCGTCGAGACGGCCGATCCGGAGCGCGTCCGAGGGCGGGCCGAACGGGGTATCGACCACGAGGTCGCGCGCCTCGTCGAGCGTGGCCAGCTCGTACAGACCGCTCCCGCCGACGATCCCGATCTCCGCGCGCGCGGTCATGCTCCGGGGGCCTTCCCGCGCCGACGCTCGGCATCGAGCACATCCTGGACTCGCTGGCCGGTCCGGCGCTCGAAGCGCTCGGCCAAGGATGGCAGCTCGCCGCTCGATCGATCGAGGAGCACCTTTTCCACGCGCGTCACCGGCACGAACAGGATCGAGGGTCCCACGATCGTCTCCTCCCGTCGTTCGACCTGGGCCACCCAGTCGTCGAACGACGCGAGGTCGACGCCCTCGATCGTCAGACCGGCCGGATCGAGCCGTCGCAGAACGCCCCACAGCTTCTCGCTCGGATCTCTCAGGTAGGCCAGCACCGCGACGCCGGCGCGCAGGTCAGGGCCGTCCTCCGCGGGATCCGGGGCCACTTCGACGAGCTCCACGAGCACCCCGCCCGCCGAGCGCGGATCGACGAACGCGACCGTTCGCCCCCCGGCGCCGGGCCGCGGGCCGTCCCCGAGAATCGTCACCCCGCGATCCCGCAATCGCGCCAGCACGCCCGCGAGATCGTCGACCGCGAACGTCACATGGTGAATTCCCTCACCCCGGGCTTCGATCGACCGCGCGATCGGCGACTCCGGCGCGGTGGCCTCGAGCAGCTCGATCCGCGCGGATCCGACGGGCAGGAACGCGACGCGCACCTTTTCGGATTCGACTGTCTCGATTCCCCCGACCGGAAGCCCGAGCGCCTCGGCCCAGAATCCGAGACGCTCGCCGAGTCCGCGCACCGCGATCCCCAGGTGATCGATTCTGTGGATCATCGAACCTCCACGCGCGCGAGGACGCGCTCCGCGGCCGTGTACGGGTCGATCGTCCGCTCGGCGATCCGGTCGACGACGGCGGCGAACGCGCCGTCGGGGAGAGCACGCGCGACGACGCGATCGAGCAGTCCTTCGCCAAGCACCGCGAGCAACCGCGCCTCCGCTCGCTCGCGGCGCCGCGCGGCGCGGCGGCCGGCCTCGGTCGTCGCCAGGAACGCCTCGATCGCGGCGCGCAGCCCGTCCGTGCCCTCGTCGCGCACGGCGACCGTACGGACGATCTCCGGCAGGGGGCCGGGCTCGGCCAGATCGAGCATCGAACGCAGATCGGCCTCGAGCCGATCCGCTCCCGCGTGATCCGCCTTGTTGATCACGAACAAGTCGGCAATCTCGAGTACGCCCGCCTTGAGCACCTGGATCTCGTCCCCCATGCCCGGAACGAGCACGACGGACACGACGTCGGCGGTGCGCACGACCTCGACCTCGTCCTGTCCGACGCCGACCGTCTCGACGACGATCGGATCGAACCCGGCGGCGTCCACGAGATCGATCGCATCGCCCGTCGCCCGGGCGAGCCCCCCGAGGTGGCCGCGGGTGGCCATCGAGCGGATGAACACGCCGGCGTCGGTCCCGTGGCGCTGCATCCGGACCCGGTCGCCGAGGATCGCGCCGCCGGAGAACGCGCTCGACGGGTCGATGGCGACGACCCCCACCCGCCGATCGTCGCTGCGGTAGGACGAGACGAGACGGTCGATCAGGCTCGACTTTCCCGCCCCCGGGGGCCCCGTTACGCCGATCACCGTGGCGCGTCCGGCGTGTGGGAACGCCGCCTGCAGCAAGGCCACCGCCGAGGCACCGTGGTCCTCGACGATGCGGATCGCGCGCGCCAGGGCCCGGATGTCACCGGAGCGCAGCGCGTCCACGAGCGCCAGGCGCGTCACAGCTGTTTGAGCAGCTCGCGGGCGATGACGATCCGCTGGATCTCGCTCGTTCCTTCGCCGATCGTGCACAGCTTCATGTCGCGATAGTACTTCTCGACCGGGAAATCCTTGATGTATCCGTACCCGCCGAAGATCTGCAGCGCGCGGTCGGCGACCGCGACGCCGATCTCTGAGGCGAATAGCTTGGCCATCGCGGACTCCCGCGTCGTCGGTCGCCCCTGATCGCGCAGCCACGCCGCGCGATACACGAGCAGGGCCGCCGCATCGATCTGCGTCGCCATATCGGCGAGCATGAACTGGATCGCCTGGAACTCGGCGATCCGCTTGCCGAACTGCTTCCGCTGGTGCGCATAGTGCAACGCGGCGTCACACGCGCCCCGCGCCATCCCGAGGGCCAAGGCCGCGATCGAGATCCGCCCGCCGTCGAGGATCGTCATCGCGTCGAGGAACCCCGCACCGGGCCGCCCCACGAGCTGGTCACCCGACACGCGGCAGTTCTCCATCACCACCTCGGCGGTATCCGACGCACGCAGCCCCATCTTGTTCTCTTTCTTGCCCGGCCGGAACCCTGGTTGTCCCTTCTCCAGAACGAACGCGGAGATCCCCTTCTTGCCCTTCGAGCGGTCGGTCACGGCGAACACGACGATGACGTCGCCCACCGATCCGTGCGTCGTGAACGTCTTGGATCCGTCGAGGATCCAATCGTCGCCGTCGCGGCGGGCGGTCGTTCGCGTGCCGCCGGCATCCGAGCCGGCGGTCGGCTCGGTCAGACTCCAGCCGCCGATCTTCTCGCCCTGGGCCAGCGGCACGAGGTACTTGCGCTTCTGCTCCTCGCTGCCGAACAGATAGAGGTGATTGGCGGCCAGCCCATTGTGCGCAGCGACCGAGATTCCCACCGATCCATCGACTCGCGAGAGCTCCTCGACGATCAGGGCATACTCCATGTAGCCCAGGCCTGCGCCTCCGTACTCCTCGGGAAACAGGATCCCCAGGAGCCCGAGCTCCCCGGCTCGGCGCAGGATGTCGCGAGGAAACTCCTGCGACTCGTCGTAGCGCAGTACGTGGGGGCGGATCTCGCGTTCGGCGAAGTCACGAACCGTTTCGCGGAGCAGCTTCTGATCGGGGGACAACTCGAAATCCACGGCGGGTCTCCCACGTGTAGCGAGCGCGGGGCGCGCATTATTGCATACGGCCACGCCGGGCCCCGCGCAACGTCAGGCCGAAAGCGCGGCGCTCACGGCACGAGCCCGACGGCGTCCTCGGCGATCCATCCGCTGACGCTGTTCGGCAGGCGCACGTTGACCCAATCGGGACGCTTGCCCCACACCTCGAGCTCGAGTCCTTCGGGAACCGTCGCGAGCTGCGCGTTGTTCTCTCCCGGGCCGGCCAGCACCGCCGCCTGCGACGAAAGGACGACCGCGACCTGCATCGTCACGAGTTGCCGATGCGTCACGTACCACGCCGTCGACGTGACGGCGAGCGCGGCGACGAGCCCGGCCAGGATCCAGCCATGCAGTGCGCGAAACCGGCCCGGCTCGGCCAGGCCCCACGCCAGGACGGCCCAGGCGAACCAGGCCAGGACGAGCACGGTCCAGGCGAGGCGCGCCGGACCGACACCGTCGACGACCCGGCGAATCCATGCGAGCGGCGCCGGGAGAGCCGCGCTCGACTCGCGACTGTCGCCGGCGGCGGCACGGGCGAACGCGAGATTCGCCCGGATCTCGGGATCGGTCGGCGCGAGCCGCCGAGCACGCTGGAAGTGCAGGATCGCGCTGCCGATCCGGCCGCGGCGGAACTCGGTGTTCCCCAGGTTGAACTCGACGCGCGGATCGATGACACCACGCTCGATCAGCTCCTCGTACGCCTGCACCGCCTCATCGTGCCGTCCCGCGTCGTAGGCGCGGTTCCCACGCAGGAACGTCTCTTCCGGCGACTCGGCGCGGGCGGGCGACGGAACGAGCCCGACGCTCGCCGCGAGCGCGGCCGCCGCGAGACCGATGCGCCGCCTTACCACGCGCGCTCGAGCGCCTCGACGATTCGCGCCGCTTCGTCGAGAAGCTCCGTCCGGCGCTCGGCACGCGCCGCGGCGGGAACGAACCGGGCGAAGTCGCAGGCCTCGAGGCAGCCGCGATAGCCGCGGCGCAGCGGATCCGCGACGCCGCGCGCCGCGAGCAGGTTGTCCGCCTCGTCGTACGTCATGCCCGCCGCGCTGCGATCGAACCGGTCGGCCACGTACTCGACGAGCGCACGACCGAGCTCTTCGTGGAAGGCCGTCGCCTCGCGTTCGTCGAGGCGCCGGCGGACCCCGCGCAATCGCGCTCGAGCGCGCCCGAGGGCGCGGCGTGCACGAGTCTGTCCGAGATCCTGGCGGCGCCGCGCGTGACGACGCCCGAGGACGACGAACGCGGGCGCGAGGAGCACGGGGAGCGCGAGCAGCACCCGGTACGATGCGCGCTCGTGCACCCCGCGCCGCGCGAGCGCGAGCCGTCCGTCGAGCCCCTTGATGTAGGCCAGGTCGCGCCCCTCGACCTGGAACGACCCGCGCGCCGACCGCGGTGCCTGCCCGTCCGCATCCCGCCGGACCAGCAGCACCGCGGGGGTGGCGCGCGCCACCTCGTAGCGCTCCCCGTCCGGATCGAAGTACGGGAACCGCACCTCGGGCAGCCGCAGCTCCCCCGGACGCAGAGGAACCAGGATCCACTCCCACGTCTTGCGCGAGCGGAGCGTGTCGCCCGCTTGACTCGTCGCCGCAGCGACGCGCGGCTCGAAGAGCTTGACGTCCGCGGACGGTTCGAGCGCCGGCGGACTGACGGAGTGCAGCACGCCACTCCCCTCGACCGTCACCCGTAGCGCGACCGCGTCGTCGACGGCGGCCTCGGCCCGGTCGAGCGCGACCAACAGGGTGTACCGACCGACCGCGCCACCGAAGCCGGCCGGCTCGCCCGGGGGCAGCTGGCGCACCTTCAGCAGCAGCGGCTCCGACTTGCGCACGAGCGTTTCGCTGCGACCGAGCGAGAACAGGTCGAACACGTCGCCCGATCGCACCGGGGCTCGCAGCTGCAGCACGTACGGTTCGATCTCGAACTCACCGGGGCTGGGAGCGACGAGGACTCGTCGCTCGACCGGGTACACCGCGTAGACCTGATCGCCGATGCGTCGGCGTCCGGCCGCCTCGGCATCCGCCTGCAGGTCGATCGTCTCGGCCCAGAAGCGGTCGAACGACGGTCGCGCGATCCAGCTCGGATCGGATACGGAGCGCGAGGCGTAGAGCGTCACCGTCAGCGAAACCGGCTCGCCCACGAAGGCCTCCTCGGCGCCGAGACGAGCCTCGAGGAACACGGGATCCGCTGCACGGGTCGGGGAGCCGGACGGGCCGGGCCGAGCCGCCACGCCCGGATCGACCCGCAGCGCGACGGCCGCCGTGCGATGCGGCTTGCCGTCGATCTCGAGCGCGAGCTCGGGGATCTCGAACCGTCCCACCCGCGTCGCGACGAGCACGTAGACGACTTGATAGCTCGCCGTCGATCGGCCGTTGACGAACGACATCCGGCTCGACGTGTTCGGCCCGCCGACGAGGCGCAGCTCCGGTGTGCCTCGGAACGCAGGAAGCGTGACCTGCGGCGTCGCCGCCCCGTCGATCTGGAGCACGAGCTCGAACGGCTCGGCCTCGCGAACCGCGCCGTCCGGACGAACGAACGCGCGCACGAGCGGCGACTCGGCGCCGAGCGGGCCGGCGAGTGCGAGGCCCAGCACCCCGAGCGTCCATCCGATCGCCGAGCGTCGCATCACCAGTCCTTCTCCCGTCGGGACTCGTCCGTACGGGCGGCACGTGCCGCCTCCTCGGCCCGCGCCTCGCGCTCCGCGTCGGACACGCCGTCGAGCAGCCTTCGCGCCTGTTCCTCGGTCATCGAGTCGTCCTTGGCTCCGTCCGATTGGGCAGCCGGCGACGGCGCAGACGATGGCTCTGGGGAAGAGTGTGGCTCGCCCGAACCATCCGGCGGCTCCTGCGGTTGTTTCTGCGGCTGCTCCGAACCGTCCTGCGGCTGTTGCTCGGCGCGCGACTGCTCCTCGAGCGCCCGCAACGCGAGCTCGAGGTTGCGCTTCGCATCGGCGTCCGTCGGCAGCGCCTCGAGCGCTCGCCGGTAGGCCTCGACCGCCTTCGCATACTCCTTCTGCTGGTATCGCGCGTTCCCCAGGTTGAACGCGGCATGCGGCCGCAGTGCAGGTCCCGCCGACACCACGGATCGTTGGAACGCCTCAACCGCACCCTGGTAGTCGCCCTGGCGGTACAGGACGTTGCCGATGTCGTAGTGCAGCTCCGCCGCTTCGGGCGCGGCGACCTGCGCCTCGGTGTACGCGGCGAGCGCCTGGTCTAGCTCGTCCGCCAGGTAGTGCCGATTCCCCGCCGCGGTCATGCGGTGCGCCGGCCCGCCGAGCGGCTCGAGCAGTGCCGCGAGCAGTACGGTCGCCAATCCCCAGTTCCCGCTCATCGCCTGATCCTCCTTGCCCTCCGCCGGTCGCTGAGCAGCGTCTCCGCAGCGAGCGCCAAGACGGCAATCCCGAGCGGAATCTGGAACCGTTCCTCGTAGCGCGAGCGCAGCGTCGTGTGGAATTCGCCGGCATCGAGCCGCGAGAGCGCCGCGGCGATCTCGTCGATCTCGACCTCGGTCGCCGTTCCGCGAAAGTACCGGCCGCCGGTCGCGAGCACGAGATCCTCGAGACCCTGCTCCTCGAGACGGGTCGTCACGACGCGACCCTGGCGGTCCTTCTTGTATCCCCCGCGGCGGCCTTCCTCTTCGATCGGGATCGGGGCACCCCGGGTCGAGCCGCAACCGACGACGAACGTCAGGATTCCGTCGCGGTGCAGCTCGGCGGCGACGTCCTCGGTCCCGCCCTCGTGATCCTCGCCGTCCGTGAATAGCACGATCGCCCGCCCGTGGTCGGTGGACTCGTCACGGTCCCCGATGAGGGCACGTCGCGCGACGCGCAGTCCGTCGGCCAAGGCCGTTCCCCCGCCGTGCGTCGCCTCGGGCTCGATCGTATCGAGGAGCAACCGCAGCGCTGCATGATCTGGAGTCCGTGGACACACGAGGGTCGCTCGCCCGGCAAACGTCACGAGCGCCACCCGGTTCCCCGGGACCGTGCGCAAGAGCGAGTCGATGGCGTGGCGCGCGTAGGCCAGACGGCTCGGCGCGATGTCCTCGGCCGCCATGCTCAGCGAGGTGTCGAGCAGCAGCACGAGATCGACCCCTCGACTCTCGATCGGCTCGAGGCTCATCCCCCATTGCGGCCGCGCCGCGGCGACGATCGCGGCGCCGAGCGTCGCGCCGACGAGCAAGCGCTTGACGATCCGGCGATGCACGCTGACCGTCGTGTGGAACCGCTCGACGTAGCCGACACCGCCGGCGAAACGCGCCAGCGCCCGGCGCCGCGCTCGTGCGCTGGCCCAGCTCAGGGCGGCCAGCGCCGGGAGCGCCAAGAGCCACAGGAGAAGCTCGGGGCTCGCGAAGCGCATCAGGGCACCCGGCGCAGGCGCGTCGCGCCGAGGAAGCGCTCGGTCAAGAGGAGGCCGAGCGCTGGCGTCAGCGCCCACGCGAACAGCTCCGTGTAGAGCACGCGCACGCGGCTCTCGATCTCCGTCTTCTCGAGCCCATCGATGCTTCGGAACACCTCCCGCAGCCCCTCGGCGTCGGTGGCGCGGAAGTACCGGCCTCCCGTGGCCGTCGCGATTTCCTGGAGCAGCTCCTCGTCGATCTCGACCGGCTGCAGGACCCTGTGCCATCCGCGCGGCCCGAGATCGACGGGAATCCAGGCCTGCCCCCGAGTCCCGACGCCGATCGCGTACACCTTCACCCCGAGCGCCCGCGCGGCTTCGGCTGCCGCACGCGGCCCGACCTGTCCGCGGTTGTTCACGCCATCGGTTGCGAGCACGACGACCTTGCTCTTCGCCGACGATTGCCGGAGACGGTTCACCGCGGTCGCGAGGCCAAGACCGATCGCCGTCCCGTCGAGATCGGGCGGCGAGAAATCGAGCGCGTCGAGGAACTGCCCCAGCATTTCGTGGTCCTGGGTCAACGGGCAACGAGTCGTCGCGACGGCCGAGAATGCGACGAGGCCGATCCGGTCGTGCGGTCGTCCGCGCACGAACTCCGCGACGCTGCGTCTGGCGACCTCGAGCCGGTTCTTCGGCTGGAAGTCCTCGGCGCGCATCGATCCCGAAACGTCGAGCGCGACCACGATGTCGACCCCGTGCGTCGACACCGACTCGATCCCCTCGCCGGCCTGGGGGCGCGCGAGCGCCATGACGAGCAGGGCCAGCACGATGCCCCGGATCCACGGCAGAGCGGCGTCGAGCCGGGTCCAGGCGCTCGCACCGAGGACCCGGCGGGCCGCGGTGTTGGGCAGCACGAGACGCGCGTCGACACGCGCACGCCGCCGGACCATGAAGACCGCGGCGGCCAGGGCGACCGGCAGCAGCACGAGGAACCAGGGGGCGCCGAAGCGGAACATCACGCGACTCCCCGCCCCGCGTCGGGCGCACGCGTCGCATCGACGAGCGCGTAGAGCGTCTCCACGATCTCGCGCCAGCCCGTCGCGTCGGGCCGTCGGCGGGCGAACTTCACGAAATCGCAGGTGACCAGAAGCTCGTGCGCGTGCTCGGCAGCGCCGTCCGGCGCCCCGGCCTGCCGGAGGAGCTCGAGGACCTCGTCCGTGGTCCGCTCGAGCAAGTCCAGGCGGTAGCGCCCACCGAGGTAGGTCTTCACGATGCGCCCGATCTCCGCGTAGAACTCGTCGATCCGTCCCTCCTCCGCCAGGCGACGGTCGAGGAGCCGCTTGAGCTCGCGATAGACCCACGCGTGCGCCGACTCGCGATGGAACGGGTCGTCCGGCACCGGGACGGCGGACAAGCGCCCGGCCAGCCTCCGATTCAGCCACCACACGACCGTGGCACCGGCGACGAGCAGTCCGAGCAGCCCGAGCGCGACGTACAGCGTGCCGTAGTCGGGCGGCATCGACGCCGGTGGCTTCAAGTCCGCGATCTCCGGTGGCGCGTCCTCGGGCGAAGACTCGAGCACGCTCCGGACCACGATCGGAACGGGAACGGTCGTGATCTCGAAGGTCCCTTCGCCCCGCCGACCGCGCACGGCGATCGCGGGGACCTCGAGGTCGCCGGTCTCGAACGCGGACAGCGTGGCGCTCCAGCGGTACCGGCGCCCGCCGTCCGGCGCCGTCTCGGCAGGCGCCCAGGTCTCCCCGACAACGACGAATGGACCGAGCCTCGGACCGATCGGCGTCGCCTCCACGTCGACGTCGGCCGCAACGTCGACGACGAGCGTTGCGGCGAGGTGGTCGCCGACCGTCGCCTCCCGCGGCTCGACGACGAGCGTCGCCTGGCCGTCGATCTCGGCGGCGAGCGGGTGCGCGACGAGCGCGCATGCGACGAGCGCCCGGGTCGTTCGTCGCACGCGGATCACCCTCCGGCCATCGCGGCTCGCCGCGCGCGCTCGTGAAAGAACCGGACGAGCGGGGTCTCGTACGGCTCCCCGGTCGAGAGCTCGAGCCGGTCCACGGCGGCCCGGCGCAGCGTCGCCAAGCGGCTCTCCCGGGCGCGGCGCGCCGCATCCGCATACGCCCGGCGCACCGCCGTGCTGCCCGTGTCGAGGATCGCGAGGTCGCCGGTCTCGGGGTCCTCGGCGTGCAGCAGGCCGACGTCGGGCAGGACCGACTCGCGCGGGTCCGACACGACGATCGCGACGACGTCGTGCTTGCGAGCCACGATGCGGAGCGTCCGCTCGTAGCCCTCGTCCTGGAAGTCCGACACGAGGAACACGACCGCACGCTTGCGCACGACGCGCTCCAGGTACTCGAGTGCGTGCGCGATCCGCGTGCCGCGCCCCTCCGTTTCGGCGGTCACGAGCTCGCGCAACACGCGCAGTCCGTGCTCGCGACCCTTGCGCGGAGGCAGGAAGCGCTCGACCCGATCGCTGAACAGCAGCAGGCCGACGCGATCGCTGTTGCGGATCGCCGAGAACGCGAGCAGCGCCGAGATCTCCGTCGCCAGCTCGCGCTTCGTGGTCCGATCGGTGCCGAACCGTCCCGATCCGCTCCCGTCGACCAGCAGCATCACCGACAGCTCGCGCTCCTCCGTGAACTTCTTGACGAACGGATGCCCCATCCGCGCCGACACGTTCCAGTCGATCGTTCGGACGTCGTCGCCCGGCACGTACTCCCGGACCTCAGCGAACTCCATGCCGCGCCCGCGGAACACCGAGTGGTAGCTCCCCGCGAGGCTCTCCTCGACGAGGCGGCGCGTGCGGATCTCGAGACGTCGGACCCGCCGGATGACGTCCCGAGCGGTCACGGCACCTCGACCGCATCGAACACACGCTGGATGATCTCCTCGGCCGTGACCGACTCCGCCTCGGCCTCGAAGGACAGGATGAGCCGATGGCGCAGCACATCGGCGCCAACCGCCTTCACGTCCTCGGGGGTCACGAATCCGCGCCCGCGCAGGAACGCGTGCGCCCGCGCGGCGCCGACGAGGTACAACGAGGCTCGCGGCGAGGCGCCGTACCGCAGGAGACCCTCGAGATCGAGCTTGTACTCCTGCGGTCGACGGGTGGCATGGACCAGCCGGACCACGTAGTCCTTGATCCGGTCATCGACGTAGATCGCGTGCAGCGTCTGCCGCGCCCGCTCGAGGTCGGCGATCTCGATCGCCGGAATCACCGTGGGAACGGTCGCTCCGCCCATGCGATCCAGGATCTCCCGCTCTTCCTGCGGCGTCGGGTAGTCGACCTTGAGCTTGAGCATGAACCGATCGAGCTGGGCCTCGGGAAGCGGGTAGGTTCCCTCCTGCTCGATCGGGTTCTGCGTGGCCAGGACCAGGAACGGCTTCGGCAAGGGGTACGTCGTCTCCCCGAGCGTCACCTGGCGCTCCTGCATCGCCTCGAGCAGGGCTGACTGGACCTTGGCCGGCGCGCGATTCACCTCGTCGGCCAGGACGAAGTTCGAGAACAGCGGGCCCTTGCGCGGCGTGAACGCGCCGTCCTTCTGGTTGTACACGAGAGTTCCCGTCAGATCGGCGGGCAAGAGATCGGGCGTGAACTGGATCCGCTGGAACGTGCCGCTCGCGGCGCGGGCGAGACTGTTCACAGCGAGGGTCTTGGCCAGTCCGGGCACACCCTCGAGCAGCAAATGGCCGTCGGCCAGGAGGCCGATCGCCATTCGATCGAGGAGGTATCGCTGGCCGACGATGACCTTGCGCACCTCGACGAGCAGACGGTCGAAGACCGCCGCCTCGCGCTGGACCCATTCCTGGACGGCCTGAACGTCCTGCATCGTGCTTCCTTTCCCGATGTCCGCCGCGGCCCGCGCGAGCCCTCGTCGGACGGCCTACGGCGTTGCCCCAAAACGGGTTACGGATTTTAGGAGCGCTCTTCGCGGGCTGTCAAACGAGCCGGCCACGTCCCCGGCTCACTCCGCGACGTGCCGCAGCAGCATGCGGCGGATCTCGTCCTTCGGTGCGGCGCCGACGAGCCGGTCCGCGATCCGACCGTGGAGGAACACGACGAGCGTCGGCACGCTGAGGATCCCGAAGCGATTCGCCAGGTCGCCACTGTCGTCGACGTCGACCTGGGCCACGGTGGCGCGGCCCTCGAATTCAGCGGCCAGCTCGTCGAGCGCTACCTGGATCGCCTTGCACGGCGCGCACCAGCTGGCCCGGAAGTCCACTAGAATCGCCTCGTTCCGGCGCTGGATCTCCCGGTCGAACGTGTCATCGGTCAGGAGGAGGATACGATCGCTGGTCACAGGGATGGACCGCCCTCCCGCCCTGCCGTCGCGACCGCGACGGAACCGCGCACCACGGGCCGAGCGGCCCCGCAGCGGCGCAGGCGGCGAACAGGTATAGCACGCGCCGCGGAAGGGTCGGCGGAGCGGCGGCGCCGTCGTCGGCCACCGCTCGGGCAGCACTTCCTCGAGCACACGGGGACGATCGAACGAATCGTCGACGCGCTCGACGTCGGTCCGGGGGACGTCGTCGTCGAGATCGGTCCCGGTCGGGGCGCTCTCACGGTCGAGCTCGCGCGCCGCGGCCACCGCGTGGCCGCGATCGAGGTCGACGGCCGGCTCGTCAAGGCCCTGCGCGCGAGCTTCGACGAGGCGTGCGTGCGCGTGGTCCATGGCGACGTCCTGTCGATCGACCTGGCGACGGTCGGGGCCGCCTTCGGCGATCTCGCGCCGTCGCCGCTGGTCGTGGTCGGCAACCTGCCGTACGCGATCTCGAAGCCGATCGCCCAGAAGCTCGTTGCCGAGCGCGACCGGGTGCGTCGCGCGGTGCTCATGTTCCAGCGCGAGGTCGCCGCACGCGTCACCGCCTCGCCCGGGGGCGGAGCGTACGGTCCACTTTCCGTCCTGTGCGGTCTCGCCTACGAGGTCGAGCGCATGTTCGACGTCCCGCCGCGCGCGTTCCGCCCGCCACCCGATGTGGCCTCGACCGTGACGCGCTGGACCGAGCACCCCGCCGTGTCCCGTCTCGACCCGTGTATCGAGCGCCCGCTGCGCGCATGCCTCGCCGCTTCGTTCGCCCGTCGGCGTCAGACCTTGCGAAACAACCTACGCGCCGCGCTCGGCTCCTCGGCGCGCGCGGAGGAGGTTCTCGGTGCGGCCGGGCTTGACGGCGCGACGCGTGCCGAGCAAGTCGACGCCGCAGGATTCCTGCGGCTCGCCAGGGTGTGGTCCTCCATCCAGTTGGTATAATTTCGCGCCGCTTTCGCTCGAGGATCGGTTTGAGCACGAAGCATCTCGAGATCATCCCGCTCGGCGGTCTCGGCGAGTTCGGGATGAACCTGATGGTGTATCGATACGACGGCGAATGCCTCGTCGTCGATGCCGGCATGATGTTCCCCGGCGAAGCGCACCTCGGCATCGACGTCGTGATCCCGGACCTCTCGTTCCTGGATGAGTGCGGGCCGATCCACGCGATGGTGCTGACCCACGGACACGAGGATCACATCGGCGCCGTTCCGTACGTCCTGGCACGCCACGACGTGCCGGTGTTCGCTCCGGCACACGCACGCGGCCTCGTCGAGGCGCGCCTCGACGAGCACGCCGCGATCCTCGCCCCGCGCCTCTCGACCCTGCCAGCGGACCGCTCGCCGCTCGCGCTCGGCCCGTTCACGGTCGAACCGATCCGTGCGGCCCACTCGATCCCGCAGTCCAAGATGCTCGCGATCCACACACCAGTCGGGACCGTGCTCCACACGGCGGACTTCAAGCTCGGGGACGATCCCGCGGGCGGGGATGGCACCGACCTGGCGCGGATCGAGGCGCTCGGGGACGACGGGATCCTCGCGCTCCTGTCCGACTCGACGAACGCCGACCAGCCCGGCGTCTCGCGGAGCGAGCGCGTGGTGGGCGAAGCGCTCGCCCGGATCCTCGCTGCCGCGCGCGGTCGGGTCGTCGTCACCTGCTTCGCCAGCAACGTCGCGCGCGTTCAGAATCTCGCGCTCCTCGCGCAGCGAAACAACCGACACATCGCGCTCGTCGGTCCGGCCCTCCGCAGGCAGGCCGATGTGGCCGAGCGCCTCGGCCTGCTCGCCTTTCCTCCCGGAGTCCGGCTGACCCCCGAGCAGCTCATGGACCTTCCGTGCGAACGAGTGCTGATCGTGGCAACCGGGTCGCAGGGAGAGCCCGGCTCGGCGCTCGCGCGCATCGCCACCGACCGGCACCGATCCGTGCATGTCGAGGACGGCGACCTCGTCGTCCACTCGGCGCGCGAGATCCCGGGCAACGAGAAGAGCATCGGGCGCATGATCGACCATCTGGTGCGACGCGGTGCCGATGTGGTCACGAGCAAGGAAGCGCCAGTTCACGCCTCGGGCCACGCGGCGCGCGACGAGCTGCGGCGCGTGATCGAGCTCGCCCGCCCGCGCTTCCTGGTGCCGATCCACGGTGAGTATCGACTTCTGCGCGCCCACGCGCGCCTTGGCGTCGAGTGCGGCGTTGCCGTAGACTCCGTGCGCTTGGTCGAGTCCGGTGACGTGGTGGCGCTCGGACGGGACAGCCTCGCGGTCGTCGACCGGGTCCACGTCGGCCAGGTGTTCATCGATGCCGCGCTCGACGAGGTCGACGAGTCCCTGCTGCAGGACCGTCGCCGCAGCGCCGGCGAAGGGGTGGTCGTGGCGGTGGTCGCGGTGGACCGGGAGCGGGATCGCTCGCGCGACCACGTGGAGGTGGTCACGCGCGGATTCGTACCCGACGCGGCGGGCGAGGAGGGGTTTCGGATCGAGGCTGAGCGCCGCGTGGTCGCCGCGCTCGCCGACGCGACGGCGGAGGAGCGACGGGACGAGGCGATCCTGAAGGCCCGCATCCACAGCGAGTTGAAGCGGTTCGTGCGGCGACGGACCCAGCGCAAGCCGCTGATCATTCCCGTGCTCGTGGAGCTGTGAGATGGCCGGCTCGCGATCCGCGTCCCGCTCGAGTCGTCCACGGGAGGCGGCGAGCGTCGTCCTGTTCGCTCTGGCCCTCGCGCTTGGCCTCGCGCTCCTGAGCTACACGAAGACGGACGCGACCTGGTTCACGCGCCAGCCGCAGGATCGAGCGGTCGAGAACCGCATCGGCCGCGTGGGCGCGACGCTCGCCGAGGCCGCTCTGCAGCTGGCCGGCACCGGCGCGTTTCTGCTTCCCTTCGCGCTCGGCGCGCTCGGATGGGTCGCGTTCCGGGGTCGGAAGCGACCGCTGGGCGGCGGATCGTGGCGGCTCGCCGGGCACGCGGCGATCGGGCTCTTGGTCCTCGCGCTCGTCGACCTCAGGTTCGGCGACATCGCGGTCGACGGGCAGCGGTTTCTCTCGGGAGGATACCTCGGCCTGCGCGTGGCGGACCTGCTGCGGGCGCTGTTCGCGCCGACCGGGGCGCTCATCGCCGCGGCCGCAACGATCGTCGTCCTGACCCTGTTCCTTTCGCGCATGTCGCTCGTCCGATCGGCCGCGGTCGTGAGGGCCGTCTCCATCCCGGCCTTCGGCTTCGTCGGCCGCGTGTGGCATCGGGTCCGGCCCGCCCGCACGCCGAGCCCGGCACCGACCGAGCGGCCCGCGCCCGCGCCCACACCCGCGGCGCCGCGCCCGGCGATCCGCTTCGAGGCCCCGGAACCCGGAGAAGAGCGCCCGGACGTCGAGCGGCCGGTCGGGCCGCGCGTCGTTCCGGCCGCGGTCGAGCGCGCCCTCGCCGCGGCGCGGCCGAGACAGAAGCCGCTTCCAATGGAGCAAGGCCAGCGCGGGTACGTGCTCCCACCGATCGAGCTGCTCGCCCTCCCCGAGCCGCAGGACCGCGAGGACGAGAAAGAGCTGCTCGATCGCGCGCGCGTGATGACCGAGAAGTTCCGGGAATTTGCGATCGACGGCAGCGTCGTCGCGATCCATCCGGGCCCCGTCGTCACGACCTTCGAGTTCAAGCCCGATGCGGGGGTGAAATACTCGAAGATCACCGGGATGAGCGATGATCTCGGTCTCGCGCTGAAGGCCGAGTCGGTGCGCATCGACCGGCTGCCCGGACGATCGACGGTCGGGATCGAGGTCCCGAACCGCCGGCAAGAGACGATTTTCCCGCGGGAGCTCGTCGGCTCCGAGCGCTATCACGAGTCACGCTCGAAGCTGAAGCTCGCCTTGGGCAAGGACATTCACGGCGAGGTCCATGTCGCCGAGCTCGACCGGATGCCGCACCTCCTGATCGCCGGCGCTACGGGGGCCGGAAAGTCGGTCGCGCTGAACGGCATGATCGTGAGCCTGCTGTACGCGTCGACGCCCGAGGATCTGCGGTTCATCATGATCGACACGAAGATGATCGAGCTCGGGATCTACGCCGACATCCCGCACCTTCTCGTACCCGTCGTCACCGAGCCGAAGCACGCGTCGGCGGCGCTCCAGTGGGCGGTGCGCGAGATGGAAGCGCGCTACCGCAAGCTCGCGGCGGTCGGCGTGCGCAACATCGCCCAGTTCAACACGCTGCTCGCCGACGAGCCGGGCCGGACGATGGAGGATGGTCGCGGCGGCGAGCCGGTCCCGCTCGAGCACATGCCGTACATCGTGATCGTCATCGACGAGATGGCCGACCTGATGATGGTGTCGTCGGCCGACGTCGAGGAGTCGGTGATGCGTCTGGCCCAGATGGCCCGCGCGGTCGGGATCCATCTGATCCTGGCCACGCAGCGGCCCTCCGTCGACGTGATCACCGGAACGATCAAGGCCAATTTCCCGTCGCGCATCGCGTTCCGCGTATCGCAGCGCGTCGACTCGCGCACGATCATCGACCAGCAGGGTGCCGAGCGCCTGCTCGGACGCGGCGACATGCTGTTCCTACCCACGGGCTCGGCGCGCGTTCAGCGCTTGCACAGCGGGTACATCACCGAGCCCGAGATCAACCGCATCACCGCATTCCTCAAAAAGACCGCGACTCCGGTGTACGACCCGACGATCCTCGACGACGACGACGAGACGCGATCCGGCGCGATCGACGAGGAGCGGGACGAGATGTTCTTCGACGCGGTCCGCACAGTGATCACCGAGGGCAAATGCTCGATCACCTTGATCCAGCGGCGGCTGCAGCTCGGCTACGCCCGTGCGGCGCGGATCGTCGACATGATGGAGCGTGAGGGCGTCGTCAGCATGGGCGAGGGCAGCAAGCCGCGTGAGGTCCTCGTGGGTCCCGAGTACCTCGAGAGCCTCGCCGCGCGACAGTGAGCGTGAGCCGCCCCTGGCCCGGGGCCGCGAGCCGAAGCGACCGCATCGCGGTCACAGCGATCGTCGCCGCGATCGTCTTGCTCGCCGCCACCGCGCACCTCCCGCTGCGGCGCAGTGACTACATCCAGGATGACCGATTGGCCGTCGAGGCGAACCCGATCGTCGCCCGCGGGAACTTGCGCGAGATCTTCGCCACGACCTACTGGGAAGGCGCCGAGGGGGCCGACGAGAGCCTGTACCGCCCGGTGACGATCGCCACCTTCGCTCTCGAGCGGCGGATCACCGGACGGCCCGATCCACGGGTCTCGCACGCAGGGAACGTCGCCCTGCACGTCGCCGCGTCGATCGCTCTCGTGTTGCTCTTGCGCCGGCTCGGGGCGTCGGGGTTCGTCGCCGGCGCCTCCGGCCTCACGTTCGCGGTCCATCCGGTTCACGTGGAGGCGGTCGCCGGAATCGTCGGTCGAGCCGAGATCCTCGCCGCGGGTCTGTCGCTCGCGGCGCTCGCGGTGTTCACCGCGTCGGGCGACCGGCTGGACGAGTCGCCGGCCGAGGCGACCGGTCCCGCGCGCCGCCGCGCCGCCGCGTGGCTCACCGCGCTCCTCGTGTTCCTCGCGCTGGGAGCGAAGGAGGTCGCGATCGTGACTCCGCTGCTCCTGGTCGCAATGGAGCTGCTCTTTCGGCCCGCGTCCGCCCGCGGCCGGACGTTTCTGATCGACCGCGCGGCGGCACTCGCGCCGACCGCGCTCGCGGTCGTCATCTACGCGATCCTGCGAATCGGGGCGACGGGCAGGCTCGCGGGCCTGCAGGACGTCCATCCGTTCGACAATCCGCTGGTTGCGCTCGACGGGGTGGATCGCGTCGCCACGGCGCTGGCGCTCGTCCCCCGCTTCCTCGGCCTCTTGGCCGTTCCACTCGGTCTGACCGCGGACTACTCCGGGCCCGCGATCCCGGTCGAGCACAGCCTGCTGTCGCCCCTCCCGCTCGCCGGGATCGCCCTCCTCGCGGCGCTCGCCGCGCTCGCGCTACTTGGGTTCGTCGGTCGGGGGCGCACGCCCCGGCTGACCGCGTTCGCCGCGCTGCTTCTCGGTCTTCCTTACTTGATCGTGGGCAACCTCCTGTTCGACGTCGGCGCGGTCGTCGCCGAGCGCCTGCTGTACTTTCCGTCCGCGGGGTTCTGCGTGCTCCTGGCCGTCGTGCTCGGCGGTGCCGCGCGCGGGGCTGCGGATGCTCCGGCGCTGCGGTCCCGCCTTGCCTGGCTCGCCGCGGCGACGCTGATCGCGGGCTTCGCGCTCAGGACGTGGGCCCGCTGCGAGGAATGGCGAGACGAGGAAACGCTGTTTCGGGCGGCGACGCGCATCCGCGCCGCGAGTCCCCGCGCACAGTTGATCCTCGGACGGATCGAGTCGCGGCGCGGCGATCTTCCAGCGGCGCTCGCCGCGCTCGACGAGGCCGTCTCGGCCTACCCGCCCTTCGTGGCCGGCTGGCTCGAGCGGGGCGCGGTGCTCGGTCAGCTCGGTCGAATCGACGAGGCGGCGGCGGCGTTTCGCCGGGCCGTCGAGAACGGACCGCTTCACCCCGTGGCTCACCTCAATCTCGGGATCGCCGAGAGTCGCCTGGGCCAAGGCGCGGCGGCGGAGCGCTCGCTGCGCAAGGCGCTGGTCCTCGATCCGCTTCTCGACAAGGCGTGGGCCTCGCTCGGCCACCTCGGCCTCGCTCGCGGCGATTCCGCCCGTGCCGCGGAGGCCTACCGGCGGGCGATCGCGCTCGGGCGCAACGACCTCGAGCCCCGGCTGCGCGAGGCGCTGGCCCGCGCGCCGGAGGCGGACCGCTGATGCGCGCCGCCAGGATCGTCCTGTCCTGGGCGGTCGTGATCGCGCTCGCCGCGTGCGACGGTCCGGCGCCGACGACCGCGTCCGACGTTCCCGCGACCGGGCCCGTGACCGCACCGAACGTCACGTGCTCGGACACGGCGTTCCTGGTTTCCTGGATCGAGGAACCGGCGGAGAACCCGCGGCTCCGCTTCGCGCGTTTCGACGAGGCCGGGTTCTCCGCCCCGCGTACGGTGATCGAGAACCGCCCGCTTCTCGTGAACTGGGCCGACTTCCCATCGCTGTTGTCGCTCGGCGACGGGCGTCTCGCGGCCCAGTGGCTCGAGCGCAGCGCGGGGGCGTCGTTCGCCTACGGCATCCGAATCGCTACCTCGACGGACGGCGGTACCACGTGGAGCGAGCCCTTCCGCCCGCACGTCGACGATCCGAAGGCCGAGTTCGGCTTCGTGTCGCTCGTGGACGACGGCCGCGGCCTCGTCGCCGTGTGGCTCGACGGGCGCGGCCTCGATCGGGAGGGACGCGGGGTGATGGAGCTGCGCTCCCGCGTCTGGCGCGGCGGGGAGTGGAGCGCGGAGACCGTTCTCGACGGGGACGTGTGCTCGTGCTGCCAGACCTCCGGGGCGCTCGCTGCGCAGGGCGTCGTCGTGGCGTACCGCGATCACACGGGTCCGCTGCGGGACATCGCGCTCGTCGGGGTCGACGGAGCGGAGCCGCTCACGCCGCGTCCCCTCCATGCGGACGGTTGGGAAATCGCAGGCTGCCCCGTGAACGGCCCCGCGCTCGCCGCGCAGGGCGGCACGGTCGCCGTCGCCTGGTACACGGAGGCGCGCGGTGAGCCGCGCGTTCTGCTCGCGTTCTCGCACGACGACGGACGGACGTTCGACGAGCCGGTTCGGGTCGACGACGGCGCCGCGCTGGGACGGGTGCACCTCGCGATGCTCGACGACGGCGCGGCGGTCGTGAGCTGGCTCGAAGGTCCGGCCGACGGCGCGGCGATTGTCCGCGCGCGGCGCTTCGACACGGAAGGAACGCCACGGCACACCTGGGACGTGGGCCGAACGCGCGGCGCGCGCTCGTCCGGTTTCCCTCGCCTCGCGGTCTGCGGATCGCAGATCGCCGTGGTGTGGACGGATCCGGGTCCGCCATCGCGAGTGCGCGTCTCCATTCTGCCCGGGACATCGAGCTGAGGGCAACGCCCCTCGATCGGCGGCGGGCAATCAGGTGCGCGCCACGGTCAGGGCCAGAGTCATCGCTTGCGCGACGCGACGCGGGTCCCGCGCCCGCAGGAACGCGCCGCACGCCGCGACGCCGTACGCGCCTGCGTGGCGCAGCTCGGGGATCCGTGCGACCGTGACTCCGCCGATCGCGAACACCGGAACGGGAGCGATTCTCCGCGCGACCGCGCGGACGAGATCGGGGCCGCTCCCCGGTCGTCCGGGCTTGGACGACGTTTCGTAGATCGTGCCCAAGAGGACGTAATCGACCCCCTCGCCCGCGGCTCGCTCGGCTTCGGCCTCGTCGTGCGCCGAGCGCCCCAGTAGCGAGAGTCCGCCGCCGCTGGCGCGCGCGGGGAGCGCCGGTGCAGCGGCAGGCAGGTGGAGTCCGACACCCAGCTTTCGAGCCAGCTCGGGCCGGCCGTTGACCACGATCGCGACGCGAGACGGCAGCACCTCCCGCAGCCGCGTGACCAGGCGGGAGAGCTCGGCATCCTCGAGCTCGTGCTCTCGGACCTGGACGATCCCCACGCCCCCCGCAGCCGCGGTTCCGACCGTCGCCACGAGATCGCGGTTGCGGGCGACGCGCCGATCGGTGACCAGCATCAGCCGCGCGAGTCCGTCGGGAGGGCGAGGCCGCGCGCCCGGGGTCACGTCTTCCGGCCTCGAGTCTCGATCCGGCCGTCGTCGGGCGTCGACCGCTCCGCCAGGAACCGGCGGGGAATCCGGCCGGCGAGCCACGCGTCGCGCCCGGCCGCGGCGGCATGGCACATCGCCCGGGCCATTCGCACCGGGTCGTGCGCCCGCGCGACGGCGCTGTTCAGCAGCACGGCGTCACATCCGAGCTCGAACGCGAGACTCACGTCGGACGCCGTGCCCACGCCGGCGTCGACGATCACGGGAACGGCCGCGCGTGCCCGGATCGACTCGATCGCGTGCGGGTTCCGGATGCCGAGGCCCGACCCGATCGGCGCCCCGAGCGGCATCACGGCGGCGCAACCGACATCCTCGAGCTTGCGAGCGGTGACCGGATCGTCGTTCGTGTACGGCAGGACCTCGAAGCCGAGCTCGACGAGCGTGCGTGCCGCGGCGAGCAGCTCCTCGACGTCCGGCAGCAGTGTCTCGTCGTCGTCGAGAACCTCGAGCTTGACCCACGACGTTCCGAGCATTTCGCGGGCGAGCTGGGCCGTGAGCACCGCGTCGCGCGAGGTGTAGCAACCCGCGGTGTTCGGCAGGAGCGCGTACCCGGCGGCGCCGAGGGCATCGTACAGACTCTCCGATCCCTCCTCGGATGGGGCCACGCGGCGAACCGCGACGGTCACGATCTCCGTTCCAGACTCACCGAGCGCATCGAGCAGCACGCGGCGGCTCGGGTAGCGGGCGCTCCCGAGGAGCAGGCGCGAGCGGAACGCGCGCCCGGCGAGCGTCCAGCCCGGGTTCTCGTCGTGCACGATCATCCTCCCTGGGCGGCGCCGACGATCTCGATCTCGTCGCCGTCGCGCACGGCGCGGCTCACCCATTCCGTCCGTGGCACGACGGTACCGTTGAGCGCAACGGCGATCCCGCGTCGCGCGTCGAGCCCCATCTCACGCACGAGATCGGCGACCACCGCCGCCACGAGCGGGCGCGGGGAGCCGTTCACGCGAACGCTCGGACCGCACATCCTCAGGCCTCGACCGAGCGGGCCGACTGGATCGCCCGCTCCGGCTCGAACGGGGCGATCGCCGCGGGTGTGCGCCGGTCGACGATCGCATCGGCGAGGTATGCCGCGGTGGCTGGCGCGAGGAGCACGCCGTTCCGGTAGTGCCCGACGGCGAGGAACAGCCCTTCGACCTTCGTCGGCCCGATCCGTGGCCTGTGATCGTCGAGCGCCGAGCGGAACCCCACGGACGTCTCGACGAACGCGAGGTCTTCGGTCGAGGGCAACACCTCCCAGGCGCCGCGCAAGAGCTCCACGATCGCGCCCGCGGTCGGACGATCGTCGAATCCCATCTCCTCCACGGTCGCACCGACGAGCAGCTCCCCATCCGCGCGCGAGAGCAGATAGGTCCGCGGAGTGCGCACGACGTGGCGCAGCAAGCGCGGACCGCGCAGGCGCACGAGCTGCCCCTTGATCGGCCGCAGCCCGGGATCGGCGATCGGGCCCGTGATGTCGCGAAAGCTCCACGCGCCGGCGGCGAGGACGACCTCCGTGGCATCGACGCGCAGGGACGCGCCGGCGGAGTCGCGGGCTCGGACCGTGAGGCACCCGCTCGATCCGCCTTCGATCGCTGTGACCGCGGTGTCCGACAGAATCCGGCCGCCGAGTACCGCGACCGCGCGAGCGAGCGCCGCAGCGAAGCGGCGCGGATCGATCTGCCCCTCGCCCGGAACCCGGATGCCCGATTCGACACGACCGGACAGGCGCGGCTCGAGTCGCCGAACTGCCTCGCCGGACAGGCGCTCGATTCCCGGGCCATGCGGCGCGAGCGCTGCGGCACACCGATCGATCTCCGCGCGGTCGTCACGCCGGCACGCGACCCACAGCGTTCCGCTCACGTCGAAGCCCGTGGGGATGCTCGCGATCCGCTCGACGTCCTCGACGACCTGGGGGTAACGCGAGAGGCTGTCGAGGCCGAGAGCGATCGTGTCCGCATCCTCGGTCTCTGCCTCGGACACCGGCGCGAGCATTCCGCCGGCCGCCCGGGTCGCACCGCTCCCCGGCCGAGCGCGCTCGACGACGACGACCCGCCGCGCTTCGCGGCGCAGCAGCTCGAACGCGAGGGCGAGGCCGATCACCCCTCCGCCGACGATCACGGTGTCCCCGCGCGGCCTCACGTTCGGACCCCGACGCGCGCGTGCCACGCGTGGAGCGGGTCCACGGCGCCCGCTCCGCGACCGAGGTTGACGCCGTGGCGCAGCGCTTCCTCGACGAAACGCTTCGCCAGACGAACCGCTTCGAGGAGCGTGCGCCCGTGGCCCAGATGGGTCGCGATCGCGGCCGAGAGCGCGCATCCCGTGCCGTGGGTCGTGGTCCCCGCAAGCCTCGGGCCTTCGAAGCGGGTCGTCCCCGAGCGCTCGACGAGTACGTCGATCGCGAGCGGCCCCTCGAAATGGCCGCCCGTGACGAGCGCCGCGCGTGCGCCGAGCGCGAGCAGGCGCTCCCCCGCGCGCTCTGCTTCGTCCGGCGTCCGGACGGGGAGACCGGTCAGGATCTCGGCCTCCTCCGCATTCGGCGTGACCACGCTGGCGCGGGGCAGGAGCGCCTCGCGCCACGCCGAGACACCCGTGTCCTCGAGGAGCCATTCCCCGGTCGATGCCCGGAGCACGGGATCGCACACGATGTACTCCGTCCGGGCCTTCCCCACGGCGTGAGCTACGGCGACGACGATCTCCGCGCTCGCGAGCATCCCGGTCTTGATCGCCGAAACGTCGAGGTCAGCCAGCACCGCCTCGATCTGGGCCCGAACGAGGCCCGGCGCGATCGCCGAGACGTGTGCTACAACGACGGTGTTCTGCGCGGTCAACGCCGCGATCGCGGTCGCGCCCCAACCGCCACAGGCCTCGATCGTCTTGAGGTCCGCTTGGATCCCGGCGCCGCCCGAGCTGTCGGAGCCGGCGATGGTGAGGACGATCGGTCGCACGTGCCGCTCGGCCCGGACCGGCGCGAAACCGCGCGGCGACGGGCGAGAGCAGGATAGCGCCTGCGCCCCGATTGCAAAAGTCGTGGCCGGCCCGCACAATTCCGGGCGTGAACGAACGCGCTCGCGCCCCGACGCTCCCGCCCGCGGAGCTCGACCGCTACCGACGGCACGTCGTGCTGCCGGAGGTCGGGGTCGAGGGCCAGCTTCGCCTGCGCGCGGCGCGGATCCTCGTCGTCGGGGCCGGAGGACTCGGCTCGCCGGTCGCGCTGTATCTCGCGGCGGCGGGTATCGGGCGCATCGGGATCGTCGACGACGATCGCGTCGACATCACGAACCTGCAGCGGCAGGTGCTCTACGGCACGAGCGACCTCGGCGAGCCGAAGACCGAGCGCGCCCGGAGCCGTCTTGCGGACCTCAACCCGCACGTCGAGGTCGTGCCGCACGAGCTACGTCTCGTCGCCGCGAACGCGCTCGAGGTTCTGACCGACTACGACATCGTCGTCGACGGGTCGGACAACTTCCCCACGCGGTATCTCGTCAGCGACGCGTGCGTGCTGCTCCGCAAGCCGCACGTGTACGGGAGCATCTACCGGTTCGAGGGTCAGGTCAGCGTGTTCTGGGCCGGTCGCGGTCCGTGCTACCGGTGCCTGTATCCCGGGCCGCCGGCGCCCGGAGCCGTGCCGAGCTGCGCCGAGGGAGGCGTGCTCGGAATCCTGCCCGGCGTGATCGGATCGATCCAGGCGACGGAGGCGATCAAGCTGGTGCTGCAGCGTGGCGAGCCGCTTCTCGGACGACTCGTGCTCTTCGATGCCCTCGAGCTGCGATTCCGCGAGCTGCGGCTGCGCCGCGATCCGGACTGCCCGGCGTGCGGAGATCGGCCCTCGATCCTCAGTCTCGAGGACGAATCCGCCGCGTGCGGGGTGCAGGCGATCCCGGAGATCCGGGCCCACGAGCTGAAGCAACGTCTCGACTTCCCCGCCGGCCCGCTGCTCGTCGACGTCCGGACCGAGGAGGAATGGGCGATCGGCCGGATCGAGGGGGCGACCCGCATCCCGGTCGACCAGCTGGCCGCGCGGCTCGACGAGCTCGACCTCGACCGCGAGATCGTCGTGTACTGCCACCTCGGGGCACGGAGCGCGGCCGCAGCCACGTTGCTCCTGGGCCGCGGATTCCGCCGCGTCTCGAACCTCGTCGGCGGGATCGACGCCTGGTCGGTCGAGGTCGATCCGTCCGTCCCGCGGTACTGAGGCTAGCGCGCCTCGGCCGCCCCGACACCCAGGTCGACGTCTCCACCGGCCCGGAGCCGGACGACCGGCTGCGACCCACCGTTCACGTTGCCGGCCGCGGTCCGCTCCCCGGTCTGCCGAACGGCGCCGAGCGTCGAGACGACCGTCCCGAATCGCGACTCCGCCTCGACGCGGCACACCGCTCGCACGGGCAGTCGCGCCACGATCGGGCCCGTGGCGTTCTCGACGAGCTGGTCCCCCGCGGTCGAGACCTCCGCCCATTCGACGACGACCTCGTCGCCGTCCGCTCGCAGCTCGACCAGCCCGCGCGCCTCGGTGACGCTCACGCGCCCGTCGCGGCTGGTGACGCGGACACCCGCGGCCGCTCGTGCCACGGTCACGTCGCCGAACTCGTTCGACACGATCACGGGACCCTCGGCATCCTGGATGTCGATCTGAGACGACACCGCGTTCACGGTGATCCCGGCCTTTGCGCCTTTCACGCGCACATCGAGGCCGTCACCCGAGACGTGCGCCTCGCCCTTCAGGTTCTCGAGCACGACCGCGGCGTGCGCGGTCGCGACCGTGGTCGAGCCGGAGTTGCCGGAACCACGCACGCTCCCGCCGAGGCTCTCGACGAACAGGAACCCGGCGAGGTCCCGAAACTCGACGTCGGCGTCCGTCTGGACGCGCACGGTTCCTCCCGTGCCGGCGAGCTTGAGCGGCGCCCCTTCGAGCTCGAGCTCCGCGCCACTCGGAACCTCGCGAAAATCGATCGATCCGCCATGCGCCCGCAGCCGGACGGCGCCTTGCGCGCGAGAGAGGACCAGATCGGTCTCGTCGATCTCGATCTCGGCGTCCCGCCCGATTCCGTCGGCCGTCACGCGGCTGGCCTCGACGCGCAGGCCGAACATCCCCTGGACACCGCGCACTTCTCCCTCGATCGCCCGTCCCGTCACCTCGACGTCCGAGCCCGTCGTTTCGAGCTTCAGCTTGGCGTCCTCGAGCTCGATGCGCACCGGGCCGTAGCCGCCCCGGACGTCCGCATCGACCCGCTGCGCCTTCAGATCGAACGATCCGCCGAGGCCCGATACCTGCAGCCGACTGTCGGCGACGACGACCTGGACGGAGAGCTGGGGCGCGATCGCGACCTCGACGAGGAGCCGCTCCGTCGCTGTGGGATCCTCGCGGCCGAGCCAGAGCACGGCGCCGCGGCGCTCGACCACGAGCGTCCGCGGGGCCCGACGGTCATCGAGCGAGCGAGCCTCGTAGCGCAGCTCGCCGGGCCGGCCGCCGCGCAGCACGAGCGAACCCACGATCGAATCCACGCGGAGCGCGGTCGCGCCGTCGATCGGAAGCATGCCGCCCGATCCGGAGTGGATCCGCTCGGACGACGGCTCGTCCTGCGCGGGAACGGGCGCGACGACCGCGGCGACCACGCACATCGCCGCTGCGAGCGCTGCGCGTCGGCCGCCGGGTCGGGGGACCTTCATCGGTCATCCGCGTCGAGCGAACCGGCCAGCGCATCGAGCGCGATTCTCGCGGCGCTCTGTTCGGCCTGCTTGCGACTCGCCCCGGCGCCTCGCCCGAGAACGCGTCCCTTCACGGATACCTCGACCTCGAACTGCGTCGCGTGGGCCGGGCCGGTCGTCGAGACGATACGGTAGGCCGGGGTGCGTCGCAACCGCGCCTGGACCGCCTCCTGCAGCCGCGTCTTGAAATCGTCTTCCACGCTGGCGTCGCTCGCGAGCCGCACCGGACCCACGTGGCGACGGGCGAACGCCCGCGCGGCGCGGATCCCGCCGTCCAGGTACACGGCGCCGAGCACCGCCTCGAACGTGTCCGCGAGGAGCGACGGCTTGGCGCGCCCGCCGGTGCGCTCCTCGCCGCGGCCGAGCAGGATCGCCTCGCCGAGCCCGATTCTCCGCGCGACATGTGCCAAGGTCGACGTGCGCACGATCGCCTGGCGCCGCCGGCTCAGCCCGCCTTCGGCCTCGGTCGGCTCGCGCCGGTACAGCCACTCGGCGACGAGAAAGCCGAGCAGCGCGTCCCCGAGGAACTCGAGGCGCTCGTAGTGTGCCGGCACGCCCCCGCGCTCGTAGCTGTGGGAGCGGTGCGTCAGAGCCGTTCGGAGGAGCGCGCGGTCGCGGAAGCGGTGCCCCAGCACTCGCTCGACGCTGTCGATGCGCGCTTCCTCGGGCTCGGGGACGCGCTCACTAGTTCGGGTCATCCGACACCTTGTCGAACCGTGCACGCACGATCGTCGCGTCCCGCGGCACGTGGTTCTGCTCGACGAGCCGGACCTCGAGCGAGCGCCGGTCCGCATCGAGCGTGAACTGCTCGATCTGGTGCAGCGTCGTCGCGTTGCCGGCTCCGCGGGGTCGTCCGTCGCATTCGACGAACAACCCGTCCTCCCCCGACCGCTCGAATACGCGGTAGTGGTACTCGTAGAACGGCTCCGCCCCCGAGTACTCGAGACACGGTCCCTCGAGCCCGCAGCGCAGCGCGTGCGTTCCGTCCTGGCTCCACCGATTCGCCCGGAATCGATAGGCACCGTCGGGCCCGCGCCAGAATGCCACCTCCGACTTCGCCGCCCCGGACGCGCGGCGCCACAGGCCGAGGTGTCCCGTGTCCGAGATCGAAGGACCGCATCCCGCGGCGAGCACCAGCGCGACGACCCACCCGAGGAACGCCGAGCCGCGAATACGGATCACGACGATCCCCGATGCGGCACGACGGGGTTCGAGAGCGCGCCCTCGATGATCCGCAGGAGCTCGGGCGGGATCTCGAACCCTGCGCTCCGCGCATCCCTCGCCGCGGCACGTGCCCCGGAGGGGTCACCGGATGCGGCGAGCGCCGCGACGAGATTCGTCCAACAGCTCGCTGTCCCCGTCTCGTACACAACCGCCGCACGCAGAACCTGGACCGCCTCGGCGAACCGTCCCTGCCCGAACAGCAGCGCTCCGAGGCCGGCCGAGGCTTCCGCCAGGTCCGGCGCCTTCCGCAGGCCTTCCCGGTACGCCTCCTCGGCTTCCTCGACCTCGTTCATCCGTGTCAGCACGACTCCGAGATTGTAGTGGAGCCAGCCGTTCGAAGGGGCGAGCCGGACCGCCGCACGAGCGTCGGCCTCGGCCTCGACGAGCTGGCCCGCGGCGCTCCACGCGACGGCCCGATTCGCGAGCGCCCCACCCCGCTCCTCGCGCGCAAGCCCGGCGCTCGGGACGGCGAACGAGAGGACGGCGAGGCCCGCAGCCACCGCGAGCGCGACACCGCTCCGGGAAGCGCCGAGCACGAGCCCCGCGAGACCCCGCCCCGCCGGGAGCGCGAGGAGCGCCGCGACGGGGAGCCGATAGCGGCTCGACACGTAGAACACGAGCGGGGTCAGCGCGCACGCGATGATCGCCGCCCACGTCCAGGGCCCGCCCGTGCCACGAGCCCCGGACTGGACGAGCCCGGCGGCGGCAAGCCCGACGAGCAAGGCCCACGGGACGAGGGCGACCTCCGCGAACCCGCCGAGTCGGAGCGTCGGTCGCCACGGATTCGGATCGAGCAGCGGCGGATAGTCGAGACCGAACTCGTGGTCGCCGAGAACGAGCGCCGCGCGGCGCCCGAAGAGCGCCACGGTCTCGAGGGGGTGCTCGATGCGCGCGCGCACCGCCTCCCGACCCCACCAGCCGTCAGCCTCGACGGGATCGAGGTCGCGGCCGCTGCGGGAGCGCGCCACGGCGAGTGCGGCGTCGCGCTGATCCTTG